>Ga0179593_1739224_pt1 | contig 22253 bp, 22 predicted proteins | sample CZODoug2_1_08_16_FD_185931 | JGI IMG/M metagenome (GOLD analysis project Ga0179593, IMG submission 185931) | Vadose zone soil fungal communities from Angelo Coast Range Reserve, California, USA - CZODoug2_1_08_16fungal (PacBio error correction) | ecosystem: Environmental > Terrestrial > Soil >...
GGAGCAAACCAACCATTGCAAAAAAAGAGTAAAAGGAAGGGACCAATAAACACTCTACCTCTGTGGGGTACTGAAAAAGAAGGACACACCCTTAAAAAAGTAAGCAAAAAGGGCGAACGGAAGCTGCGTAAAGCACGCCTGTCTCTTCCCCACTCGTCTCGAAAGCAGAAACCCATGGAAGAGAAGGGGGATCCAAGGGGGGGAGTCTTCCTGAGGGGAGGGGAAGGGTAGTGCTAATTACGGCTTCCGACATTCGGAGGGCTTCAAGGAAAAAATCTGGATGGAAGAATAATGGACTGAAGGGGGGGGCTCAGCACCGTTCGTCCCCCGGCCGCAGGTCCATGGCGAAAGGCACGTACGAAAAAACTTCGGGCGCCGCATCCGAGCCCGGTACACGGGGGGGAAATGGAAAGACAAAAGTCCCCGAAGGGCCAGGGTTAGTAGTGCGTAAAATGAAAAGGGGCACCGCTTCACAACCTGCGAGTCTTCGAAGATCGGCGTGGGAGAGGTCCATAAAAAGAAAAGAAAAAAGAACAAACACAAACGAGACGAGAACCTCTACTATGTGATGGATCAAAAAAATTATGATGGAAGGGGGATAGGAAAGCACGTGAATATTTGTGTGACATCTTTCGTGGAGTCTCACGAAAAAAAGAAGCACATCTCAAACTGAAGGCCAGACACCAATCGCCAGCACATCGAAGGTCACGAGTGGAAGATCCCGGGGGGGCGCTCGCCGGAACCAGTAGGAGGGGGTCCGGACTTCTTCGGGACAGCGCGGTGAAACTTAGCAATCCGGGGGCATTTGGGCGGAAGGAAAGGACCAAGCAGATCGCCAAGCCAAAAAAGAAAAAAGGGAAGAAGAAAGAATTCCAGAAAAGCACGAAGGAAGCCGCCGTACCGGCCCAGCCGCCGCAGGGAAAAAAGGATCCTAAAAGAAACAATCGCAAAAAAGGGGAAAGCAGGCTGCGAGCAGGAACGGTTCTTAACAGAAAGTGCGCGACGAGATCTTGTTACGACTGTCTCACGGGACTGCCAGGGAGGGGGGGGAGCTAAAAACGAAATTATTTGTGTCATCTTGGCATTCCTTTTCTATGCAGCTTAGGAAGGGTCAGGCCGAGAGTACCACCTGGGAAAGAATACAGGACGAAGCGGGAGTAAGGTCGTTGAGAGCCGATCTTGATCGGCAGAATCTTTCGACTGGGGAAAGGGGGCTTGAGTAATAAAAAAAGTGGGGAGAGTCTTCTTGAAGCAGGCGCCGGCGAATAGGCTTCGTGAAGCAGTACCCGATCCAGATCGATATGAAAAACAAATGATCGGTGAGGGAGAACCTGTGTGAACCCGGGGGGCCTGCTTTTGACGTATTGAAAGAAATAAAGAAGAGAAAAATCATCAATCTCAGACTTTCAGGGACCAAAGCGAGCTGAAACTAAGAGGCGAAAGGGAACGGATCGCTGCGGGTCCGGAACCAGAAGGTCTACAAAAAGAGGGAGAACCCGAAGGGGGGGAAACGAGGGCCAAAAAAAAAGAGTAACGTGAAGACGCATACTCGCACAGCCAGAATCAGCCAGGCCGATGGGGAAGAGGGGGAAACGGGTCTAGTACTTGAAGAATCGCGTTAGTCTATACAGGTCACATCGAAAAAGAAGAGCCGCACAGAAAAGTCTGCGGAAAAAATAAAGAAAGAAAAGACGTACGAGAAGCTCGAGCAGGCCCCAGCCTACGGGTGGACGATTTAGGGGTACTGGGCTAGTTTGGTAAAGGTTGTCATCAAAGAGGTGCAGAAATCTGTAGGGAACTAGATCGCTCCTGTCGTCGACTATTGTGGCCCCAAAAGTTGAGAGTTGGAATGTAGTCCAAGCCAGAGAGAAAAAGGGGGGGAGATAAAACTCGGCCGAATAGAGATGGTCAGCTCCATCCCGGGGTAGGAAGACGGAGGGGGGAAGGGGGTCTTAGAAAAGAAACAAATCCTAAGGGGATGAGGCCACGGCCGTCAAAAAGGATGGGGCGAAGCGTCAGATCTTGGAAACCGGAAAGCGAAAAACACGGAAAAAAAAAAAATGATGCGGTGAAAAAGGGCTAGGGGGTGGGTGGAACGTCGCGACATCCAACGAGAGGCTTCGTACAGGAATGAGTGGAAGAAGCGAGAGGGGTCTGGGGAAATCCAACCGCCCTGTACCGCCCGTCTGGATCGTTCGGCGAGAATCTAAAGAATGATCAAGTGCCTGCTGCAAAAGGCCCTTAACAGGGGAAGAAAAAAAAAAGCGGGTGCAAGTAGTAAAAGTTGGAAAGAAAAAACGCACCGGAGCGGCAGACCAGCAAACTCGAAGTGAAACACGTGGCGACCACTAAAAGGATAAAAGAAAATCTCGCCTAAAAAACAAAAAAGAGGAGGGCGTTCGAGTGGGGGGGGAGGCCTAAAAATGAGGCTAAGGGAGGCGTCATCTTGAAGCGGTGCGTCCTCCGGTATGGAACTGAAAAAGCCTGAGAGAAGACATCAATGGCAAAAAAAAACCTCATCGAAAAATTCGGAGGAAAAGGCAAGGATCGCTTCCGACGCAAGAAAGGTCTTCCGTATTAAAAAGAGGGTGGATACTGTAAAGAAAATAAGGACGAAATAAAAGGATCCGGGGACAAGTACAAAGAGTAGGTAGGTGTTGCTACGGCAGCAACAAAAAACCCATCCGGGAAATGGGGGGGGCCGGTCACAGCCGGATACACAAATTGAAGGGGTGGTAGGGGGGAGTTACTGTTTCAACGAAGGCCTTCTTTCGGCCCTACGGAGGAAGGGAAGTGGCCAAGTGATAACGATCCTGAAACCGTAGGGAAGAGCAGCCGGGGAAAGGCCGCTATCAGCAGAAAAGAGCTCGGATACGCGGCTAGGTTTAAGTATATCCGAGAGGGGAGAGTCGAAGAGGAGAACTAAAAAGGAAGTGACCAAAAAAGGTTTTTGCCCCCTGAATTGCAGCACATCACAAAAGATTCAAGCGGGGGGGGGGGAGCCAGAGAAAGGCGTCCAGACTCCCATACCACGCTGGATAAAACCGGGGCCGCCCGAAGGATTCTGAACTTGAACAAAGAATGCCTGCATGTCTTCAGTCCGACGCTGCTGCCTTCTTGAAAACTTCTCTGGAAACTGGAGACCCGTCGTAGACCGGGAGGCGGAGAATGACCATGTCATCGACTAGAATCAGACGGGCCAAGGTCTGCTATCGACTTCTGAACACCAAAAAAGATGGGCAGGGCTTTAATTGGGATTCGAAAGGAATACTGGAAAAAACGTAGGGGGGGAAACGAGAAGCCCTAAGCTTTCGACTCTCCTCTCTCCATCTGATTTTCAGAAGGGAGACCCTTAGGAGCCGGCTGGGGAGTTGGGCGACCCTCAGCGCTCCGGGACGACCGGGAGAGTGGTTAGGAGGTAACCTCGCTGATGGGAAAGAGCTAAGGGGGAAAGTTATGTGGAATGGGAAAGGAAATGGAGAAAGAAATGTCGATCTTAACTCCAAGTAAGCAGACCAGGGGCCGGGGCCCAGGGCGGATGAACGCTCTGATCAGAAAATAAAAGCGGGCGCAAGACTACAGATGTAGCCTCAGAGCCTGAGGGACGGTAAGAAGCCGTCAAGCACAGGAAAAGAAAGAAAAAAAAGAGTTCGCAGGAAAGGGGGGCCCGGAACGTTCCAAGGCGACGCAGAGCTGAATGAAAATCGAAGAAAAGGATTCAGAATCAGTGGCACACGGCTTTCGTCAAAGAGACAAATTCAACTCTAAGAACAGATCAACCTTAGAATGCTCCCAGGAAGCAAAAGAATAAAAAGCAAAAAAAATGGTATCCTCCCGGAAAAACGCCGAACGACGCAGTGAAAGGCCGTTCGCTAAGATCGGGTGACCACCAAAGAGAATCGCACGCCGGAAAGACTTCAGCACATAAGAAAGGATCTCAGGATACCGAATTTGGGGAGGGGAAAAATCCAAGTGGAGGGTGCGGGATGGAAGGGGCGTGCGTCATAAGTCTGTGCTGGACAAAGGAGCGCGGCATGGAAGCTCGTGAGGGGGGGAGAAACGGATTTGGAGGACAAAGGGGGGGCGGCCGCTTGACCTTGCAAAAATATGGGGGGCAAACCGGAGAAAAGGCCCGACGCCGAGGACGAAGCCCAAGAAAACAAGGGAAAGAGTGTGCAGCACGGCTCGGGGACCGGGTAATGCCCGGCGATAAACCCTAGGGGAACGTCTAGGTGAGTTCGGCGGGAAACGGTAGCAAAGGCCGAGAGCTGCGGAGTAGATGCTTGGCCTTGCAGACGCAGACAGGACATTCTCAACAAAGAAAGAAAGACGGAAGGAACGGTCTCAGGGCGAGTCTCAACAACAACAACTGGTGGAAAGATAGAAATATACGAGGGGAGGAAACGTGGGGGGGGGGGCAGAAAGGTAAGGTTGCCCGTCGAAGAGGAACTAAAGGGAATCTCTCCTTTGACGGTGGTGCCGCAAGAAAGGGGGCCCGCAGGGGACGATCGGAATAGAAGTTCCCAGGGGGCCTTGATCGCCGGGGAATGAAGTCGCAGAGACGGCAGAAAACGCCCCAGTCGATCAAGAAAAGGGGACCATCGAGACCGGGTAGGGGAAGTAAACGGGTCCTTGCTGCATGGGGGAGGCCCGGGGGTCTGAAAACCGAAAAAAAGGGATCCCAGGGGCCAAAACCATCTTGAGCCAACCTGCAGTGAAAAAAGGCATGCGCCGTAAAGCAACTCCTCGCATTACGCAGATGAATCAGAAAAAGTTGATTTTTCCAACAATCGACAAAGCCTATGAACTGGGAAGAGCGAATGGGGCTGACATGGTCGACGAGGATATCCTTTGGGTGGAAAGCGAGTCTCTCCTGCCGTTAGGCACCCCTGAGGGGAGAAGTGGGGTTGAGGAGGATACGTCCTATAAGGCGATCTTGGGGCGAGGGAGTCAGAAGGGTCGCCACGGGGGGGACGCATACATGACGATCTCTGCGGGCTTAGAAGGGTTTCGCGAGCCAGCTGGGGGAATGAGAAGGAAAAGGGATTAGGAGAGCATACGAAAAAACAGATGTAGATGAGGAGGCTGGGAAAGCAGGCGCAGGGGGAAGAAGAGGCTTAAAAGCAAGAATTCGATGGGGATCGAGGGGAGTCGAGGAAGACATGGGGAAAGAGCAATATGGGTGGGACGCACCGGACAGCATGGGACGTGAAGGAACAGGACGAAAAGAGGCCGAAAACATCCGAACCAAAAGAATTCGTGATCGCAGGTCCTCCGGCGGACGAAGAAAAGAAGCCCGTCGGCAGGGAATGCGGGAAGCGGAGGAAAAAGTCGAGAAACATGGATTGTAGAAAAAGGAAGGAACGTCGCCAGACCCGAAAAGGACTATGTAATAGGAACTAAAAGCTAAGCTCGCACAGGCAAGAATCGCAGAAACCGGCCAATTTCAAGGGGAGCATGGGGGGAGTAAGAGAGTTAATTCGGAAATGGGGGCAAGAAAAAGGGCAGGAGAAGCTACGAGGAAAGAGAAAGGCGAAACGGAGCAGCGCGCGGAGGAAAGCAACGGCCGGAGCGACTAAAAGAAAAAGCCGGGGGGAATGTGGGAAGCTCAGGGGGGCAGCGGGCGGAACGTTGAAGGCAGCGGGAAAAAATGTCATACCGATGTTGGGAAGAGAAGGGGGCGGGCGATGGGAAAGGGGAGTAGTGCAGACCGCCTCTTCCGAAAAAAAGGGGGATGCGGTATCCAGGAGGTGAAAGGAACCTAGCGAGGAAAAGACGGAGATGGTCAAAGAAAAGAGAGCCGAAGAGTGTCCGTATCATGTGGGCGTCCGCGCATATCATTGTGGTAAGAAGGCCCCCGGAAAGGCGCCGCGTACCGATAACTTAGTCCCTCCTAGAAAGTAAAAAACACGGGACGCAAAAAACCAGAAGGGAAAGGGGATCCCTAAATGAAGGCCTTGGAATGGGTGGGGTTTCACGGCGCAAAAAAAATTCTACGTAGGCCTAGGGAGGGGATCATATCCAAAGAAAGGAAAGTGAAAAGGGAATCACGAAGGGCCCTTGGACGTAGAGACCTCCTTAATGCCTCCCTCGTGATCAGGTAAGAATCCTTCCAGGCCGCTCAATTGTTCCTGCTGGGAAACTAATCCTTGACAAAGGTCTGCGAAGGGTGGGCGAGGATGGGAAGCCTACCAAGCGAAAAGATAGCAAACAAAAGGGAAACCGTGGAAGCAAGAAGAAAAAATGACTCTAACGAAGAGTACAAAAAAAAAGGGATTAAGTCGATGGTCAATAAGGAAGCCGACAGAAAAGGGAGGGCAGAAGGGATGCCTCCTTGATTGGGTACCGCAGCGTTAGCTGAGAAACATTCCATTCAATAAAAAGGAGAGGGAATGTGAAGGAAAAAGGAAGACAGCAAATGAAATAAAAAAGACACCAAATTGAAGGTGGTATACGTGTACGCAGGAGTCTATATCGTGTCGTGCAGCTCAGGGAAAAATCAGCCTGGGAGAGGTACGAAAACCTGCCTGTTTGGGTGAAAAAGTAAAACGGCACGTGTGAGGAAAAAGAGAGTGAGACAACTCCCGAGACGTCAGTCAAAATGAAGGGGGTTGTAAAAAACGACGGTAAGTGGGAGGACGCTGGAAGGGGGCCAAAAATCAGGGGCTAAAGGAACTAAAACTTGGGAGGTACCAGAGGACCAGGAAGGAGTCCTCCAGGAGGTAAGGAAGAAATAACGAGGACGCTAGAAGGCGACAGGCTTTTTCTTTAAGACTACGGAGAAGTTTAACTCGATTTTAAACAAAGCGAAAAGGGGGGGTTAGAAAAAACTACTGAGAAACCTCAAAGGGGAGAAAAGACGGAAGATATTTTGAGAAAAAAAATGCTCGGCGAGAAATACGAAAATTCACTCCAGAAACACCGAGCAAGACCGCGTCCAAAAGGGTATGGAGCCTGGGAGTCCAGGAACGCGGGGAATGAACGCGGAGGACGCCCGCTAGGAAGAGAAAGGAAGGAAGATCGTCTTGATGAAGGCGCTAGAATCGAGGGATCTCAATTACTCAGCCCAGAAAGAGGGAAAACTGAAGCCCCCAATCGGTTGCAGGGGAATTGGAAGGAGCGAGGGGCAAGGAGCTGGAGAGAGAAATGCACTTTCCTCGAAAGCGGAAGGGGAGGACTGTCCTGGACTGATCGAAACAAGACGAACTAAGGAAGCTCAAGAAAAGGGGTCTGGAAACCGTCTGTGTCGCAGAAAAAACCTCTCTACGCCGGAGGGTTCTATGGGAAAGGACTGGAGAAGTAGATCGGACGGCAAGATGCGAGAGAACATCATTCCTTCATGAAGGACCCACGTCACCGGGAAAGGAACTGGCATCACGTTTAAGGGAGGCAGGCCCGCGATCACAAAACCGCCTTGGAGGGGCACTCTGGATCAGAGAACGAAATTGCGTACTGTGACTCGGAAGAAGACTACCTCGCAGGCCCGCCCGTGAAAAAAGGGAGACTCATCTACTTATCAGCTCGGTCGGCGCAAAGAGCTCAAACCGAAGCAACAAAAAAAGTGCAAATCAAGGGAATACGACTTAGAAGATCCCCGAAGAACAAGATCGACCACAATGGACCTCCTCCTCTGACTGGGGAAAGCAACAAAATCCTGAACGATCGATCCGAGAGGAGTAGCGCCCTCCGAGTCTCTTTCCGCAAATCCAAATCCCAAAATGCGAACGGTGAAAAAAAAATCCAAGTTTGAGAGCACGAAGATGAGAGGGAGGGAAGCGGGCGGGGAGTGCGGAGGGAAGAATGAAAAAGAAACGCGGATTCTTGCACCAACGGCCGCTGAAAAAAAACCCCTTTTCGGGCAAAACCTAAAAAGGACGTAGCAAAAACACCCCTAGCGCCATGGAAAAACGTGACCAGGAGGGGGTTCGCAGGGGGAAAGGAGGACTGAAAGACATAAGATCCGCGACCCGATGGTCGGTCGGAGGAGAGAAATCTGGTCGGTGTCCAAGGGGCACCAGAAAGGGCACCCGGGGAGGGAGAATGCATCGAAGGGACAGAAAATGGACCTCACCCTGCAAGAGGAAAAACGTTAAAAAAGAGAAACCGTAGCAGAGGAAGGATACAAAGAGATGGATATAGGAGGATCGTCGGGTCGAGGCGTGGGTGTTTTTTCATGGGAGGAAGTTCTTTGAGTATCCCCATGGATAAGAAATGTCAGCGGGGGGCAAAAGGCGTGCCGCCTGAAAACCTCGGGAGGCCTCCTCCACATCAGGGAAGTTCCTCAGGAGTTCACCTTAGAGCCTTTCGGGCTCGGCCCACGCTGGACAAGGCATGGGTCGGGACGAAGGGGACTCGTCGAGGCTTTCTTTTGGAACTGAAACGGGGCGTCATGGGAGGGAAAAAAGGCTTCGAAAGAAAGTCTCCCAACGAAAAGACTTCACCGCCAGCTTTTGGGGTGCCTCTCCTTTAAAGAAAGGAAGGTCAAAGCCGAAAGGAGAGCCCTCCGAATAAAGTAGCAGAAATGAATCCAAAGGGGGAGGGGGGGAAGGAAAAAAAAAACGATTTGCTCGGGTGCGAGCCTGAAAATGGGGATGAACAGAAGAGAGTCACTACTATATCTTTGTGGGCCAAAGTCTACTCTCCCGGCCGGGGAGCGACAAAGGTCGTTAGGGGAGGATAATCAAGGCGATCTGGCTGTGAAAGGGGCGTTGGAGCAGGAAATATTTTCTTGGAGGTGAATTTTGGTCGCAGACACTGGAAAAACTTTTTAACGATTGAGTCTTCGAGAGATTTATTCCTTCCGATGCGGGAGGCAAGGCGGACTTTCTTGAAGAGTATGGCCAAGAAGGGCAGAGAGATTCGAGCATAGAATGCCAAAAAAAGGGAAAATAAAACGTCGCCGTTCAAGGCGCAAGGAAATGGTGTTTGGTGAATAGAGGGGGAGGGGGTCGGAAGAACGCCGGGGAGATAGAAAAAATGAGGAAATTCCATAGGGACGGACGTTTAATAGGAAGCTAACAGCATCTGAATAAAAAAGAGAGAGAACCACCTCCGCGACGGGCCGTGGGGGGAATCCTCCGGGAAGTATCGGGCCACGTAAGCTGGTCTTCCATACGGTTTCGTAGGAAAGACGCGGAGGAGCAGGAACTTGAGACTTAGAAAATAACGTATTAAAAGAAAGAGGTCTCAAAGAAAGGAAAAAAGGACTCCCCTTAAAAGTACGGGAAATATCACAGTAAGTCTTAAGAAGGAGACGCCGAGTAGGGACCTTGCATTGAGATAGAAAAGGGCTTACTTAGGGGATCTTAAGGCAGCGATACAACGCTCCTTCAAAAAGAGGACATATCGGGGCAGAGGAAAGAAAGCGCGGGACGACCCAGGAAGACTCAATCGCAATGACCAGCCGCAAAAGGGTTGGACGGAGGAAGGGGTGCTCTGGGTGATGAAGGGGAAACGTGGGCGCACCGGGTATGAAACCGAGTGTCATAAGCTTTAGGATCTCCGGGTAAAGGAGTCACTTACGTATGGTGGAAAAAACTGTGAGGAGGGGGGGGCCTGAAAAAAAATCGGGAAACCTTTGGAGGAAGACGTAGGAAAATAAACTCGAAAACGCGCAAGCTGAGGAGAGCAGCTCTTATAGAAGGGAGACCTCGGCTGTCTACTAGGAGGGGCAGGACAGGGGGCCGTGAACAACTTCCAGTCCGAAGAGGGGAGGGAAGCCTTTAAAGGTCGTGTGGGAAAAGTCATCCCAGGGGACCACCCAAAGGGGTGTCTCCCTGAGATTGGTACCTGGTTTCCCAAGCCGAAGTTCTCAGGGTTGGGGTGAGTGGACAGAACCACGGCAATGCTTCACTCGTCACAAGCTGAGGTGGACGCCAGGAGCAGGAAGAAAAAAGGACTATCTTCCCGTTTGGGAGGCGGAAAGAACCGAATGGCAGAGGGCGGTCCGTCCAGTAAATGAGCTGCCCGCGAATAAGAAACAGTCGCAACTGCTGGTTCTTTACTTGACTGGAAGAGAAACCTAATGTCGTAAAGAGTTTCAGAGGAGGAAGGGAAAGGGGGGGGGGGTGGGGGGGGGGGGGGAGCATCAGACTCTGTAGCCTGAACCAGGTGAGCGAAAACAATTAATCGAAAAGAAAAAAGAAATCAACAAAAAAAAGGGAGTGAAAAAAAAAAAAGTCGAGTCAACGCGCCAACAAGGCTACAAGCGTGGGGGACGGGGTCTCCTTTGCGTCAGCCGGGGGAACCGAGACCAGTCCGGAGAACAAGCAAGACGTGGGAGCATGGACAGGCCCCCCCCCCCAGAAAAAAAAGAGGGAAACTCGATTCCCACGGCCCGGAAGGGAGAAAAAGGCGGGGGGAAGCTCCGAAACGGTTAGACCGGGAAAAGAAAAGAATCTGATCGAAGGACGGAACCGGTCGCTTGGGCGAAGACTTTCCAAAAACCAAAAACAAAAAAGGGGGGTTTTAAAGCGAGAGAAGAAAGAGTCGTGCGGCAGTCCCTTGTAGTGAAATCGATGAAGGGGAAACGAGGGACCGGAGAGTCTCGCCTAACTTAAGGGGGGTTGACCAGGGAATCCAAAAAGATCCTCCGAGAGAAGGACGTGAAAACCGAACCGATTGAACTCGGTCGATCAAAAATATCGAATGGACGAGAAGAGTTTATCTTTACCGAGAAGAATTAGAAAAGCATCAAAGTGAGACGAGGGCCAACGCTTTGAAGCCAGAAATTGGTGGGCCACACAGAGGAACCCGGGACCCTTCCGATGCGTAAAAAGAGGGGAGGAACAATAGTGGCGCCCTAATCGAGCCAAAGGGGGAAAAACGCCCTGATAGCACCACCAAACAATCCCCCAGAAAAAAGGAAAAAAGGGCTTGGCGGGAATTAGAGGTAGGGTATCATCGCCTGGGGGGAAGGAGAAAAAATGCTCCGCTGATCCGCGAAGGCGTCTAAAGACCATCGCTTCGATGACCAGGGGGGAAGACATGACTACCGCGTCTCAGGATCCTCCAAGAGGGGAAAGAGGAGGACCAGCAAACTGGCCGGTTCGGAGCTAAGAGCTGAAAAAGGAAAGTTCCTACTCCCTGTCCTGGAGGTTCTGGCGACTCGATGAGAAAAAAAGAATGGGGACGAAGCCGGAGGAGAACCGTCTGGGATGAGGGAAGGGGGGACTAAAAACAGCTCAGAAGTTCCTTTCGCCGATGACGTGCGGAAAGCTTATTTGAAAGGACGAAGGGGAGGGGAGATCGAGTTTAAAAAGATGCTCGGATAATATTCAAGGGAGATCACAAGGCGTCGAAAGGGTCCCTGGAAGGGGCGGATAAAAAAGGCGCTAAATTCCTCGGCGAAAAAATAACATGAAAAAAAAGCAAACCTCTGGAGCAACCGAAGCAGGGACGGCCTGCGCCTGAAAAAGATCTCCAAAAATCAGAGCAAGTGTCTAAGCGAAAGGCCTTTGCCGCAGGGGAAAAAGGCGTAAGCAAGGAAAAGCCTGCGCGAACCGAACAGGGAGAACCCGAGGTTTCAAATGAAGGGGGCGAACAAGTCAAGGGGGAAACCAAGACCATGAAGAAGAGAATCGTCCCAGTAAAAAAACGAATCGACAAAAACACCGCAACAAAAAAAGACTGACGACGGCAGGTCAGAAAAAGCCGAGCGAAAGAGCGTACGGACGTGAGCCCCAGAAAAAAGAGCTGATCAGGCCCTGCCTACTCAGGCCCTGAAGAGGTGTTCACTGACGGTTGTCTATTGGGGGAAGGAATTTTGAGTAGACGATAATCGCGTGGCAAAGGGATTCGTAAGGGAGAACTGCAATGATCTCGGCATTAAAGAGGGGCTGGATGGCTGACGGCATGGCAGAAATTGGGAAGGTCTCAAGCGGCCACGCAATGAAACCTGGAGAGGGGCCGTGGCACCCGGAAAAACCAAGATAGAAAAGAACCCCGAGACCATGCCGACGCCGAATGGGCGGTGAAGGGGACATGCAAAGGAGGAGCCCGAGGAAGAGATCCACTTGATGATGTTAAACGGCGGCGAAACCTTCTTCAGCCACAACTGGGGGGACCGAACTGCAAAAAACGATCTGGCGCTTCGAAGAAAGAAATTAAAGAGATGCAAACCAAACTCCGTCGAAAGATAACAGGACTCCGATGGAATCGAGAGAAGAAAAACACACGTGGAAAAAGGGAAGGAATAGATGGAGGAATAGGAAATACTAAGGCTTTTTGAGGTTGAGCATGAAGGGATTCGTCCTTGACAAGGAAAGCTCGCTGGAAGAACATCCAGGGAAAAGGCTGAGAAACCCGCTCCGAACCGGGAACGAAGGCCCAGGGGATATCGCCAGGGGCGCTCGCCGATAGTTTACAAGCGCAAACGAAGGGAGGCGGAGGCCACTTCGGGCGCTGGGCGGACCGGAAGAAAGGCATTTTCGGGCCCGACGGTTCTGAGCCAAAGGCCCGTCGGCCAAAGGGGAGCTCAGAAAAGAAAGGGTCGACATGGATGCCGAAGCCCTCCTCTCAGGAGGACAGAAGGTATCCGCAAATTGGAGTTCCACATCAATCGCCACGCTTGGGGGTCCAAAAGGGAAGAGCCTCTGAGGCGACAGAGAAAAGAAAAAGACTTGGGGCCCTTCGGCTCCGAAAAGAGACCTGCCGTCGTTAGGGGGGAGAGTGATAAATGAAGGAAGGTTTCGGTGGGGCTATAGGGCTTCCAGGAGAAAAAGAAGTCTGAATGGGATCCCAGGACGGCACGACAAAAAACTTGTGGGGGGGGGGTGTTCGAAAAACTCGGAGAGGAGTATCAGGGAGGGGGCGCGGAAAAGAGGATCAGAACGCAGCGAGGGTCACCGGGCTTATCAGACGATGCGCAACGCCAAGAGGGGAAAAGATCTTCCTTGGGAAACGCAGAAGGCCAAGACGGCGGGAAATATACAGCCGTTAAGCTGGTGGGGATCGCTGGCGGTAAAGAGAAAGATAGCGAACGGGGATCCGCAAAGGGAAAACGGGCCGTGGGGAAAGCGAAAAGAGCGCATCTGAAAGGGAAAACTCGAGCTCCGAACAAACCTCCTCGGCTTCAGGAGAAGTCCCCCATAACGCCGGAGAAGACGAAAGACCGGCGGCACGTGCGGGTCCTTTCCCGAGCGCGGAGGAAGGGACCAACGGCCCGGACAAAGAGCTGAGTCGCCAGACCGCACCCAATTACTAGGAAGAGGAACGGAAAAAAAGAGAAGGGCCGAGGTACCAAGGCAGGGAAGCAGGGGGCGTCCTGGGAGGACTAAAAAGGGGGTACGGGGGAGCGCGGGGAGAGGAACCTTTTCATAGAAACTGGCAAGGAAAAATGCTGAGCGGCAAAAAAATATCAGAGAGCGGAGGGACGCAAAGGCCTTCTCGACGCGCATGAAAAGAAGGACGCCTGGGTGGAACTCGGGAAGGGTGTATGGGCTCGGGTTTCGGTAGGGGCAACGTGAGGGGGAAAAGGCTCACGAGGAAACTATAATAAGCTTTGAAAGAAGAGAATTCGGGCAAGGTAAAGACTTAGTGAAACAAACCTTTTAGCTGGGGGGAAGGAAAAAAAAGCGTAGTAAAAGGGAAGGAGACTTCCACGGTAAATCAATCGAGCCGCGGGCAAGTGCGCGATTGTCAAAATTTATGGCCGGAGGGGGGAAAGTCGCTGCGGTGGGTCTTGTCGGCTACCAAGGTGAGGAGGGCTCCGGATGCGGAACAGGGAACATCGACAGGCGGAAAAGCGCGAAGCCGGAAGTCGTGTGACACCGTCTAAATCAGGGGGAACCCAAAAAAGAATCAGGGAGAAACAACTTATGGAACCCTCGCTGGCCCACCCCTAGACGGGTTGGGGTGGGAGGGGGGAACGGAGGAAACAAAAAGACAACGGGAGTAACGGCCAGGTACAAAAAAAAAAAAAGAAAATTCGTTGAGCCGCATGAAGGACTCTAAATCAAAAACTTCACCTGCCGAGCCCACGGCGGTCGGCGAAGCAGTCCGTGACCGAGAAAGTGGGCCTCTTACATCGGAGACCTCAACGAAGAAAGACGTGTTCTGAAAGTGAAGGCCGCCTCAGAGAGGAACAATACATGGGGAGCTTCAAAAAAAGACTGTGAGTGAACACGTGGCTCGAACGAAAAGACTCGAACGAAGGAGACTCACCAAAACAAAAAAGGGGAAAAGGAGAGGAAATGAGGGAGTCGTCAGTCGGAAACAGGCAGTCGAGCCGCAGCAGGGGAGGAACTAACTAGTGACACCGGGCGAATTAGGGCAACTAACGTCAAGGGAAAGAAAACGCAGTTTAAGGACTTTAGCACGGACTCGGGGAACATCCGCCGGCCGGCAAACGGGGTTTATAATTTCCGCCGCAACCATGGGGAAGGAGGGAGGGGGGGTTCCGAGGGAAAAAACTCAATGGCACGTACGAACGGAACGGGACGCCTGGGGTTTGTTGAAGACGTCCACACGACACGAAACCAGCAAGGGGGGGGGGGAAAAAAACGGTCCAACCGTAACTTGGATCTTCGGGACCATGGCCGGGCCGCAAGACGTGGTTTTCAAAACACGCAAAAGACTAAGGGCTTCGCGCCGCGGCTGGACGACGGTTCTGAAAAAAAAAAGTAACTGCCTCTCCGTAGGAATGAGTAATGACAAAGAACACAAAGACCCCTCACCAGGAGAAGACGCTGAAAAAAAACGGTGAAAGTTTATCGGGCTATCGAAAGAAATTTTTCGTAATAAGAAAAAAAATTTCACCTGGACTAAACGAGGGGAAAAAGAAAAAACCAGATAGTGATACGAGGGCCCTAAACCGTAGCGATAATGGGAAAAAAGTATTGAACAATTTTCGCTCCGCTGACTTGCGGAAAATAACCGAAGCCCTTAGAAAAAGAGGACCCTCCACCCTTCTGAATGTGTCCTTCGGTCGGAGTAAAAGGTCCTTGGGACTCGGACGCAACTGCAAGATTCTTAGCCAATGTCCGGGGAAACAAGCAGGAATGATCGACGAGGAAAATCTTCCATCGGAGTAGAGAAACCATGTCCAGAAAACTGCCGAATCCGCCTCGGAAAATCAACAAGAAGACCCATCTGGCCGAATTGGGGGGCTCGAGGAGAGACTTTGACGACTTACAGATGCTCGGGTGCGGCGGGAGGGGGAAGCGAAAAAGAGTTCCACTGCCCTGGATGCTCCGCTGGAGGCGGGACGCACCGCCAGCGAGAGAAGAAGGCTGCCGGGGGTGTCGGAGGGGAAACTGCTGATGGGAAGCACGAAAAGGGAAGGGGGGGAAATCTCTGAAAATATGACTCGTTCGATCTTAAAAAGTCAACCGCATGCAAAGAAGGGCTGCTCAACAGTGAAAGTTGAAGGCGGGGAAATCGCCCCGCGATCCCAAAAAAGAAGGGAGAAAAGATCATCTCTGGAGAGGAACGAGAAGAAGCCTGCTCCTGCAGAGATGATCTGGGCGGCGAACGGCGCTGAGGACAAGTCTACGCCTTTGCCGGACGACCGCATCGGCATGGGTCAAGAGAGAGAAGACTCCAGCGAGCGTGCACAGTACCTGCTTGAAGGGTGGGGACGACAAAGTCAATGCGGCAAGAAGACAGAAGACGAGGGAAAGAACAAACACCCTACACTCACGATTAAGAGAACGAAAAAACCAGACTTAACGACGGCAGGACGCGCCTTCCGGGAGGGAATATCTCGGGAAGCAGAACTAAGCGCAGAGGGCAAAAGCAGAGGAACCTTAAAAGATTACCAATCGGGATGGGAGCGGAAAAAATAGGGGGGGGGAGGGGGGATAATGGGGCAGGAAGACTGAGGGAGTCCGTTACGGGGAAGTGCAGAGGCCTTCAGGAAGGCAGGGGTCAGGAAAGGAGGGGAAAAGTGGGGCGAAACCGGGATTTTTCTCAGCCCCCAGTCTGAAGAAAAGGGCCCTGATAACCGGCCAACCGGTCCAGAGAGAGAAAGGTCAGGAAGGAATTCGGGGATCTGGGAAAGGCTTAGCAGCCCTTCAGGAAAGGCGATACGGAAATCACCATGCTGGAATGTTCGACGAGGCCGGGGACGACTACAGCGGGATTTCCAGCTGCCCTCCCTGGCACCGGGAAGGAAGCGTCTCTTCGGCTGACAAGGGATAACACGCAAAACACAAACAATTAGAGACTAAAAAATAGAAGATATCGAGAGAAACAACACGGAGGAAGAAGGGAGGCGGCGGCGTCGGGCGTGGCTGTTTGGGAGGGGATCATGTCTTTCAGGAGGAGGCCGAAAAAAAACGCCGAGGAGAGGGCCTTTTGAGAAAGCTCAGGCCGTCGCCGAACATCAGCCAGAGGGTCCAACGCCGGGCATTAAGGGGAGGAGACTCCTGTCAACGCCAGGAGGGCAGGCGAGACTGGGACACGCGCGACAGGGGAGAGGTTGAAAGACCGGAGAAGAAAACATTTGGAGGAAAAGACAGCCGAATTAGCGCTGGGGAAAGTCAAAGAAAGGTTTACTTCCTGCTCTAGGTAAATCCCTAATGCCCAATGCCGAACGTAAAAGGAGAAACCTCAGAAAAATTATCCGCAACAAATCAAATCCAAAAGTCAGCCTCGAAGGGTAAGTCCGAAAATGGAGAAGCCGAGCTTCTGGGGTTCTGAAAACAAGAAGACGGTGGAGAAAGAAAATCTTGCGGCTCGGAGACCGTCGTGAGAGAGGGAGTATAAGGGGAAGTATGGTGCGATCTAGTCCTTGTCGAGTCAAGGTTGGGGTGGGGTTAGGGGCCCTCGCTTTTTCGACGAACCTTTGAAACAGAACGGGCGGGTGAAAGGATATACTTGAGGAGAGTCCGAGGTGATCAATTTAACGCAAAGGGGGGACTTCGACGGTCGGGACATACTATGACCAGAAAAAAGATTGCCGATAAGCATGACAAAGGAGCATCGGTGGGCGATCAAAAGAGCAGGAAGTTGAACGGCTAATTGTTTATCGCGGACCTTCTAGGAGACTCCGGAACCTGGGACCCGATGGAAGGAGTTGAAATCGACGGGAGGGTAAAAATCTTCCGTAAACTAATCTAAAAACATAAAGGGAAACCACGACTTGGGAGAGAACTACATAGGCTCAGAACACTTAGAAACTGCTTTGTGGAGCGGTTCCAGAATTCTATCCATAAAAGAACTCGGACGGAGAGAGTGTAGACATGAAAAAAAGGGGAGTATTCTCGGGCCATACCGGAGTGATAGGACGTGAATGGCCTCATCTCTAAAATTAGAGACTAAGCGGAAGAAGGAAAAACTTTTCTTTAAGGGAAACCTATAAGAAAATTCGGGGACTCTGACGATGTTCTCTGGATATCCGCACCACGTAGGGGCAGTCCTGCAATCGAAAGAGCCTTTGGCAGTCAGCCCTCGACAAGAAATAGTCGGGAGAAGGCAGGCCCACTCCTCCGCCTTGGGGTACAGAGTGTGAAATTCTGAGTGGGGGGTAATGGTCAAGAGCGCAGGGGGGCACACAAAGATTCAGGAAGATTTGAAAGGGATCGCTAGGTTCGGGCGATGTGTGTAGCACGGGTGGTCAAAAGCGAGTGGAAAAAGGTGCCGAAGGAGACCGGACCAAAAAGGTTTCACTTTGAAGGGAAGTCCCGAGCCATCGGGAGATCCTGAAAGACGGGGAGGAGGAAGGCTGTTAAGTGCCTACGAAAGTCTCTTCACTCCGGACGGCAAGGGAGAGATCTCCGAAGTCCGCCGAAGGGCAGAAGCGGAAAGTAGGGTGGGGCATAAGAGCGAAAGAAAAAGGAAAACCCGACGAGCGTGAAAAAGGGATCTCCGCAGTGGAAAAGGTTCAAAAAGAAGGGAGCTGGTGGGATGTTGGAAACCACGGCGGAAGGCGGGAAGAGCAGATCAAAGGAAGAGGGTCCGCCATGAGCGGAGAACCATCGAAAAAAAAGGGTGGCTTCCACATATCCAGAAGCCTTAAAAGACGCCCTTCGGGAGAGGAAAACTTCATAAAATTTCAAGACCGAAGGAATCCTGAGAAGAGACTTCTGGTGGACGCTTGAAGGTCATCAAGACACGAAGGCGATCGGAAGCGTATAAGAGGAACGATAGGTAGCCGGGAAAAGAGCAAGAGAGAACGAAGAACTAGAACCACACAACGTAGACGGGGGGAAAAGAAATTTCGTTTCGATCAAGGGCGGGAGAGAAAGGAGGCTCCCTAGTTGGGAAAACGTGCAGCGTCGGAATGCATTTATGGGGAAACGATTACAACTGCGGGGGGGAGAACAAAGGCAATCCCCCGCAGGCCTCGGAAAAAGGGGAATTAGTCGGAAGCATGAATGAAAGGAAGAACGAGCCCGCCAGAAAAGGCTGATATAAGGGGAAGCCTCACCAGGGGACAATATCGGAGTTCGTCGGACGAAGGAACTCAATCAAGAGGACGAGACCGGAGCGGGTGCCGAACGGTCAAACTCACCCCACCCTATCCGGAAGGCCAAGCAGCCGAAAGGTTGCTCTGACTGCGCCCCCTTGGAAAATCGCGATGAACAGGTCCACCGAAGAAAGGAGGGAAAAGACATTTCTAGAGGTCCTTAAAGACCGGAGAATAAGACGTACAGAACACGAGCGGACCTCAAGGCGCGGATAAGGAGGAGTCTTAAGCAGGAGGGTATCCTTAGAAGGGACTCCAACCGGTTCTGGAAGAGGATTGCACGTTGAACGAGATGTGAGAAACAAAAGCGAACCAAGGGGGATACCAAAGAAAAGGGAGCGATGGAAAAGCGAAATGATATGGGGGGGAAACCGCTGAGAGGCGAAACGAAGCCAGCGAAAAAAAAACAGCCGGAAAGAAAACGACGTCGGGATGCTCTTCGAGAAGGCATGGGCCGAGTCCTCAAAAAGCTTCTCGTACGCAAAAAAGGGCACCCTCCTCATAAAGGGCCAGGAGCTCCTGCCAAGGATCGATGACATGGACTACCAAAATAAATGGAAGACCGTCAAGAGCAAGACACACGAAAAGACCTTCCTTTCTTGGATTAGGGAAGAGAGACTCAGCTGAGAAGGACTCTTCAAGGGGGGGGCGTAAAAGACAAAGCGCGACCGAACCTTTAAAAAAGGTCTACCCTTAGGAGACGGAAGCCAGGTCTGCTTCAAAAGGTAGGGTTCTTACCGCCAAGGTAAGTGAACGCAAAGGCGCCAATGTCGCGACAGCACGGAGGGATTTTACGGAACGAAAAAGAAGGAGGGATTATATAGGGGCGCAAGAAGGGGATATAGGAGGGGCTTCAAAGAAAAGCAACCTACGCAAGGCCTGTCTCGAGAAAACCGGGAAAGGTCAAGGAACCTAGGGACCAGAATTGGAATAAAGAGAAAAAGCCGAAGCTAGGGAAGGACAATTCGCATGAGACAGTAAAAGAGCAGGCAAGCTGGCGCATCGGATCCGAAGAAGGGAAAGGGACGCATAGATTATCAGAAACTTGCTCGGGCTCCCACAGGGACTCCAGGGAAAGTCTCAATGTAAAGAAGAAAGAAGTAAAAGAGACCGAACACTACTCCAAGCCGAGAAAAGAATCAAGCCCCACCACACTCTCCTCTTAGGAAGACCCTCAACACCACCACCAGACGACGGCAGGCAAATCGCCGGGGGACGTAGGCCGATCTGGAGAAAAAAAAAGATCTCTTAGGAAATCGGACTCGAAACCCAAGAAGAAGAGACCGGAACGCGACTTACCAGGGGGGGAAAGAAGGGCTGACTTGGCGAGTTAAGAAGAAAAGTTTTCGGATATTGTCGGCAAGAGAAGGGAAAAGAGTGATGATGGCACATTTTAGGGAGTGGACAAAAAGGACAGCATTAAACCTTGGAGAGTTCTTACGGCTTTGGCTATTTTGGAAAGGAGCTGGGGAAAAAAACTTAATGAAGCCCGCGACCTTTTCCCCGCCCCGAAAAAGGAGGATTCGAGAACACATGCCGAAGCCCTTGAAAGAAGGGAAGCGGGGAGAGGAGCGATATGGCAAAGGACCTTCCCATCTGGGACATTCGATGTGGAGGCTGAAAAAGTCGGGATGCCCGTCGAAAAGGAAAGTGAAAACTGCGAGCATCATAATGTAGGTCTCAGGAAGAGACGCCTGAAATGCTGAACCTTCAAGACCCAGAAGACGACGAGAACCGCGCAAATGGACTAAACAACCAACAACGAGGAGTTGAACTCTATGGGAAGGTCGTGGCGTGGGGGGGGAAGGGTTGAAACATGTCCTGGTGAGCTTGAAGGAGGCAAAACAGCTCATGCACGGAAAGAAACGAAAAATCGGAGGTCAAGAGGGGAAGATCGCCGTTCATGGAAAAGACCTAAGGACCCGCGGAAAAACCAAGGGCGTAACTTTGGCTGCTCCTGAATTACTCGGCTCGGGGGACAAGGAGTCCGGGGGGAGACAGAACGGGCGGAGACAAGAAAAAAGACCCCAAAGGTGCCCGAAATCAGAAAAAAGCCACGCCAGCCCCCCCACGTGTCAAGAAAGAAACCTTGGAAACACGCGAAGGAATAATCCTCATATAAAAATCCAAAGGGAGGGGTCTAACAAGACCAACGTCCGACAGAGGGGGGACGGGGTATCGCCAGGAGCGAACGTTCTAAATTTGAATTGGAGCGAGTAAAAATCGCCCGGCCTGCGAAACCTTCAGATTTCAAGGGGGGGTTTGAGGGAGGCGGAAAGGAGAGTGTCGTGGGCGAGGGGTCTTGGGAAAGTGGGGGGAACACATTGACGACAATTGCACGCAGATCGGCGGGAGGAGCATAGGGAGCTCCAATTGTTAAAAGTCGCTCGAAGGGGCAAAGCAGACGAAGCGCGGAAGGAAAAATTTCCGAGACTGCTTGACAGGCAGACAGGACAAATCGGAGAGACGGGAGCAGAGCTCGGGTCTTCAACTAGTTGGGGGGTCTTCTCTAGGAAGACCCTTGGAAGGGGAGGGATGGGGTTGGAAAAACCAGGTCAAACGTTGAGAAGAGGCAGGAAAGAGAGCTTGCAGGGAAAATCGTCTCCTCCACGAGATGTCAGCTTTTAGTTATCGTCCCATCCTCCGGGACGAAAAAAAGAAAGAGGCGCAGTCTGAACGCTGAACCAGAAGGAAGCCGTGAGGCGGCGCCGAAGAAAAAGGGGAAACCCATTTTAGGATCGCAGCTTAGGAAAAAAGACCCTCCCATTAAGGAATATGAAAAGTGAAAGAACTCAGCGCAGGAACAGAGAGAAATAAGATCCGACCCGGGGGCGGGACCTTGGAAGTAGTAGAAGAACGGTCTTATCTTACTAGATCAGAGGTATTAAGGGAATTGTCATGGGGAGGTAAAACGAGTTCATGGAGGCGGACATATCGGAAAAGAGAATCGTCGCGGGCGTAAGGACAAATTCCTGCTAGACGTCATGAAGAAAAAAAAAAAAAAAAGGAAAAAAAAAAAAAAAAAAAAAAAAAGGGGAAAAAAAAAAAAAAATAAAAAAAAAAAAAAAAAAAAAAAAAAAAAAAAGAGGAGAAAAAAAAAAAAAAAAAGGAAAAAAAAAAAAAAAAAAAAAAAAAAAAAAAAAAAAAAAAAAATTGGAAAAGGCCCTTGTGGGGCGAATTAGACGAAAGGGTTCTCGTGGGGTATGAGAAAAAAGAGCGGGAAAAACTAAAAACAAAAAAGAAGTTCGGAACACAGGGGAAGGAGCTCTCTGGTGATCAATTAAGGAGGGGTGTCAAAACACCACCTTTGCTGGGGAAAGAATCTTAGGAAAAAAAGCCGTGAGATCGGGAGGAGGCTATGGACCGAGAAACTCCGGGGTCTAAAAAAAACCTTCTCGGAGGCTAATGGAAATACCGTTTAATGCGACGGTTGTAAAGAAACTTGGGGGACCTGGCACAGGTGGATCAAACAGTCCTCCACAGGAAAACACGTCAGTCTTGGGAACCGTCATCCGCGCGGAACCATACAAGGGGGACAGACGAAGCCATTCTGATGTCCCCTATTCGAAAGGAGACTGGGGGGTGATTGTGGGAAGTCTCCACCACACGTCAAGAGATCCTTCGTGCGTACTCAGACATTGAGAGGCCTCCAAACAAAATGGAAAAGAAAAAAATTTGGAAGAACGAGGGGAAGAAGTGGAAGCGACCGGACCCATTCCAGGATGAGAAGAGCACCGCCGATCTGTCAAAACTGCGCTGAGGGGACTTTATTAAAGACGGCGGAAAGGAAGATTCACTAAATCTGTAGCCTTAAGAATAAAAAGGGCGCCACGACAACTAAAAA
>Ga0179593_1587339_pt1 | contig 22252 bp, 23 predicted proteins | sample CZODoug2_1_08_16_FD_185931 | JGI IMG/M metagenome (GOLD analysis project Ga0179593, IMG submission 185931) | Vadose zone soil fungal communities from Angelo Coast Range Reserve, California, USA - CZODoug2_1_08_16fungal (PacBio error correction) | ecosystem: Environmental > Terrestrial > Soil >...
GTACAAAACTCTTTACCTATGACGGGTTGGGAGAAGAGACGAACAAAGGTTCCTCCTCAAATAGAGGATAGCACAAGGGGAAAAATCTCCATTCTTTACTAAAAAGTCTTAAATACCGAAAAAGGGTCCATCACTCGGAACCTTCTAACGCACTTATCTTACTCTTGTGAGGGGAATCTAAAAACAACTTATTGGGGGAGGGTCTAAAGAGAACCAGTGTCTTGGCTCTCTTGAGGATCGTACCGGGGTTTTGAGTCCGTCTTTCGGGGGTGAAAAAAAGGAAAAATTGTTACCCCTGGAAGTTCCAATGGAAGGGTTTGCAGGGGAGAAAGCCGTCGCTTCATAAGGGGGGTACAAAAAACGTTGTTCTGGTAAGAGTTAGAAATTGACGAAGGAACCAAAAGCGGGAAGTTGGTAAAAAAGAACGATAGGCGGAAGGAAAACGCAGGCAACCGTTGGATAGATCATTTGGAAAATCAAATGTCAAGAGCTGGATTTGATCTGGTCCGGAAAACCGAGTAAGGTTACGGCTCCGGGGGAATGATCGTATACGAACTGACGCTTAGATTGGCGTTGGGGGCAGACATGAAGTTGCCGAGTCGAACAGCCGGCAGCTGGTTCCGTTGTGAAACCTTCCTCCGCTCGACAAGAAAAAATGCAAGGGAAAGGAGCTAATGGCCTGAGATCGAAAGATTCGCCTGGCAATAGGGAGACGAGGAGACGCTAAGAATTTCCCTTCAAAAGAGGAAATGGGGCGCTAGGATGTGCTGCGTGAGGAAAGGTTGAAGGTAAATGAGATTCCCATCGGTGAGGCCGTCATAGAGTCGCGAAGAGAAGGTCGGTCACCAAAGTGCCTAGGTGAGAAGTGAAAGGACGACCGTCCGAAGAAGGTACAGGAAAAGAGGGAAGGGGAAACGAAAGTTAAAACAATTGCCCGAAACCGATTGGAGGGAAATGGATGGAGGGATATCCACGGGTAACCACGGAGAGAAGGAAAGAGGGAGCGAAGTTACGCCGGAGAAGAGAGGAAAGGTGAGTTGCTGACTTTTCAAAAAGATTGGAGCATCATGAAATTCTTGAAGGCTCACAAAGAAGTGACGTTCCTGTCGGCGTTCCGGTTCAACGGAAGAAGGGGGGGGATCGAAGAGGGGTTGGAGCACGAGGGTAGTGGAGGGCGGGTCTAGAAGGGGAACGACGGTGAAGAAAAAAAAACGTACGAAAAAAGACAGCCTCGTTCGGTTTCAGATTGATACGGGATTGTGAGGGAAGCATGTGATCGTGAAATGTTGGGTCACAGGTAAGAAAATGAAGAAAGAAAAAAAAACTCGAGAACAGCTGGAGCCTGAAGATGGAAAAAAAGGGGAAGACTTCAGGTGCTTCGGGCATGGGGAAAGAAGAACGAACAAAGCCGGGGAACTTATCTGGCGTAGACGCAGAAGAAAAAATTGGAAAAGGGATAGAACTCCTTTGAACAGTAAAAAAAAAGGAAAGCACATCGTGCTGGCCGAACTAAAGAAAGGATGGTGAACCATTGGGAAAGGTGGCCTGCAATCAAATACGGGAGCGGGGTGAGAGGCATTGTTTTAGAAAATAATCACAACTTGAAAAAAGAAATCTCCCTTCGTGGGTTACTACTCGTCCCGGTCATAGTCAAGGTGTCAGTTATGACCCGATTTCGGAAGAGAACATGTTGTTTCTAAGGCATACCCTTCGACAGGGTCAAAAAAAGATTTTCTTGTAAAACCCCATCTAGAGGGGAAAAGGGGTACCCTCTCAAAAAACATCGCGTGTTCGAAACTAGTGCGGAATCGAAGGACAGCCGTCATAAAAACAAAGGGGGGTTCTACCTCCCCGAAGTCAAGGGGGTAACTGTTCAGAAATTGGCCTATCCAGTTAGTAACGGTCATCACCTCCTAAACCCGCTGGAACCACTCGACAGGGATTAAGAGAAGCAGTGGTGCTCCAAAAGGGAACGTCTCGGATTTCGATCCAGCAAAAAAGTTCATTACGGGGTTCAATCTAAAAAAAACTATATCCATAAAAGACGTGTCTGGGGCTGCCGCATAGATCACACACATAGACAATAATTCCATAACACAAAGGGTCATACCAGGGCATCTCTTTCGATGGGGGGAGATCGAAAATTGTCTTGCTAACTTAGGGGAGGGGATGTGGGGTAAATTAGGGGAGGACCAGTATAAGGGATTCTCGAAACGAATCGCCGAAGTTTTGAGTGGCCGAAAAACAATGGACTCGTCCATAGTCTAAATAAAATCATCAAGGGGAAAAGAGGCCATGTGAGTTGAGGAAAGAAGGCCGAGCAAGTTGACAAAGGTGAAAAAGACACAACTCTCTGCACCAGGGGGAATCGCTTTTCCTCAGAGAACCAAAAGATGGGAAAAGAAAAATCTATGCAGATAGAGGACGAAAAGGTCAACTAGAAGGTTCTTTATAAAGGGCGGGGGGATAGAAATCCACGCGAAAAGAAGATGCCCTTACAAAGCCAGGCCTTAAAAAAACCGGCGGAAGGGATTGGAACCCCTTAAGTGGTGAACGGGGGGAACTTACTAAGGAATCCAAGCCCTCAATACATACCGGACGGAAAAGACCAAGTTACAGAGGAGGGAAAAAAGAACTCTACACCGCCAAACCATAGGAAGGGAACGACGCAATAATTAACCTCAAAAGGGCTTACTATTTGTCAATCAGGGAGGGAAGAAAAACGAAGAAGGGCAATCATAAACATAATGTTCTAAGTACTTAAAAAAAGGAACCTGAGAAAAATCCGAATACTCAGTAGTTATTTCTGGATTTAGGTGAGGCCCGGATGAATGTAGAGGCAGATCGCGGAAGAAAACCCAGACTGGCCGCCTGAACATTGTAAAAGGTCTAGGAATCACGAGCTCGAACAAACGAGTAGGAGGAAAGAAGATCTGTCGGAGCTGGGCGAGAAAGGAAAAAGATGGGGATCGGCAGTGTTTTTTGAATAATGGGATCGGAGAAATCGAAGAATCTCTACTTGTCCGATGGGAAAGAAAAAAGGAAAGAGAACGGTCTATTTTTAGGATCCAGGGGACATGTCAAGTGGGGGCAGGAGGGGGGAGGTTGGGAAGGATGCCCGGGGGATTGGGGAAGGTGTGCAGGGGTTGACAAATTAATAAAAAACGGGGACATTTCTGGAGGGAAGGAGAGAGGGGTGGAGGCGTAGAGGTTTTCCAGCCGGTTGTAACTGTGGTTACAATTGGGTCGAGGAGGTTCGGGGGTAGGATGGATCGTCCGTGCATCGGCCACTCAGGGAAAAAAAAAAAAGAAACCCCACTGGTTTCCATGAAACCAAGTTACTTGGAGTAGTAGGGGGAAGGGGGGGGTCCTACCAAGGGCAGAAAATGGAAGGGGGATATTTACGAGGTTGTCGCATCTAGTGGTTCTCGGTAGTGAGATCTGTATGTGATCAAGAATGTAGGGGAGGTAGAAAGTTGGTATTCACAGAAAGGGAAGGGAAAAAAAAATGGGGGGTCAGACGTTGCTCGCTGTTATAGGGCCGGCAATAAAGAGGGGGAGAGGGGTTCTGATTTAAAGTAAGAAGAGTTCAATCCAGGACAGGACTACAGCAAACCTTGTCCCAAAGAAATTCGAATAAAGCCCAGTGGGATGCGAGAGTAAAAAAACTACCATAATCAGAAAAGGTCAAGAAAAAAAATTTTAGCAATCGTCATCGACGCAAACGAGAGGTAGGTATTGAAGTTGTCCTAAGTGCTGGGGGGTGTAAATTTTCTGGGAAAAAAAAAAAAATGAATAAAACGAACTGCGAAGGGGTGGGAATAGAGTGTTGAGATCGCCAGGGGGGGAAGGAGTTAATGAGGAGGGATGGGAAAAGACCCACCGATCTGGGCGGTGTCTCCAACTGGGGGCATGTTTGGCCTGATTGTTAGAGGGTGTTTCTGTCTGGGGGGGACGGAAGAGAAGTATCTTTACTGAGAGCGGGAAGGGCAGGAAGGGCTAGTGGTTGGGAAGGTTAGAAAACAGAAGGAGGAGTTAAGCACATTGGAAAGGCGAGAAGGGGACGGAGAAACTAACTCTTCTGCTGTGTTCACAGGAAAAAAGGGGGAAGAAGGAAATTGGTTAAGGCGAAAGAAGGTTGCATACGTTCAATCGTTTCATCAAGGGGGGAAGAACTGAAGGGAAAGAAGGTATGTTTTACCCGGAGGGTAAAAGGTTAGATTGGCGCAGAGATTGTGCATGTGTGCCACATAAGCTAAAGAAAAGTGAATGGCAGGGAAAAGTAAAATCCCCCTTGGGAAAGAAAAAAAAAAAAAAACGTGATGGCACAGTAAAAGGAAGGGTTAACCGTTTCCGGGAAAAAAGAGGGAGAGGAGCAGGCGCTGAGCGCCCAAAAGATCAGCCCTAGGCAGCCTTCAGCCATGTGCAAAAAACGGGTCTCAAAGGAAAGATAGAAGAGGAATGGATTTCTATCTCAAAGAAAAAGAAGCGGGGGGTTTCAATCCCTCGAGAGGACACGGGGAGAAGGGGGGACCAGCAAAAAGAACCGAATCCAAAAAAAAAAAAAAACAAAAACAAAAAAAAAAAAAAAAAAAAAAAAAAAAAAAAGGGCTTCTCTTTCGGATTCCACAGAAAGGGACGGACAATCACGAACACAGCACAGGCTGTCAGGTAGGGGGCCCGAGAAGCCAAAAGACGTGTGGCTAAGAAACAAACGAAAAGCACAGCTAAATCAACCTACCTGCGCTCTTGATACAGCAACCGGTGTGGGGGCGAAAAAGGACCTAAAAGCGTTACCTCCTGCTGGACTAGATTGAGGGTAGGGGGGGGGGGGGGTGTGGGGGGAAAGCGCGGGAAAAACCTACTACACCCTTCCACGGGGAGGCGGATGGTGAGCTGAATTTGAATTACTGGAAACGGAAAGCCGTTGGGTCACAAAGTCTCCGGAAGGACAGCGAAGGAACGCCTTGCTACGCGAAAGGAAGAACTCCTTCAAGGAGAAGTAGGGGAACGGTTAAAACGCGGAGGAACACAGGACTTCTTTCAAGGCAATCGCGGGGGGGGGCAATAGGTACGGCCCTGTGGGTGGTTCCCTCCCCCGCGCGGCATCGCTAGGGAGGGGATTCACCGGAATATGAGAAAAGAGCTTAACTCATGAAAGGGAAGTAGGCGACAGTGAGACCCAGATGGACGTTCACCCACAGGGGGTACCAGGGCAAACTTCACCGAAAATCAAAATGCAAGGACATTAAGTGAGGAAAGTCTTATATTCAGTCCTGTTGGGACACTAATCTGCTGAGTAACAAGAAAGGAAAAAAAAGAAGGACTAGATCCTGACCAGGGAGAAGGAGAACGTTCAGGTTTGGAGCGTGATAGCGTCACCGGTCACACCGATGGAACGCAAAAGGAATCCGGAAAAAAAGACCAGGTTAGCCTCGGAGAACTTCGAGCGTAACTGACAGACCAACCCCCGCGACATGACGGGGACAGCATCGGGATAGGTGCGTATACTCAGAACCTTACCGGTGGGGGGGTGGGGGTTGGGGGGGGGGCTGTAAGTACACCCGAGAAAACTAAAATAGAAAGAAAGAAGACTTAATATCTATCACAGGTTTACGGGGCTCTGCCAGACCACGGTCGTCATACAGAGAGTGTGCACAACATCAAAATAGGGGGGTACCAAGTCAGCAAAATACCACGCTGGGGACCTATAAGCATTCTCTACCGTAACATGGCCCACTCAAAAGGGTCATCTTGGGGGCAACGGGAAAAGGTGGACGTCGGTGAACTCCTAATCGTCCATCAAAACGGAACGGCGAAGGCATCTAGGAACTAGACCTTTTTACCTGGAAGAGCTCAGAAAAGGAGGGGGATCTTCCATTAACCGGGTAGCGTGAAACATTCACGGCACGCGTAGGTTTTGCTGTCCACGGGCGGTTTACCGCTTGGGAGTGGGGCAAGAGGGGGAGAACAAAAATTCTGAAAGCGGGAGGTTGCAAAGCCGGGGAAGGAGTAATTTATGGGCAGGTTGGAGGTTGCCGGACTGGTAATAAGCGTATTTGACTGTGACCACACTCTGCCCATTACAAAAAACGGGGATCTCGCACTAGGGAGACACAAAATAAACAGGGAGTAGTCATGGTCAACACCGGGAAACGTCGCCTTGGATGATAGTGTCTGTACCCCGGTAGGGTCACGGGGATAGGATCAATTTGATCGTAGCGGGGGAAAAGGTGGCGTGGGTGAAAGGTCGGGGAGGGATTCGCTCCCAGTGATAGTCATCGTAAAAGGAGGTTGAATGTGGGAGGGAAGAAGGCTGGCCACTCGCAAAAATAGACGCATTCGCTACCTGGCCGGAGATAAATGGTTATAGAAGCAATAGTGAAGTGGACCTGAATATAGAATTCCTGCAAGAGGGGGTCCACTGCCGCAAATGAGAGGGAAGGTTGAGGGGGGCCCTTTACAGCGGTATGGAAAAATCAAGTCGGAGAGGTACGTCGGAGGATCCAGCACGGGGGTTCGGTCGGGGAACTAAGGGAAGGTCTTTGAGGTGAATAACCCGATAAGAGTACAGAAACATGAAAAAAGAGTGAATATTGCCCTGAAAGATGGATTGGGGACAAAGACGGGCGGCCCGCTGGTTCCACCTTGCGAGAGATCCACTTGAATTGTGCTAAGTGCGCTGAAGGGCAAAGGTTAGTAAGGCGATGGAAAAAGGGGGGGTTGCCTAAGGAAAAAAAGGAAAGGTGGGTGACAGACAGTCACCTGGTGAGTGGGGAGCATTAGAGGGGGGGGGGGGGAGTGGGGAATGAGGGAATAGCCTGGGGAAATCATAGAGGGAGATGATGGGGGGAGCGAGGGGGAGAAGATTTTATAGTAAGGATAGGGCAGGGTTTCCCCTTATCACAGGAGGAACTTCTCGAGGGAGTTGGGTTAAGAGTCGTTCCGGTTCCGTAACGCTGTAGGCTAACGCTAAAAACAACGGTTGCTGGGAAGGAAAGAATTATTGTATAGTGGTTCTGCGGGAGGGGCGGAAAAAAAGTTCAATTGTAGCTGTGGCGGGGAAGGAAACCTGACAGACTGTCTTTTTTGCTTTGACTAAAGGTAAAGGGGAAACTGCGACTAGGGGTGGGCGGGGGGTGAGGGGACACAGTTCACCGGGGAGATTCGAGGACTTTGGTGCATTGCGGGGGCGGGGGGGGGAAACGGTTAGCCGACTGAGGACCACATCAAAAGTCTAAGAAGGGTGGCGGTCCAAGCAACCCAAGAGAGGAAAGACGCAGAACGGACTTTTTCTTAGCGCTCAGCGGGACCAGGGGAAAAGAGCACTCCTTGAACGTCTCAGGGGCAATCACCCAAGTCTTCTGGCACACAAAGGGTCATGGTGGAAAAAAAAGTGGGAGGGGGTCCCTGCATCCGGACTAGTGGGCTGTATGCAAAAAGGAAAAATCTTGCGCTACAAATCTCCAGGCCGCGAAACCTCAGAGTCAGGACCCTATTCAGGGGTCTCAATTACGCGATGCATATTCATGGAAATAAAAACTTGGAGATAGAACATGGAGGGGCAATTCCCGATTGCAAAAAAATCTCTAGGTCTGCGGTAGACCGTATCGCGCGGGGGGGGAAGAAATCGGAATTAATCATCCTCGCAAATATGTTGCATACCCTACCAGGAAAACTATTTAGGAGAACTTCCGATCAAAAGAGCAACTTATCATGGGAAAAATACAAAAACTGAATCGAATATTCCAATTTGGCGATACACCTTCGGGGTACAGATAAAAAAAGAAAAAGAAAAAAAGAAAGTTAAGAAACAAGGTATCTCCCATCCTCTATCATCACCTTGCCTTGTCGGGAGGACATAGAAAGTCCACCACCAACATAAAAAGAAAAGTTAAAGAAAAGAACGCTGTGGGAAAGATTTGAAATGACGAGGGAGAGGGGATGCGATAGTTTTGATTAGGGGGGGAGGGGGGGGGGAAAAAAGGGCCATTATCACACCGGAGGGGGATCAGGGTTCGGGGGACAGGAGTCGATCGCAAAAGGGAAAAGAAAAGCGTGGTCTAAAAAGATAAATAAGCACGGTATTCACCATGAGGGCAAGGAACCATCTAAAGATAACACGAAGATGGGTGGACATCCTAAAGGGGTGGAAATGATCCCAAGTTAAGGGAGAAAGAACAAAAAAAATAAAAAAACTAAGAATATGCCAGCAGAAGATGACGTCAAGTACCTTAAGGAAAGGAGACATCGGCTGAAAAAAAGGAACAGCCAAGAAAAATCCCAACTGTATAGTCGGGGGGGAAGCAGGCCATGTCTCCTTTGATCGGAGGCCGGGAAACGACTTCAACCCAAAATCCAAATGACAAAAAGGGGGAGAGACCCAATTGTACCCGTGACAAATAAAAGGAAAAAAAGAAGAAAGAAAGATACAGTACCCTCTCAAAATGCGAAAAGAAGAAATTTCAAGGACAAAAGTGACTGGCATCACTCAAAAATCAAAAAAAGGGCATCACTGCAAAAATAATGGTGCATAACTTCAAGGGAGGAAAATGACCTAAAAAGCAGGGGCTGATTTCAGTGACCGGATTTCCGGACCAAAGAGGATAAGATATGGGGAAGATTTGAGGAAAACTCAGTCACACCCCCTAAAAGACATACTGCCTCTTCCAGAAGGTCAGGGAGAAAAACCCAAAATGAAAGGATCAGACAAACAACTGGAGATAGGAAAAGAGATAGAAGGCTGGGAGACGGGAGACCTTAAAGTGTTTACTTCATTAAGGTCGGGGGGGGGGGGAGAAAACTCGGAATCTCTACTTTCGATTGAAGGGGAAGAAAACTAATCGAAATCATACGGAGTATGTGAGGATCCATGGGAATTTAAGGGAAGTTAGGAAAGTATGTTTTGAAGTAGGCCAGGGAGAAGTTTGTGGTGCAATGGTAAATTGATTGACGAGGGGAGGCCTAAAAAGTTGTGGGGGAGCTCGGGGGCGGAATAAGGATCTGGGGGGAAGGGTGGAGAAGTTGGGTAACCACTTAGGGGGTACAATTGTTCACAGGGAAGAGGGAGTCTGACTTCGTCCGGCATCGGACACTCCTGATTTAGAAAACGGAAAGAAGAAGGAAAACGGCCCTGCTGATGGACTTGATAGGGAGTGCGGGGTCCGGACCTTGAATTACGAAGTTTGGAACGCCGTTGGTCGAAAAAGTCTGGTCTCGGAGTTTGCTATCTTTCGTGGGGGGTTAATGACATGGGTGGGATGGGAGGAAAAAGGAGGGGGAAAAAGAAAAGCGGCTCAATATCGTGTTTGTCGGGGGCGTGTCTCGAGGAAAGAGGGTGTAACTTTAGACACATGGGCGCGGTGAACAGGGAAAAGAGGTAAGCTTTAGAATCAGAACATAAAGGCAGTGTGCCCTTTTCGGGGGGGGAGCTCGCAAAAAAGGTCCGAAAATTCTCGCGGTATAAAGGGGGATAACGAGAGAAAAATAAAGTCCCCGAGCGAACCCTTTGAGCAAGAAGAAAGAACGGTATGCTTGAAGGTTTTCTTCGGAAAGGGACGTAGTTGGTCTGGGGGGCAGAGGGAAACGACAACGAACGGGGAGAATAGAGGGGGATAATCGAAGCATTTCCGTTCGGAGAATCTCGTGACCACCCAGGGGGTCCGACCTGTGGCATTCGGAGTGGCTCATTTTATTCTTGGAGGGGGTTTAGAGGAACAAGACGCTTCAACTGGGAATCGCATCAAAAGAGGACCGGGGGGAAGAGGTATTACCGATGAAGAGAGGGGGTATTGCACTATCTCAACCCAACAGAGGAAGAGGTCTACACGTCACCTCTCGCAGGGTACTAGAGGTCATAAAACAATTGGGGTGGGTGCTGGTGTCGGCCATTGGTCACCCTAAAAGCGGTGTCATAAATGGAGAGAACGAATAAGAGGATCATATTCTGTGACACTGTCCCGAAAGATGGAAGGGCTCAAGATATGTGCTGGGTGGGAAAGAAGAAAATCCTCACCAGGCACAAAGGGAATGAAAAAAAAAGTCACTCCCAGTTGGTGAAAGAAGAGTCGGGTTAACGAAGGGTTGAAGGGGATAAAGGTGTGAATATCCAATGGCACGGCTGAGGCGAAGAAAAAAGGAGAAAGGCCCTAAGGGCCTTGAAGAACTCGGTGCCTTTGGGGCTTGAAAACAAGAGAAGAAAAATTTTGATTGGTGAAGCAAGCGAAGGGGTGTTTAACCGTCCTCTTAACGTGGAAGGAAAATCAACAAGTATCACCACAAATGCGAAGAATATGCTAACAAAAGCGCACCGTGCAATCACGACACCAGAGTCTGAAGAGACGAGAAAAACCTTTTTCGTACAGGAAAGACCAGCACGACGAAACCAATATTCAAACGGACTGTCTACAAACGGGCAAGGGACTGACTGCGACTACAGCGTACTGCCTGAACCGGAACCCGAACGGAACCCGTAAAAAGGGGGAAGAGCGGTTGGGGGTATGGACTTTCACCACATTGGAAGGTTGGCAAACCGGCAATGTGGTGGTCGACAAGCGAAATTACATCTACTTACTCGGCGCCAGAGAAAGCTACGGAGAGGGGAGAGGTCTGGATTTTTGACGCGCTAGCACCAACCGAGGTGATTCATCAGAAAAAGAAATCAGGGAGGGCAATCTGTCACGGACTGCCACTGGTCGGGGGTCAACAGGGAGGGATGTACGCTCTGTATCTTGGAAACACGGACAGAGGGATCATAACGGAGGGCAACAGAACGAATAGTAGGGCGAAACTTTACTCAAAACGACTTAACTCCCACCAGGGGAGAAGAGGTAGGCCTCGGGGGTACAGGTCAACACGAAAGAAAAAAAAAAATGATCACAGCTAGCTAGTGGGGGAAGTAGTGTGAAGAAGTCACTAGTTCATTCACTTTTCCACTATCATGCTTGGAAAAAGTAGTGGCCAGGTCGGGCAATATCTCCGGAAGGGAGGCGACAGAAAGAGTGGTTGAAAGGACGAGCGTAAAAGACGGTCAAAATCACATAAGGAAGCGGATTACTATACGTGTGGAAATAACCAGCGTAGAGGTCTTGGAAATCGAGACATGAATCCGTATAAAGGAAGCTTGATAGTGGAGGAGAAAAACGACATTACCCGCTTTTACAGACCAAAAAAAAAGCACCAGCATTAGCAGGCGACGGTGACGGTGACTGGACAATTGAGATATAAGGTTTACTGGAAGCGTTTCGGGGAAGAGACATGAAAAAGTTTCGTCAACGGGGAAAAAGAGGGGTCACAAGGCATGGCCCATCGTTAGTACCCGAGTAAGGCAACCAACCCTAAAAACTCTTTAATAGAACATAGAGCGAAAAAACGGAAAAACCGACGATTTTGTGAAACGGCAACTTGATAGAAAACAAGAGTCAGAAATCAAAGTAGGCCAGCCACCTAGGAACGGCCGATACGGCCTGGACTGCACGCGCCGACCGGTTCCTGGATCTCTCAACAAAAACCAGGAAAGATGAGGAAGATAAAATTCAGTATCTTTCCGCAGGGACGGGAAACTTCCTGACTTAGGTTGCGGGGAGATTTCGGAGTACCGTCGAAAAGGGGGAAAGGGTGGAGGACAAGGGGCCGTTCAAGATGTATTGGGAGAGGGAGGGGGTTGAGGGGGCGCTGGCATTCAGGGTCTAGAAACGTGGATTACGACTGGTCGAAGCAATGGCTGAGCCCTCTGAGGGACCCCGTTGAAGAAAAAACAGCGCTCTAGGAAGGGAACGCAAACGGGAACCCTTGGAGGTAGGGAAATTGGCAAGGAAATGTAAAACACGCCGGGAGGGGAGTTTTGTGCTGGTTACGGGAAACGGGGTTTAGCGTCACCTTAATAGGAAATGCCGAGGATAAGGCGCTTATATTAAAGGTTTTGGTCAGTCTTTTTCAAGGAGCTATCGCTGACAGCTGTTCAGTTGATTGTGAAAGTGAAAAGGGTAGAGCAAGAAAAACACTGCCTGTAGTCGAATTCAAACGCTAATCCGGAAAGTCTCCTGCCAATGGGGAGGGGGGACAGGACCTGATAGAGTGAACTTCACGAGGGGGGTCAGAGATGTGCTGGGTCAGGGAGGGTGGTGTTGCCGCGGTAATGGAACGAGAATAGGTGGCGGGACGAGTACGGTCTCGACTCCATAAGGGCGTTGGAATAAGGGGGAGATCCATCTTGGTTACTACCGTACAAAAAGGAAGGAACTCTCAACTCACGTGGCCGTACGTGATCAGATTGCCTGAAAAAGGAGGGAAGTAAGCTGTGCTGTCTAGCCGCGTTAAGCGAAGAAAGGAGAAAACTGACGGACGCTTCGCCTGAGGGGGGTAAATCTGTAGGGGGCTGGGGCATGACTGACAGATTGCAGGCCAAGGCGAGTCACTCATAAGTCCGAAAGAAGGGTGGAAAACGGGTCTGACGGCCTGGGAAGGCATGAACTCGGGTCCAACCGGGATTGACAAAAAAGGGCAGGGCAGGTGGTGGATCGTGGTCGTCGGCTGGTCTTAAACACACTGTACGAGGTTAGGGGGGAACTACAACAGGCCTTTGAGGGGCGGTCTTTATACTGTTAAAGGATGGAAGACAGAAGAGAAAATAAGGGGGGGTCAGTGAGTGTTGAGCACAGTACTACAAAGGGGGGAAGAATTGAGAGGTGGGGCAAAACTGGCATCTCCATAAAGAGAAGTTTATCCTGAAGAAGTGCAACTCAGGTTCGCAAGAAAAAGGAACGAAATGAGGAGAATCCGAAGATCTTTGGTGCGTAAACAGCGTGACAATTGAATTATGAAAAAGTCCAAAGCAAAACGGCCAACGAAAAAAAGCCCATTAATACGGTAAAATTCTACGGGTCATGTTAACAAGGCTTGGACCTGCAATGACGGCCTCTTGGAGTCTTAGGGGGAGAAAAAAAAAGCAACAATAAGTGAAAACGCTCAAGAAGCTGAGATTGTAAAAAAGAAGGGAACGGCTACGGATTCAGTTTTGATCTAAAAGAAATGAGAAATATGAAAAGATTCCATGCCTAACCCTGTGGGCAGACTCATCGTCTACAGGTTAAGGAATTATAGCAGGTGTGGTTAATAGCGCAAGGATGGACAGGAGCGCGGCGAGAGGTGGGCGAACTGTGGCAATGTCCAGCCGTCCATAATAAAGGTCCTACGGACAGGTTATTAGACACCTTCAAAAGGAAAAGGAAAGGTGGAAGCTGAGTTGGAACCGCGAAGACCGCTACCCCGAGCAACTCCGAGAAAAAGTGGGGGGCGTACAACTGAAACCGCGAGGTTTGTCAGAAGAGAGTCCGGGGCAATTACGAAAAAAAAGGCAAAGGGGAACCACTCCTCTAGATCAAAACATGGGAGGGGGCCGGCCCATAGCCCCACAAGAAACCTAGTAAGACCGTTATCATACCCAGAGGGGAGGGGGCGATACGGGTGGCGGCTAGTTTTTTGATTATGGGAGTGTAAGAATGGCAGGGAGACACCTGAATAGCTAAAAGACTGAAATTCGGTCAAGGGTTACAGCTCACCTGGAAGAAAAAGGAAGACGGCATCGTGTATCAGCTAAGAAAGAAGGACAGGACCCGCTTAAAAAAAGTTACTGGGGAAGAAAAGATAAGAAGGAGGACATCAAGGACAAACCGATGATCGGACAACCCAAACAAGCTTTCGCGCAATAACCATGCTAACGGATCACCTACACAAAGAAGATGCGACAGACATGCTAAACCAACCTCGGAAAAAGAGGACAGAAAGTCGGGGGTAAAAAAGCAGAAGGAATAGGGCAGAACAGGCCTTGGAATTCCGGGAAGGGAAGGAATTTTCAAAGAAAACCTACGACTGAAAAAAGGACATCAAGACCAAAAAAGCCTAGACTCATGGGAAAAAAAGTAACAAAAGAGGAAGAAACCCTCCCCACCCCATATATATTTACAAAGCACGGAACCATCCTCAGTTTCAGGAAGAGTGGGCAACCTGCACTATGCAAAAGAGGAGACCCAGGAGAAAGATGATACTTCCTTGCGAGTGACCGGCTAAAGGGCCTGCAATAAGGGAGGGGATTTATTGGGGAAGACTTGGGCCCGTACAAAGAGGGAAAAGGGAAAGATTTGAGGCTGCGTAAAAATTCAAAAAGAGGCGCTTCCACATGTAGGTCGCAGTTGGAAAAGACATCCTTCCTAGAGCTAAAAACACGTATTAGGAGGTCAAATAGAAAAGGAGTTTGAGTAAGCGTTTCGTCTACACTTTTACAGGTGGTAAAGGGCTGGGGGGGGGTTAGTTTATTTAACGAACTCTGACAAAATATATAAGGGGGTCTATTTTGGGCGAGAAGAGAAAAGGGCCAACTAAATCCTAAAGGAAGAACTTTCTGATGGGGAGTTGAGGGGCAGCAGGACGTTAGGGCAAAGAAGTATTGGGGGGGGAGATGTTTTCATAGTGGTGCATAAATTGAGTGAAAGTTTAAGGAAAGTGAGGGGGGGGATCATCTGCAGGATGGGCTTAAAAAAGTATCAGAGGTTGGGGGAGGGTTTCTGCATTTCAGGGGGTCCACCCGTGGGGTACAGGGGGCTAGGCGGTACTGTTCGTATTGGGAGGGGACTTAAAGGGGGAGTGCACGACACTGATCATTCAAAACTGGCATCACTGGGGCAATGCGTCAACTCTTTACGTTATAGGATTTGGGACGATAGAAAGTGCTAATTACGAAGGGGACGGGCCTGGGGGGAGATAAAGGGGATCTATGGGAAAAAGGGGGCTAGCTGTTCTTGGTCATTAGTTTAGGGGGCGGGAGGGGGGAAATCAGGAAAAAATTGTGCGAGAATGCGAGGAGTGGGCATTTGACGTGAAAAAAAATTGGTATCGGGAAGAAAAGCGGAACTGGGGACAGGGGGGAGACATTGAAAAGGATTGAATCGTTGAAGGGGGGAAAGGGGCAGAGTGCCCTTTCAAGGTGAAAGAAAAAACCGGAGCTTCAGGAGAGATCATCGGGGGCAAACTAGCTGTCCAACTAAAAATCAATAAGTCAAAAACCTAAAAAGAGGGAAGCGCCAGAGGAGGGGTGGATTAACTTTTTTCAAAAGGATGGCTTGCCTTTATGGTTGGGGTTGCTGCTGGAACATTGCTATGGGAACGCCACAGGAGAAAGGTGGGGAAAGGATAGGTGGGAAAATCGACCGAAGGGGAAAAGGCTTAATGTTGCGAATCGGAAGACCACATAAAACTGGGGGTAAGGGGGGAAAAGCAAAAACCGGTGGCAGGGGCTCAGGGGTAAGCGGGGCTAAGGTACATGACTCGTTAGCTTCTCAAGAATCGGAAGGCAAGACCTACGTGAGGGGGGAGGAACAGGGGGGGATGGATTACTTCTGTATTAAGTCCAGAGGTTACCAGGGCGGAAGACGGTCTACAAGGCAAAAAGATGAGCTGGGAACTGGAAGGTGACAGACTCAGCAAGGGTAATGAAAGGTCAGAACCATGGTTGAGAGGACCTGGCAAACGTGGTCATACAATGTAGAAAACTGAAGAGGAGGGGGGGACGATGAACCGGCATACGGGTTGGACCAAGATAATTGTGCAATGGTGTTGATAAAACACAGAAAAGAGGGCGGGGTCATTATCCAGGATCCCCAGGAAAAGGCTTAGGGAAAAGGGGATGGCAGTAACAAATGGGGGGTTCAACGTGGGGGGGGAAAAAAATTGAGTGTCATAAGGCAACTGAGCGCGGAGACCAAGAAATTCCCTCTAGGTATAGGATAATCAGAGAAGTTTCTGGAAACAGGAACAAAGTAGCTATGGTTATATAGAAATAAAAGGCGAAGGGGGGTGGGGAACATCCTATAGAAAGGAAAAAAAAAGTTTTGTACCGAAAAAAAATCCTATAAGGGGATTCTGAGCTTCCACCTACGCGTTCCCGTATCAATCACGAACAAGAAGCAGGAGAAGGGGGGGAGGATCAACAAATCTAACCTTGGGGGGCTAAGAAAGAAGGAACAGATAAAATCTCTTGCTAACAGAACAGGGGTCCGGACCCTTCGACTACAGACGTTAATGGGCCTGAATGAACAACTACCAGGGACCTGAAAGAACGGATGGGGGGACTAAGAAAGGGGGCACAATGCATCTTGTTTCGACAATCTACAGGAACAGAAAAGGAGGAAAGTAAAGGAAAAAACTTCATAACAAAGGAAGGACAAGACGCGTGGTCAACTAGAAAAGCAGCGTTGAGTCTTTCAGCACCTAGGGTGAAGGTCTGTAGGACTTTTAAGGTTATTCAACCGCGGGGGTCAGGATACAGCCGTATCGTAAAGTCACTTAAGGGAGAACAACTCGTTGCACAACCGGGAAAGGACAAGGGCATTTCAAAGATACAGGGGAAGGCTCTCAGATGGGAATCGGTGACATTACCAAGTGTGGTACCATGTGCACGAACGTCGAAAGCACATAGGCAGAGTGGGGGGGGAGGGAAAATGTATATTCCAGGGGAAGGGGGGGGGTTCAAGTCTGAAAATCGATCAAAGGAAAGGCGGACGATCGAAGCCGGGGAAATAAGGCATGGGGGGTTGCGGAATCTGCTGGGAGGAAAGCAAAAGAACTTCCTTAAAGTAACAGGGGTGCAGGCAGAACAGCAGGTAACCTTGACAACCCGAGAAAGGCGAATCCGTAACGATCAGCTATTCCTAGGGTCCGAAAAGATAAAGCAACCGGGGGAGGGGTAAATCATCACTAAACTCACAAGGGAAAGACGACTGGGTAGAAGGAGTCTAAGGGGGTTTTACTTGGCTTCTTACACGGAGGGGGAAGAAAGGTTTAAGTACAAACTGTAACCAGAGTGTTGTCATCATACACGCCAAGTTAACAGACAAAGGTACGACCATTACTGCAGCTACCGGCACCCAGGGCAAAAGAAAACTAAACGGGAAAGGAGATTGGAAAAAGGCACTTTATATCAAACAGGAGGCAGGAAGGAGGTAAGAACAGACGCGTCCCAAAACATACGTAACTGCCGATCCGGAAAGGGGGGGGGGGAGGGGGGAAATCAGACTTTTTGGGTCAAACTGTTAGAAGATCAACAACACAGAGAAAATAGATAGATTCAATGTAAACGGGATACAGCAAGGACGGCTCGTTCCAGGTAGTTGGGGAGGGCCTCTGGAGTATTACGGGGGGGGGGTAACTTGTGAGTCAAGGGTGTCGGGGTACGATTAGAGGAGTTTTTCGGAGGCAAGGGTGCCGGGAAAAAGCATTAAGGGTTTCTTGGTCTTTTTGGGACGACTGGACTAAGACCGTCCCTTGGACACTCTATGGGAGCTTGGAAGACCTTTTAAACTCTCCTTGGAATAGAACCGCAAACCCGTAGGGGAGATCATTGAGTCACAAGGGGACGGAAAAGTGGGGCTTGAGGGAGGGTGTTTCTTTTTCTGTAAGAAATGTTTCTTTAGATGAAAGAAAGGGGGGGGGGTGTCCACACTTCTCTTCTCATGTGCCTTACCGTCTACTCGTGAGTGGGAAAAGTTTATCTTCCTTTTTCTGCTCCCCTTGAGGGGGTAAGCCGTCTTCTTTTCACGAGGGAGGGGGAGGGGGGAAGTCTCTCAGAACTGTTAAAAGTGAGTTGACCATTTCTGTACTAAGGGACCTGGGACCGAACTATAGGGAAAGGGGCAACTTTAATCTTGGGGGAAATCAATTAGAATGGGAATAAGGAAAAATATAGAATTTCCCTGGCACTGCCCGGGTTACAGTCCTGGGGAGGAGAAAAGATGTTGCTTGGTCAGTGGTTTTTTGCTCAGGGTTCCCGACCGTGATGTTAAGGGAACTAGGCCAGCTGTGACGGGCCATCTGGGAGAGTCATATTTGGAGGGTCGGAGAGTAGCACCCCGGAGTCTGTAGGGGCCAGGTTAAAGTTGGCGCGGATGCAGGGATGAATACCGATAAGTCGGGAGGAAAAAACAGGGCCTCTCCAGAATTGGGGAACTAACCGTAACAGTTGAAAACAGTGCATTAGGTGAAACCTAACGGGTAGTAGGTATACAAGCTGTGGGACAGGGTGGACCTTAGTCAGATGGGGGTGGGGACTTTTCTGAATTGCTTCCATATTATTAATGTAGGGAAGCGGGGGAGTTGCATCTTACTTAGGAAGCATAGGAATTGTGATCTTGTCGAAAAAAATGGAGCATGCAATTCACTTGGCGCAGCTCACGCAATATTTGAAGGTTAGGGTTCTGGGGGGCTTTGCAGGGGGGATCACCTATAAGAGATGTGGTCAGCGGGAATGACCACAACTGTTGAAGTAGAAAGAGGCGGCCAGGGGGATGTGGATCGGGTCAGGTTCGAGGGATTGTTCTGAATGATAGCTGTTGGCCTCAGAGGGAAAGAACGGGTTACCGCGTCTGCTGTTTGTATGTTGATCCTCGTGGAAAGGGGGAATGCATAAAGGGCAGGTCCGTGGGGTGGGGATCAAGTGTGTGAGTAAGTAGTGGATAATGAAGAGGGGAACTTCGGGGGAAAAAACATCACCTCCGTCACCGAGTGTGAGCCGATAGAAAAAATAAAAAAAGTGGAAAGGGTGGCGTCGTGACAGGGCAAGGATGGAAAAATAAGGAAGAAAGCCTATGCTTGAGGTTCGGGGGAGACGCCCATTGAGATGACACAACTTTGGAAAAACGTACGGGAAAAAAGCACATTGCGTGACTGCCACAAGAACAGGAGGGGGGATGGGAACTGCATGGAGGTAATTTTAAGATGGTTCACTGCAATCCGTTGGCTGGGAGGAGTGGAGGAAAACGGAGCACAATATGCGCTACAAAATGTCCAGAAAAATTGGGGGAAAGCAAAAACTCTATTGATAAAAAGAAGAAAAGGACGCTACACAAAGTTTTGGGAGCTGAACCAGGCGGAACGAATGGATAGGAAAGTAACGACGACTGTCCCTCGTCAATACGCCCAGGACGGAAAGGAGGGAAGGTAAGAGAGGGTGGAAAACATCACGAATCGGAGGGGGAAGTGACACGAGGGGATCCGCGGTCGGGCGACTAGGGGCTGAGGAACAGAATGTACTCCTATAAACATAAAAAGAAGTGGGGACCGTCAAGGAAATTTGGCGAGCAGGAGGAAGTAAAAAAGTTCATGGTGATAACGCCGCGAGAAACTCAGAAGCAACTCACCGATGAGGGGGTCCATCATGGGGGGGGGCCTATTAAAGGTTAACCATTCTGAGGTTAGGCGAGTAGTCAAAGCAAGTTAGGAAGTGAAGGAATCTCCCACTCCGAAATTAATCAACGCTTTACGAAGTTTTCGGGGAAGGAAAAAATAGGGTATTAAAATTAAAAGAGGGCGAACCTTCTAATAAAAGGAAAGGACGAGGTAAAAAATAAGGGAAGTGTCGATACTCGAAATGGGCGATAGGGGGGAAATAGGGTCGTCTCTCTAAGGGGTATGGGGGGGGGGGGGGGGGGGGGAGGGTTATATATTAAGGTAGCCACGTGGGCAAAGGTGGTAGCTCGACCTGAGAGGGGGTGTCACACGGGGGGGGGGGGGGTCCTATATTTTTTCTAGGATTCTCAAAAAAGAGAGGGGAATCAAAAAACGCCTATCGTTTAGTGCTCTATATAACTCATCAAATCTGGGGTGTATAAGCGCGTTTTCATAGGGAACCTGTAGAAAGAAAACGTCAAATGATGCTAAATCGAAGATACTTGAGCCTTCTCCTGCAAAAATTTTTCGGGAGAAAAAGGAGGGGGACAACAAGTAACCAGCTATATACACAAGAATAGAGAAAACGAGAAAGACTCAACGAGAAAAAAACAGCGACTATAACGTCGTAAATTGAGGCACGGTAGGGCGGAAGAAAATGTTCAGGACATCTTGAGAATCCGATAGCAGACGAGAACATTGAAAAATGAAAGAGGCAGCCTTTAAGTGATCTAATGGGGGATTGGGGGAACCGTGTGTTTTCAACTGACCAACTAAGACGACTTTCAATACGATTCAGTACAGGAAAGGCCGGGCACATGTCAAAAAAAAAAAAAAGAAAAAAAAAAAGAAAAAAAAAGAAAAAAAAAAAATGTAAAAAGAGAAAATAAAAAAGCGCGTGGAAAAGTCGAAACACTACAACCAGAAAATATATAAATTGAAAGAAGTAGCTAAGCAGCTGTTTTTGAGCTTAAGGGGGGGGGAAAGAAGGAAAAACAAGGGAAAAAAATCGATTCCTCCCAGACTTCATAGACAAGAGACATAAACAGTGTCATAACTTATCTTGCGCACAATCCCGTGGACATACGGCAAGTATGATTTAAGATTTAGTGAGGGGCGCATTATTGAAAAACTAAGAGGGGGGGTCAGATTATCTGTAAACTCGGCAAAAATTAGCGGGGCACGCTGGCTCCAGGGCAGGTAAAAAAAAAAGAAAAGAAAAGGGGGTCGCTGCTGGCATAGCGCCTCAGCTTGAAGGGAAAAGAAGAGAACAAAAAGAATAATAAATATAGATAGGAGGGGGGAAGGCGTGGGGGGGAGGAAGCCCTGCTTTTACATGGGAGATCGGGCAGTAGGACGGGTCTAAGTATTGCGAGCCGTCTGGCTGAGAAGGAAGGAATTATTGGGGGGGGGGGGGGGGGGGGGGGGGGGGGGTGGGGGGGGGGGGGGGGGGGGGGGGGGGGGGGGGGGGGGGGGGGGGGGGGGGGGGGGGGGGGGGGGGGGGGGGGGGGTGGTGGGGTGTGGGGGAGTGGAGGGGTGGGGTCCCGGTGTTGGGGTGGAGTGGATGGTTGGGGGGGGGGGTGTGGTCGGGGGGGGTCATAACTTATTCTAAAAATAATGGGGAAAAAAAAATTCGTAGGGGCTGTACTGCGAATGTCGGGGTCAAATTGTCAAAAGAAGGGGTGGCGGAGATGCCTGGATCCGATTGGGAAGGTTTGTTACATTTGGTTGACAGGGGAAAAAGGTATTTGCGCGGCTGGCTATTTCTTTTTAGTTAAAAGGGGGGGGTGACTATAGTTGTGGATGGGTTGTGGTGGCAGCCAGGGGGTTACTGTGGGGGGGAATAGGAGGGAGGGGCTGGAAATAATTGATGGGGATTGTTAGAGGAAAGGATCAGGCAGGTCTGACTCCTGATGAATTCAGGGAGACTGGGGCGCATTCACACGGTCCGCTTTTCAGAAAGGATGGATTAGGGCTTTTCAAAAAAGGTTATGATTGATCGACTGCCGTCGAAAAATGATATAGGAGAACCGTTAAAAGAGGGGTAGTGAAAAAACATTCTTGTATGCTACGGGTTACTGGGGGGAAAAGGTATAGGGTTGCGGGATCGCTTTGGGAGAAAAAAAAAAATGATAAATTGAAAGAGCGGCCGGCAAGGTTGTCATTGAGGCTCGGGCAGGTTATGTCTGAAAGGATTGGGAACCGGGGGGATAACGTCTGAATTTGAGTGGGCATACGACGTGTTCTGAGAGGGGGGACCGCTGGGGCAGCGATCGTGAGAGGGGGCAAGAAAAAGTCTGCTAGTCAAATATGTCCGTGAGAAGAAGGGGTGTATAGGGCCTAATCTTATTTCTGGAATATCGGAAGCTATTATCAAAAGTTGAAATAGCTTTCAAAAAAGGGCCTGGTGAGGATCAAGAGCAGATGCATGCAAGAAGACTTGGGGGTTTCTGAGCTTGACTTTATTTTGGTGGGGGGGAAGGGGAGAGAAGAAAACGATCACTGGGCGATTATGCAGAAACGAGAGTGTAAGGGAGAAACAGTCCCTTGCCTCTTACCTGAATCAGGACGCAGCCTTCGACAGGTTGTACAAACGGGAGGGGAGAAACACGGTGTTGACTTGAGGTGGACTAAAGGGATGCGTTGGAGGTCGTTTGGCAAGAAAACGGGGCAGAAGCATGTGAAAAAAGGCGGGGGGGGGGTAAAGGGGAAGACAGCATAGGTTCCGGGTTTAATTTATGTCTCTTTTAGTGGGGGGGGCCGTAGGTCAATACCTCTTCTATGGAAACTTCTTAAAAGAAAGGAGGAGATAACAGTTGATTCGCGGGGTGGGAACCGAAGCGGGAAAAGTCCCTTGACAGATACGGTATACTGGGACAAGTGGTCTGGCGAGGCTCAGTGCGAAGAATGGTGTTTTAGATAAAGGGGGGGGGGATCAAATGAAGGTGGATTAGCTTCAAGTCCAAATGTTAATTCTGCACTGTCATAAGGGGACTGGAGATTGAGCGAAAGATATTGGGGGGGCTTAAGGGGTTTG
>Ga0179593_1284904_pt1 | contig 22248 bp, 16 predicted proteins | sample CZODoug2_1_08_16_FD_185931 | JGI IMG/M metagenome (GOLD analysis project Ga0179593, IMG submission 185931) | Vadose zone soil fungal communities from Angelo Coast Range Reserve, California, USA - CZODoug2_1_08_16fungal (PacBio error correction) | ecosystem: Environmental > Terrestrial > Soil >...
GAGAGTGGATAAAACTAAACTGTCGCAGAAACGCTCTAGGGTCCTCGAAGTCAGGGGGGTTGACCGAGCGGGGTCTTTGAGATGCGGCTGTGTGGAGGAGGATTTGTAATACCTATAGGAAGATTGAATTCCCAGGCCGAAAAGGCTGGGATATTGGGGCTTCCCCGGCCGGATGGCTAACCATCGAAGCCGAAGACAGGTGACATCCCGGCTAAGCCAGCAGGAACCTGAGAGGTTAACCAAGAAAAATCTGGACGCCTGTCCTTCGTCCTTAGAATTCAGGAAAGAATCTGGAGGACGGCTCCTCTTCAGGGGGGGGTCTTAGGCCTAGGTGTTGGGCGAGCTCTGTTTTACAGACTGTTGGGACGGAAAGTTTCGAGAGCAATCCATCTTGAGGGACGACAGGAGCGCCGACAACCTCAGTGGAAAGGGGGAGAAATATAAGAGGTACTTGAGAACGACGAAGTCAAAGTCCTCTTTACCGCCACAGGCGCCACCTTTGTGCCATGCAGTCAGGGATGCACCTCGCCGTTTCGGCACTCTCTATCCCACATGCTATGGCGAAGCCCGAATTAAAACTGCGCTCAAATAACCCTTTGGAAAGGGGAAGCAACTCAAGAAAAAGGCAGGGCCGAGGTCGATAAGCAGGGGGAGGCGTCTAAAAAAAAGGGTGGAAGGAAATATCTGGCGCAAAGAGCATGTAATTAGAGAGGCCTCTTAGCCCCACCCGAAGGTTCATGACAGAGCCATGTGGGAGACTTCACACTGCGCACCTCATCTTCAAAACGGATGAGGAGCTGCGAAATATGTAATGTCTGAGGCAGATTCGAAAAAAGCCATGACGCCGGCGCCGACGGTAGACGAGATGTCCCCACCAGGTCTCTCCATCCAACGCTTACCACTACCTGCGACGCCATTAAAAGGCAAACAACGTCGCGCCACCACGTTTGAAAGTTTTAATGAACAAAACAAGACAAAAAGGGGCAAGTACTGCGACTGCCAGCCAGACCCCTAATGATGGAAGAAATCCCGCCTCAGTAGAAACAGCACCGACCCTCAGCTCTCTCTGCGCCACGGGGAGGGCCAATATAAAAAAATATCTACAGGCTCGGAATACGATTACCTCATTGAAAAGAGGGAGTATTCGGGAAACGAAGTGCCAGGAAAGAACTTCCTAGTACTGAGGGGGGGAGTGGACCTAACTGAACGAGGAAGGTAAAAAAGCGCCACCACCCCAAAGGAGGAAACGGTTGACACGCCTAGCAGCGACGCAGTCGCGCCGCAAGGGGACAGATTACAGGGCATCGATCTTAAACAATCTGGACGCACTGACGCGGAGACTTCGCCGGTAAGGTGGCGAGGTCATGGGAAGAAGCCAAAAAATCAAAGAGCGAGGCAAGGGACGGCTAGTGAATCGTTAATCTGTATCACGGCGGGTATCCAGGATCACCGGGGTGGTCCGGCCGGGAGCACAAACTAAAACTTACAGGCGAGACGGAATATCAACGGACTACCTCGCCGTCATGCCGACGTCCGCGATCGTCCAAGCGGTCCAACGACGCCGAGGGAAGAGCCGGGGAACCCGGGCAAAGACAGGGAGCTCGCCGAGGCTGGAAGTCGGGCGAGGAGAAGGGAAGAACCGACATCTCCTCGATCCGGTGGCGCTCAAAAACGCCAACCGATGGGGGGAGTGTTGCAGAAGGGGAGGAAACGTGGGGGGCGAAAACACAACCATTGGAATCCTCGGGAAGGGGACCAAAACTGGCAAAAAAAAAAAAAACGGACTCTACGAGGAGCGGAGGGCTCCGCAGCAATGGGAAGAGTGTGCCCAAAAGAAGTCGTCAGACATCGTCCGAAGTCAACATTCGAGCGCGTGGCGGGCAGAAGGAAAGGCACCCCCAAAAAAAAAACAAGCCTTATAAAAAAAAAAAACGCGGGTCTCTCTAAACACAAACTTATTATGAGGGGAAAAAGTAGAGACGCGCGTTGAAAGGAGTCTCGCGTCTCCGGGTGCCATGTTTTGACCGCATTCAAACCGGAGCGCAGGGGGAAAAAGATGCTCCGAGAAAGTGGCATAGGGGAAGGTTGAGGGACAATCGCCCGGAGATCTACGTGGGAGGCGCCGGCTCCAAGTACCAATGCCGCAAGCGAGGATGAGACAAAGTGCCGTTCTGACCCGGAGAACGGCGAAAAAAAACCTAAAGGCGGTGATGCCGGCAAAAAAAGAGGCGATTATGAGCAGAACGGCTCGCGATTGTCAACACTCAAACTGCGAGCGTCTCGCAACCAATCTCGCACCGCCGCCCCGGGAGGAAAAGTAAGAAAACTATCCTTCTCGGAGGGCCGAGAAAGGTCAGGAAGGAAATGGGCGACACTGACTAGGGAGGGTCTATCTGGGATGCCAGTTATCGCCACTTCCGGACGAGAAGGAGTATACCCGGGGCCAACTGGAAAAAGAGAAGGATATAAAAAGAAAAGCGCACCCTGAATCACCTCGTGCGACTAACTCTTGGAGCTTCAAAATCCGATAAAATGCAAACGAGCAATGAAGAAACATCGATCCGCAAAGGGATCCTGTAAAGATCGAGAAAAGGTTCGGAAAACTCTTCAAATAGAGAGCTAGGTCAAATCAAAGGGATCTTGAAGAAATATCGCGGTCGTCTTTGGTTGTTCTAGGAAGTGACATAGCGGAAGGGACAAGAATAAGAGAATCCGGCAGGCTCGGCAACCATCTTTCAGGCAATGAGGCAGAGGGAACATGACTGAGGTAATCCGAGAGATCCCTGGACGGGATATGGTAAAAGCAAGCGAAGAGCGGGGGTCGACGTCGGTCGGGGTCTTGAGGTAGGCAAGCGCCAATCCATCAGAGAAGTGTAAGGCCGGCCCGAAGATATTTAGGGCCATCAGGGTGCTGGGGTAAGAATTCAAAACAAAAAGGGGGGTTCGCAGAGCCGTAAAATGGCGGCTAACGGGATGGGAGGCCCATGATGAGAAACCGGTGCTGATCTAGTCCATCTACGACGAGAGGGAAGGAAAATGGGGGGAGAACTAGAAAAAGGAAATCGTCGCTCAGCCGGAATATACAGTCACGTAGAAAGGCGGGTATCAAAGGGCGCTTGTGCTCTTCTGATCCCTTCTTTGGGATGAAGAGGACATTTCTCAAACTAAAGAGAAACTAAAAAGGCAGGAGGGACGTGACCTAACCGGCTGTGCAAGAGACCGAAGAGACTTCAGACCCGGCAACGGGTTTGTTATAAGGAGAGAAAGGCAGAAAGGGAACGTCGTGCCCTAAGTCCGGACGCAAGGAGGCTCCCAAGGGTGGGGAGGGAAGGATGTTAACCGCGGCGGTAGTAAAGAAAGATCTTCACAAGGAGGGCGGAAATGGTGCTTCCACCTCAGTTCTGGAGGTTTAGTTCGGGAAAAGACTACTTCTTAAAGTCTTTAGCTGGAAACCCCGGGGAAGCGGTGCGGCCAGGCGCTTACCCGCAGAGGTTGCGTGCAATATGAAGGTCTCAAAACGCTGCAACAGGCAGGGGGGGGAAAACAACACCGCTCTCCTGAGAGACCATAAAAGCCTCGGACTTAATACATCCAAAAACTTGAATAAGCAAGCTCAGACGACTCCAGTCGATCTCTGTTGGGTTCAGCCAGGATACAAAGAAAAGAAGACGCCTGGGTCCTATTTAAATGAGAACGGTTTAGCGGACGAAAATGGTGTAATGTCAAGGCTCCACTATAATGGTTATGGAGAATGCCACGGAGGACGAATCAATACTGGCCAAGGGGGGGAGTCTTGTTAACTCTTGGGGGAAACATCCGCAACGGACCGGAAAATTCCACGAAAGTGAAAAGGAACGTTGTATGAATATCCACACAAACGTCGGGCGACTGAATTCAGGGAGAGAAGAGGGATGGGACGCTAAGGAAGGGTTCAGGAATCTAAACGCCAATCTCATCAAACAGATGATAGAGATTGGAGTTTAGCCGTTATAAGTGGCAGACAAGAACACCTCTGCAGAACATCTTCTCGACGTTCTGAGGGAAATTATACGGTTGGGGAGGGGGACGAACAGGGGAAATGGTTGTACGGGGGCCAGGGGTGCGGAGGAGGAGTGAAACCATCATGGATTTGTAAAGATAAACCATTTCCATTAGTGACATAATGACTTCGGAAAAAGTGGCTATGGCTAAGGATGCGAAAGAAAAACATCGTGCAGAAGGGGTCGTACTGGGAAAGAAGGGGTCAATCAAAAGCCACTCAAGGCTCTTTAGCCGGGTCGAGGTTATGCCCGACAACACACTTATACGAAATCGTACTAGCGGTCGGGAGCCCTATCGTGTAAGACCTGCCGGAGGGCGCGATCATCAGACTCTTTTGCTGACTAGGACTCGGGGGGTAAGCAGCCAGGAGTGAGAAAAGATCTCGGTCTCTAAAGAGGACCGGCCGGAGCAAGGAGTTGATAGATCCAGAATTGACGAAGAGGTCAGGTCAACTAAAAGGGAAGGCATCGAGAGGTGAAGCAGAGAAGAGTCAAATCGCACGCATTACTAGCAGGGGCGGCCAAATAGACTCGAGTGAGTAAACAATTACTCAAAAGCCGGCTAAGCATGGTCTCCTCCCTCAGTCACCCTAAGAGGACACTTTTGCAACGGAAGCCATAACCCCGTCTTCCTGAGACAGCAAAGCGAGCGGGACGGCGGCGGAAAAGAAGTCTTGGAAAAAGTTCGGGCAAGAAAAATTGGCTTGGTGAATGTCGCTGGATAATCCAAACAAAGAAATGCCACAGCTCACCATAGGCCATTTGCCAGGCAACAGGCAAGAGAGCCTCCGGCTGAGGTCTAATAGCTTAGCGGGGAAAATTAAAATCGTAGAGAAGCGAACCCAAGAATCCGGCACCTTGGCTTAGCTTAACGCCATGGTTCCCGTGAACGACGAAGTCAAGACCGCTCCCGCAGGGAAGGCCCTCGTCGTCGCCACCCCGAGAAATGATGGTTTAACAACACTGAACAAGACAGAAAAAGGATTGAACGACCGCAGGGACACCTGCCGATAGGAGGACTAATATACGTCGAACCAACCAGCCAAGCGATCGATCCACAATGGAAGGAGCAACTTAAACCCAAAATATCCCGGAATCGGAAGGGAACAGAAATCAGAAACCGAGGCATTCAGCTATTGCCGGGAGCAAGGACCGCATCATCGATTGATAGATAGTGACGGAAGTAAAACTGGAACCGAGCAAGGAAGAGCACCAAAAAAAGCAACCGCGGAGGGTTCCATCCGGCAAAATTCCCCGAAGGCGCAGCGCAGACTGCCCTGGACTGGGATTGTGAGAGCACGGTGTAATCAGAATACGCAAGAGAGGGAAAGCGCTGAGGGGGCTATCTCTGCAGTAATGGGGCGAGGCGAGCGTCAGGACGCACATCCAGCTTCAACTAAGCTGGTCCTGTCCTATCTTTGATACAATGGTTTGAAAGATAGAAGGCGAATATCAAAGATTTCAACCGATGGAAAAAAGGGGGAGCCGACTAGGACAAAGGGGAGACTTCAACTAGACGGAGCCGACCCCCTCTTACAAAGTAGGCACCAAAAAACCGCATCAAAGGAAAAGCCCGCGAAAAAGGGAACTTCCTGTTCACTCTGCAGCTTCGTGTAGGAGGAGAGGACGAGGAGGTGAACGATAGACAGGTCAAATCTCTAAGATATAAAGTTGCGCTAAATCCGGATACCTGCTATTGGTGGGGGGGGACGCACAGAAAGAAAGGAACAAAGGTTACACACTTTTTCAAAGCAGAGACTCTTGCTGACCATGGTTCAGAAAATGACCGAGGCACCAGAGAGTCTAGAAAACAGCTAAGCTTTCTACGCAGAGGGTATGTACCAACCACACGATTCGTGGATCACATCGGGAGAGGGGGAGTCGTGTACAGTTCTGCCCGTCCTTACTTTCAAAGACTGACCAAAAAGAAGACGCTGAAAGACGGGGGAATCAGGGACGGGAGCTAAATCAACAACAACAACGGAGGGGTTAATGATTGCGCGGGGAGGAGATTGTCATCGGAATGGGACGTCGGCACTGGGCGCATTTTCCCTTCCGGCCAAAAACGCAGAAAGAAACTCCAAAAGATGTAAAAGGACAATTCGGGGGTGGGAAGAGGAAAGGGTACAATGGCGCGTTCTGAAACTCAGAGCTCCTACGGGGGAGAGACTCCCCTTTTGGTACAAGGGGCAAAGCAATTCCGTAAACCAGGCGCCAGGAATGAGACACCAACACGAAAAACTCGAGATCCTGCATCGTAAATCCAGGACAGGGAGGCGTGAGGTGTTTTGGGACCAAAAACGGTATCTCTCTTGCAAGGGTCTGGCTTAGAAAAGAAGCTCAGACGCTCTTGAACAGGAAGGGCCCGCGTCGGTAGCGCGGTATACTTTCGTCTTCTCTAAAAAAACTGATGGCAGGGGCGATCCGGAGAGGAAACTTTAAAAGACGGTCCGAGGAAGCGTCGCCTCCCAGGGAAAGAAAGGTCCAAGGTCTTTATATCATGCGGCAACGAGAAAGTCGAGGATAGACGAGGAAAAGCGAAAATCGGCTTGAGCTTGAGGGCCCCGAAAATCAAGTCCCAGAGACCACCGTCGAAAGAGCAGAAATAATCATCAAAGAGGGGAAAGTGGTCACGGAGATCACAGAATACAATACGGAAGGGATGCCTTCGGTCTCTCGCGCGTAGGCGGCGACCAAATGTCACGGTGAGTTTTTTTTCTATAGGGGAAAAGGTAAAGATGACGGGGGAAAAAAAAGCAAGCCAAATTCATCGGGAATACACCTCTAAGCGAAAAAAAGTCGAGGTTATGTATTGGATCCTCCGAGAACCAGGGGTATAGGGTGAAAAAAGAGGGGGACTCGGCCAACCAGGCTGATATGAAGGGCAGGGGCAATTGTCGGTAGGCAGACAGTCATCGGCAGGCCGCTGGGACCAGTAACATGTTTTTGGGCAAATCCTGTGTCGCTGTGGGAAAATTAAGAAGGGGGGGGCAGAAAGATGCCAAAAAGGACGAGTCGGGACCGCGGGCGGGCCAGCAACCATTAGGCCGCTAGCATCACGGCGGAGCCTTAGCGATCCGGGCGCTGTTCGTGACGAGTACTGACGACAAATCAGGCGAGAAACGAGAGCCCCGAAGGGTTACAGGAAGCTCAGGGTCCACCCCACCTGGGGCTCTTTCTTGTATCCTGATCAACCGTAAGGGTGTAGTAGAAAATAGATTCCCGAATCAATGAGGCGCGGAAACGAAGTCGACCAAGGTCCGCAAAAAAGAAAGCGCGATCTTTTTTGCCAGGCAGCGGGGTGGAGATTCAGGGCAGGAAGTCAACAGGCTAAGGCTTGAAATAAGGAGGCGTCGACCAGGGGTCGCAGCAAGCGGGCAACGTATGGGACGAACATGATTGACCGCGAGAGAGGTAAAAAAAAGCGAGGAAAACCGGACGATTTCTCGATCCCGATGCTCATACGCGTTCCCCGAAGAAGGAGAGGTCTGTTAGAGGAAGTGGTCTATGAGAAACGATGAGGAAAAAAACAGAGGGATCCAAAGCTAGCGTACGGATGCGTAGGATTGGTCTCCACCTCCGTCAACGAGTCGCCAACGAATAGAGGCCTGATAGGAGACCCGCAAGGGAAAGGCAGCCTAGAGAGGGACGGGCAAGAAAGATAATGAAGAAACGGCCAAACGTCGCTTTTTTGAGAGACAACACAAAGATAACAGGAAGGCCAGGGGTACTCGCAGTGAGGAGAACTGGTAGAGAGGAATAGTGTCATAATCCGGCCCGGGGGATACTATTTTTTTTATATGGAAAAAAGCCTTAGGGTCGAACTGGCAAATGAGGGGAGTTCGGAAAGGGCAAGACAGGAGCGGGTATTTCAAAAGTCCGCCGGCAACACCTACAATTCAAGACTAGGTGTAGTAAAAATAACCACAAAGGTAGAAGGTCGCTGAGACTCACTGTCAACACCAAGGGGATCGGAAAGGAACGTGTTAACTTTTAGAAATTAGAAAAAAGGAGAAGAAATCTGAGAAAATTCGAAAAGAGAGAATTGTCGTTGGCCTACACGCGAACAAGAAGAGACCGCCAGACGCTCGCTCCGGGGGGGGATCACGACTTGATCCGGGGGGCTCCTTTGGAAAAGACGGGGCGGGGCTGAGTGGAAGGATCCCTGGGGCGGAGATGCGTGAATACAAAGAGCGGGGGAACTAATACGAACCTAAAGGACATAGGAGATCCCTCAGACAGGAGAGAAGAAGAAAATCAAATCAGCTCCCGGTCCGGTCTTCTAAAGAAAACAAGTCTAAAGGGGGAAAAAAACAGAATGGTCAAACAACTCCCTGCGAGAAGGATAGCGCTGCCCAAAGGAAACAGATGGCCGCCGTCCGGAATCGTTCTTGCACTAGTCCTCCTCGGGCAAAGCCGAGTCCTTTAAAAAAGAGCATTGGTCACGCTAGGGGGGCGAGCGCGTGAGGGGTAAGACCTCATCAAATCAGTCAAGCGCGAGGCGCGGAACACGAAGAGACGCGGCGAACGCATCTACCAGAGGGAGCTACAAATTAGGGGAGTAAGTTCAGAAAGAACACGCCGGAGGCGCTCTTATAAAAAAACCAGCGTCCTGTCAGAAAAGGAGATAGGGCGGTCTAAATCCTCAGGGTAGCCAATCCCGTCACAAAACCGCGGAACTTCCATGGTAGGCCAGAACGAAGGAGGGGCCGCACGAGGAGCGACTGTCGTTGCCGTCCGGAAAAAACATTCGGCACGGGGGAAAGGGGGAAAGTAATGTCAGGAGGAGCGGACGCAGCTTGGTTCACCGAGTTGGGAAAAGACTGAATCATGATGAGATGGGAAGATGGAAGGAGCGACTACCCAAAAGAGAAGCCAAAAAACAGCGCCAGGTGGCGCGAAGCCGAGACAAGGCTCCATAGTGCACGGCCGATTTCGGCGATATGTAGCGCGGAACAAGTTACTCGAAGAACAGCACAAATACCTCCGGATTGGGCTAGACGTCCGCACATGGTCCTCAGAAAAAAACCCGCAAACCCAGAAAAGAGAGAACGAAAGGGAAGGCCTAGTTGCGAGAAAACACGTCTTAAGGGTAATTAACCACAGCGGAAGACTGGCTAAGATGAGGACGCAGGTACCTTAAAGATGAAAAAGGGGAGGAAGAAAAAGCCCGCACGACAGAAGAACCGCCTCAGATAATAGAGTTTGGACAGGCCAAAATACAACCCGATCACCGCTCACATTTACCTCAATCATGGGGGGGCAAAGAGCAATAGCGGCTCGAGATTGCCGGGATGACACAGTCTCGGCGTGGACGTATGACGTACACTGAGACGCACCCACCATAATCACAAAGTCGGGGAAGAAGCAGAAGACTAAGAGAAGACCCGAAGAGGGAGGCAAGGGAACTCCTGAAGATTGCCGAACCTTGTCTCTAAGCCCTCTGGGAGAGATGACGTCCGGTATGTGCCGTCCGGGTCTCTCCTTTTGGCACTAGCAAAAAGCACCTCAAAAGAGGGGACTCACGGCCGGCAGATGTTAAAATGGGCCTTCACGAATAGACCGCCTCACCGGGGTTAACAGGCCATCAAACCTTCCTAGAAGGACTGTGCAACGACCTAGAACGGAGCGGAAAAACTCACCCTGATGCCGCCGAGACAAAGACGGACGCTTAAGAGAGTCAACGCGCGTACAGAAGCGCATTAATGCAACTATAAAAATTAAGGAGCTAGTGAATTGAGACGAGGAACGAGGGAAGTCGCGAGAAAAAAACCGGCCCACTCCATAGAACTTCGATAGCCGATAATGTCCAGGGGGGGGGTGGAGGAGACCGTCAGTAAGTGTCGAACGGTGCATGTTTCATCCAGGGGCGGAACTGTCAAAGGGGGGAACCGAAACAACGAGCGATAAGAGAGAGAGGGCTCCTTTGAATGGTCCAAAACAGAATTTCTCGATACCATCGGAGAGCATTTGCAGGAAGGACAGCCTTACGGCAACAAAACCCCCGCCCGACGCGAAAGCAGTTGAATGCCCGGACCAGACTCACAAAACGAAAGGATGAGGATTAATATAGAGTCGGAGGGGGAGAGAAGTTCAATTCTTCTCAGTCAGGGGGGGCTGCATTAAAGTGAAAGCTATCGAAAAGACGGAAAGAAAAGATGTGATAGACTTGGGGGCAATCGGCCATTGCGCGGCCGGGCGCAACTTCGAAGGACTAAAGCAGGTCCTCCGGTGAACCATGGGACGCAAAATGAAAAATTCCTTGTCGGGGGGGGAAACCCGTCCGAAGGATAGAGAAACACGAAAATCAGGCGAAGCGCCAAAATGACAGGTTTTAGTCAACGATCGATAGGCTTTGACATCCTGCGAGCTGTCTATGGGATCAGTCGCGAAAAGTCAAGAACGAAAGGGGGCGGCGAAAAGGCCGGGAAATCATCGCTCAAACGAGAGGCCACGTCAGTGGGAAGATTGTTGGTGCCAGGACGTTTTTTGCAGGAACGTAGAGTACAAAACCCACTTTAGAGGATCTGGGGAAAAGCTGGGGCAAGCGGCCTGTAACAGCATGGGAATATAACTATCAGCGGAAAGCATGGACATACGCCTTCCCGGAGAACATATGTCCTCTTGTCAGAATCGAGAGAAAGCCTCATCGAGACCTAAAACTGACGGGGACTAAAGAGCAGAAAGAATCTTTGCCAAAGGGTTTTTCACTTATATAGGGGAATGATCAGGGCAATATAGTCCCAGTTCTGGAGCTCCTTAAGGGTCGTCTAGAGAGTGGGGGGTCGCGGGGGGGAATGAAAAATGTTTTTGTCACGAGGAAGGTGCTCCGATAGCTCATTAAGGTCAAAGAAATCAGATATAGGTCTTCAGGGAGCGAACAAGAAGATCGGGGGAAGGAAGATAGCCGGGAAAGTTTGAAATGAGGGTGTCCGTGCAATTAGGGGGGGATAATTTGCGAGGACAAAGCGAAAAGACTTCCTTCCTTTCTTGAGGTTGTGGAAAGAACGCGGGGCGCGCACATCATCAAGTTGTAGACTATATATTGGTGGGGGGGGCCATCTTCTTGTCATGCTTGGGAATTTAAAAAGAAAGAAGGTTTGACTATTGCCTTAAAGGAGCAGAACGTTCGGTTGAAGGTCGTCTGGACGGAAGCGAGACATGGAAGCAGCTCTGATCACCCGTCCTGTCTAGTCCAGGGACTGTTCTGAAAATATGAAAAGCCGAAGTGTCATACCTATGACACGTGTCCTCCTGCAGTTGCCGTAGGGGGCTCCGAGGAGGGGAGACAAAGTGTTCTTGTGGCGGGGCCGGTCTGGATTCGAATCAAGTCAAAAAGAAGGCTCAGAGGCAGGAATCGTGGGAATAACACTCTTTCGCCGCCGGGGAAGGTCGATTATCCCGCTCCTGTTGCAAAGAAGAATGGTTTTATGAGGCGGCAGTCGGGAAAGCAGGCTCCTACTGAGGGCCAACGATGCGGTGGAGCATTGAGTTCGCCTTCCTGTTAATTCCTTTAGGGACCAAAAGTCTATGAATTGTATACCTAGATAGAAAAAACGGGCGGAACGGAGGGAGACCTCAAACACGAGCGCAGTCTTGTGGGGCGCGAAGAAGGAAACTTGATAGATAACCGCCGTGCGATTCACTTTCTGCACTTCTGCGAGGGGGACACAGCGCAAGAGAAAGTATGTGCTAGAGGAATGTAAACTGCACGGCCAAAAACGCTGCGTAAAAGAAAGGCATGTCCAAAAAACAACCGAGGAGCAAAGGAGCCCGAAGTCAGACGAGAGAAGGCGAAAAAAATCTTAAAAGGTTGTATGGGGGAGAAACCATACCAGATAAAGAGCCGCATAGGTTTATTCAAGAGGATTACCAGAACTGGGAGAAAGGGTATTACGGAAAGGGTTTTCGAAGTCAGGCCCTGGATCAATGGATTTCTCGAGCATGAGGGAAGAATACCTACGTACTTGAGTTTCGTCGTAGTTGCAAAGACTTCTGTTTTTTTAAAACGCATAAACAACAAGGGCCATCGAAAGAATTCCGCACTCGGGGGAGAACAAAAAGGAGCCTTCTTAGACTCCTCGTCAGAGACGCTGGGGGTGGCGGGATCACGTGTTGTAATGTAGAAAATGATCAGCTAAACAGAAGATCGAGAAAAACACAACGGAATACCCTAAGATTGGCTTTGAAAGGAAGGCCTAACACGTGGGGGGAGATCCATAAGCGGGCCCGATTGCTTTGGAAACGATTGGAGTTTGTAATACACCAGAGAATTCTGGGTGACGAGGGAGAGGTTCGGCGGAGACGTTCAAACCTATTAAGAGGGGGAAAGAAAACACACTCCCGGACCATTATTATAGACAAAAATGGCTATCTAGTGCTCAACGCCTGACTAAAAATCGGCCGCTGAACAGGAAAGAATTCAGACCCGGCTCAAAAGAAAGGCGGAGCAGCTCGGTCTCTGGGGGTTCATTAAAGAAAAAACGAACCGGTCCGTCGGCCGGTCGCCAATCAGGTCGAAAAAAAGGGGCCTACGGCGGCACTCCGAGTCCGTGGCGGGCGTCTCGACCAAGTGTATCGAGGGTGGAAGTGCGGTGGGGGAAAAAAACAGGAGGCTAGCGCGGGCGATCAGGGTCAAGAGGCAGAAAAATCGGCTCTAAGAGGTATCTATCCATCGTAGTGCGGAGAGAAAAGGAGCGGCTCGTGGATCGCCGGTAAGCCGCCAAGCGGGGGAAGTAAGGAGGTATCCCTCACTCCTCCTTCGAAAAATCAACAGCCTCCCATAACGCTAACGAAGCAGCCAGCAGGCTGTTCAACTTGAAGGGGGACGCCTGTCGTTGGATCCTTCCGAACAGAAAAAACCGTCGGACCGGAAAATCGTAGAGAGCGAGGGGCTTGACCTCTTTTTCTGGTGAAAAGATGGAACGACGCGCGCATTGTAGATGTGAAAGTGAAGCGAATAACTCAAAAAAGATGGAGCCCCAGAGCAAAAAGCATGAGAGGACAGGGGACGCAAGAGAGGCACAGGCAGGACCCTATATTTTAAGATTCTGCAAAGTTTGCCAGCTAGAACGAAAAAGAGAAAAGGAGATCGTCCTCAAATGGAGTACGTCCGCACATGGTAAAAAACTCAGATCCTTCAGAAGGGAAATCGACCCACGAGTCGCCGAAGTCCTTAATAGGCGCGCCAAGGCTGAAAAGGGGTCATAACCAAGCGGAAGTTGAAAAAATAGAGGAGGGGGAAAAACTGCCGATGAATGTCGGCAGAAAACGTCCTCAGAACAATCCCGAGAGAAGAGTCCTGCGCTGGGCCTAGGGAAAAGATCAAATCGTTCTTGAAAATGCTCAAAACGAAATTGCGGATCGAGAGAGGTGCTTCCAAAGTGATCGAGGAAAGAGGGGAAAAGTACCTAGCAGAGTCAATTGAAGAGCAAAACACCAGAGCAACCTCTACAACATTTCTAAGGGAAGGCTACGGGACCGCCAAACAGTCAAAAGCCCGAATTGCCGAGACATGTGCCTTAGAACTGAACAGCATCTTTCCTCTCTGGCAGGAGGAAGTCGTCTTCGGTTCGCGGGGAAAGAGCGGAGGAGGGAAATCTCAAAAGAACCCTGGGCGCACAGCCTAGCTGACTTTTGGGGGGGCAGAGCGGATATAGCCCTCAGAGGGTGGAATGAGCGTCGAAAAAACGAAAGGAAATGGGAGGCCTGGAAGAAAATAGAACCCGACGCTAATCATTTGCCAATCTTCCGCTCGGAAGAAAGAGTCTAGGGAACGACTCGGACGCGCAGCAATGGACTACCTGGCCAAAAAGAGGAAAAGGATGACGGGAGAGAACGCTACTAAAGGGAGGGTCGCGAGACCAGTTAAGGCAATAGAAAAATAGAGCCGTCCCTAATCTTCGTGGACGGACCGGGCGAACGGGATGGGTGTTTGGTTGAAAAAAAAGATTTTGTCTCCTCTCCTTTGGGAGGAAAACTGGGTCACCGGGGGAGCCCCCGAATAAACGTCCAGAAGGAGGAGAGGGCTCAAAAAGCCGATGGCCCACCAAAGAAGGGCCGAGGCTATCTCGAAAATCAGGATGAAAAGCCTTGCAACTTCCGAACAAAAGAAGGAAGAAGAGAAACCGGGGCAATCTGCCGCACCCCCGAGATGGGATCTCAACACATATGAAATAGAGATCAGAGAGGAAGGAAAGGCGGGAGAGAGAGGGTTTCTGCCGGGGTTGCCATCCAGCTCGCAAAGGAAACCGGCCAAGAATGTAGATAACCTGAGGGTGGGGGGGGCAAAAAAGAGGCCCCATGCCTTTTTCGAGCCACCGAAGAGGAAGCTATATTTGAGATGTCCCCTTAACAGTGGGCACGCAAGTCTCAAAATGCGAAGAAGCCGGGAGGCAGGAGACGCTCACCAAGACCTATGCTGACTGATATAAAAAAAAGAGAGGGCGAATGCCGGTTCTTCCCTGATCAATACCTAAAAACAGAAGAGATAAGAGAGCCGGACCGGAAGAAAAAAGCCGTCTGGACGGAACGCTCGTCGAGGCGACAATATACTCTTCCGTCAGGGCGGTTCTACGTGGAGAGGTAGGGCGGAATACGTGAAGAAAGGGGAATCTCGGGGCAGCGGGGGTCCGAGGAAAAATCGAGGAGTGACTGTGTAACCACCCGGTGGGACGGGTATCATAAGAGGGAAATACTCACTCTCTTCCGGATACACCATCTTCTTATCTATGTTCGAAGAGAGAAGGACCAGCGAGAAACTAGCAAACCGCATTCGTCCAAAAGGGTCAGGTCGGGGGAAGTATCGGGGAATAGCTAAAGGATCTTAAAATCGCTGCGTCATTATAGGGGGTGCGGACGGGAAAGAAAGAGGCGGGGTGTGACTGTTGTGGAGAAGGGGAAGAGGCAAAATGAAGGTCAAAGTCGCAGAAATCGGCAGCTGAAGGATGAGAGAGCACAGAGAAGTCGGTAAGGGGCCCGCAAACGTTGATTTTTGATATGGGCCGATAACTTCTCTATCCTCAAAGTGATTGTGAAAGCATCGGGATGTAGGCAAGGCAGCATTCAAGGGGGCCAGGGTCCAGTACGAAGATCTTTTTGCCAGTCGTCCTTTGGTTGGGAAAAAGCCTGGGGTAAAATGGCAAAATGGATGCGAGCGGTAGGTGACGGCCTGAGGGGTCTTGGTTAGCGGGAAAATGTGCGTAAGGCTAACTCTTAAAGTGAAGGTATCGTACGAATGTTCAGGTCCCAGACCGATTTCAACTGAACGCAGCGATTCAAGGGCCGACTCACCGGTAAAATCGTGGGACTAAAAGGGTCACGGGAGGGGAAAAAACCTTTTTTCTCTGGGCCAAAACGTTGGGGTTAGGGATACGACAGGAGCTCGTCATAAAAGAGAGACCGGGGTGAAAGGAAAAGGGGCGTCACGACGCCCCAGTCATCGCGCATCTGCCTGTTCCCATGGTTTTGATGAATTGGCAGGAAAGGAAAGGATCTTTCCTCAGACGGACTGCGCCAGAGGATGGGAGAAATGGCGTAGAAGGCTGTGGGGAGGGATTATGTTCAGACGAGATATATACCGAATAATCTTAAAAACGCAGAGGGGAGGGGCGAGCACGAAGTCGGCTGTCAAGGGGGTCTGGTCTGTACTCAAATCCCAAGGCGGATGATGGCTCGAATAGTGCATGCCGAGTGACCCGCAGATGGCGCTCCGGCGAGAGGGAAAGTCCTATTCTTATGGAAGGTCTCCACCGGACGTAAAAAGTGTAGGAACTTCACACCTGATCAGTCACGCAACGGGAAGAGAGGAACCGGAAGGGAGAAGTCCGATAATTCGAGAAATTCCATGAGTCCGCTGGGGGAAGGAAAGCAAACAACAGACCCGGAGAGTAGACTGTATGTTAGGACTTGATTGAAGAAGACTTCACTTGGGGTGTAAGACATTCGGTAAGTGTCGAAAGAAGTAAGGGGGAACACCGGGTGTTTTAATTAGAAAGAACTTTGAGCTCCTAACTGAAATGGATACTATGAAAAAAGAATTCGCGTTTACGTTGACTCAACAGCCGAAAAACGAATCCACAGAATCAATCAGAGAGTGTAAGTACAACAGACACACAAGGGACTTAGGAGGAAAACATGAAATTCCGCTTTATTGCTAGATAACGGGTATCGGAATCAAGCTAAAGACCAAAATCTCAAAACAAAACAAAAGGAGGAGGAGAAAAGTATGCTTTGTCAGTTGAAACACGCGCACAGGGCCGACATCAAAGCGGCCGCGCGAAGGATTTAGCCAGGCGAAAACGGTGTGGTATGGGTTAATACAGCCCCAACAGAAGAGTTTCGTTGTTACTATTATGACCGTAGCTGGGGTGGCAAAAGAAAACAGGAAGCGAAATGGGACAATGAATTCGGGAGTTATTTTGTGAGAGGACTAAGCTTTTGGGAACAAGGGTCCGTATTAAGCAAACAAGTAATCCGGCTAAGTGGAGACAAGGGCGGACCAAGCAAAACGGAGGCTCTTTTAAGGGGGACAGCTTGGCATCAAAAGCGCTAAGGGCCTTCGTCGCTCACATTGCGTCAGCCTTCTACCCCACCGCGCATATCGGGCCGTCCGCACCGGTGCGGGGGGAGGAGATGCGTAGGGACTATTGCGTTGGTTCGGAGGTTGAAACGGAGGGGGAGCCCAATACGTCATCTATCAGGCTCGTGGCGGCGGGGCAGAGAAGAGGAGAATCTCATTACCTTCTTGGTAAAAAAGTAGAAAGGAGTAGGGAGAAAAACGAAAGAAGGAATCTCGTGGATCGAAAATGGCTAAGTCGAACAGTGTTAATCGAGGGAGGTTAACATCTCCTCGATTCTAATACAGCCTCACACGACAAGAACGCATTCGCAAAAAACTTGTCGGAAAGGAGGGGACTATTTCGTGCTGGCCTGCCGAAAATTCAACCTCGGAAGGTATCATAGATCAGGGTCGAGCAGGGAACGCCGGAGGGTAGGGTTTCACCGATCTCCGGAGAATTGAGTGATGAAAAGGGGGATTTCATAGGGAACCCCCGGGGGATCAAGTCCCAAGGCACCCGCATCAAGTGGACGAAGGAGATCGCACCGCTTCGTCCAAGGGAGCGAGTGTAGGAAAGTCGGCGGGAATTTGAGGTTAACCCCTGAGGGTAATAACATCTCACCGGATCTAATTAACTCTCGCAGGATGCGACGAAATGGTCGCTCACAAAAAAACCGAAAACGTCAAAACGCCACTTCAGAATTCCTAATCTACGACACCCTTTCGGAGGGGATGAACCAAGAAACCAAGGAGACGGGCCCAGGCCAATCATGAATGAATCCGCCTCCCAGCGGCCAACGCCCCCGGTTGTGTTTTGGGTTTTTTGGTTGGGGTGGTGGGGGGTGCTGCGTCGAAAAAAAAAAAGAGATTTGAACGAAGAACCCGATCACCGGACGCGCGAAAGTTACCTCAATCATTGGAAAACGGGCTATCATAAAACTTCTCTCGATTGCACGGAGGACCGCCGCTCGAGGAATCTGAAAAGTGGGCTGACCGTCATGAAATATCAAGGAAGCTAAACCAAAAAGCACGCGCCCCTTCTCAGCAGGACGTCGCTCCTACAAAGCATTCACTCCTCACCTCCTGGACAGAGATTGCAGAGCGCAGTGAGAGAGTCGGAAACGAGCCACTCTGGACGCGATGGTCTGAAATGGAACCACCGTTGCTATGCTTGCCTCTAGCGGCCATCCAAGACTCCAATAAGAGGGTCGCACTGTCAAGCCTCTTTTGATCAAAGTTGGATGGAAGATGGAGGCGAAAACACCATGGTTGGCCCATGCCCGATTTCGAAAGAAGGAACGCGGACGTATGACAGTGGCAAAAGGGAATAGAAGGCCCGTGGATCCTTCTGCAAACTCGGACTTAAGACGTCAAGCTGTCAAGCCAGGCGGGCGAACGGCCTGGTCACGCTAAGGAATCGGACAAGGGGAAGGAAAATCCTACGAAGTCAGGTAAGCAGACGAGATCCTTAAGACGGGGGAAGACGCAATATATTGTGTCGCACAGTCCTCAGAAGGTCGGGGGAGAGACCGAAGGAGAAACTGTAAAGGTTGGTTATCCTCTACTTTCTGAAAAGGTGGTCACATTCCTTCGCTCAAAGGAGGTGCTATCCACGAGGCACGGAGGCTCTCAAGTGGCCGATTTTCAAAAAGGGCTCGGCGACAAACTTCACGTCGGGAGAGAGGAGGAGGAAGGACTCCGGGCAAACCTGCTCCCCCCGAGAAGAAAAAAGCGAGAGAAAAGGGCAATCGAAGAACCGATCTCTCGAAAAAAGAGAGGTAAAAATATAGGCGGACGGTGGCAAGGGGTCGGCCTGCTTCCGAGGGGCTCGTGTTGCAAATCAGGCCCTACTCATAAGCTCTAAAAGAAGGAAGAGAAGGATTCGCAGTCGGGCAATATCTCAATTTCTCGAGTATGCGGGGTCCAGGAGAGAGTACCTCAGTGAGAGGAAACCCATTTCAAAAAAGCGAGATGAAACGTTTCCCGTTGACGCAGAGTCGTGCTAACAAACCTGGTCGGAGAGGGCCAGAGATCGACCGGTGATGCGTTCCAAGGACTAGCGCTTCACGCCGGGGGTCTAAAACTAAGGAACTCTCAGAAGAAGCCATGTGCAGACATTCTCATACCTCGAGGGGAGGAACGATATACGCGTCATTGCTGAGGCACTGACTTGTTGGGGTTGCTTACGGGATTCCCTTTTATCTCCAAAATGTCAAGCGTCTAGGGCGGAGTCAAAAGCGGCTTTCCAAACCGGGCTATAAGAACCGGAATCCCATTGACCAGCGAAGGGACAGTTCTATCTTCTTGATCAGGGAAGTTTCCTAGCGCTCAAGGGAAAGAACCCAAGGGGGAACTGAAGACCACGCCCGCAATCGTGCCGATTTAAGGGTAAAAATAGCGGGCACATGGTCCGCTTAAATAAGGATTCTTCAGGAGCTCATCTTTCGGGGTTCGCGCACGGGGGGGAGAAAAGGTCGCTTTTAAAGGAGGGGGGTAGTTCTCAGATAGAGAATGAAGGTCCACGAAATCATATCCTCGGGCGGTCAAGCTCTGCAATCTTATCATCATAAAAAGAGAACCGATTGAAATTTGAGGGTAAGCAGTCGCGAAAATCCCTTTTAGCGGGTTTTCTATTCGACACGAGTTTAGGATCGATAAGGATGATGGGGGGGAAGACAATTCGGAGGCATGAACAGCAAAAAGAAGGGGGAAAAAATCGGAAGTCAGAAGATATTTTGGCCAGTAGGGGAGCTTTTCCCCCTTAAGACGGGGGTTAAAAGTTGCAGGAAAGGGCGAGAGAGGTCGGGGCTGGGACTGGCAGGAGGGGCCGTGATGAACGACAGAAATACGGCTAGCGTCTATCAGGTTCTCTACGAGGAAAGAAGTTCAGATAACAATATCGGCCTAAGAGCGAGCAGGTTGGCCGAGGCACTGGGAAAGGGGAGTTCACCTGGGGGCGACTTTTGCTGATTTCGTGGGTGGCTGGAACTAGGACATTGATCCCTCATCATCAATGAGACCTCGGGAGAAGAACGGTGACAATCCTTCGTTCCTCGCCTAATGCGCTATCTCCTCGTGTTCAACCGGCAGACGTGGTGTATGCGGCAGGACTCAAACAGCGTCCCTACATGCGTCCCTAATTCTTTCTGGGGAGCAAAGGTTCGCGTGTAGGAAGGGCAGAACGGCGATTATGGGAAAGGGGCGACGATAGGTAAGAACGCGGGGAGAACAAACCTTGGCTTCTATCACAAATATCTTTAAAAGTCGGAGTTTTTACGAACCAGAATCTTCTGTCCAGATAAAGAGGGAAGGTGTGGAATAGTAACAAGATGAGGGGCCTGATCTTGCTCTACACTCTTTAAAGTATGTCCTCGATGAGTATAAATAGTCACGACGTCAAAGCGTCAGAAATCTGAAAAAGGACCTTAGAGAGGGAAGTCCGCGGGGAAGCTTGGGCCAACACAAGACTAAAGGCGATTTAAAGAAAAAAGTTCAAGGGGGGGTGGGTGCAACAGCGACCCTATAAAGAGAAGAAGGGGGGGGGATCCGGGAGTTGTGACCAGGATTAGAATGTTTGGACGTTGGAGATCCGGCCAACTTATCGGGGTTTTCGGAGAATGAGGATCTCCTACGTCCCATTGATGGAGGATATCACCCCGCTCGTTTTATTTACCATCGCAAACATAATCAGCCCTCGTCAACGAAAGGCAAATCGCAAAGGTGGTAGACAAACAAACGGGTTCGGAGCGGATAAAGAACAGCGAACCGCTTTGATGGGAGATCAATTGGTCGAAGGGGGAAAATATCGCTAACAAGCTCTCTCCCCAAACAACGGATAGTGATATAGGGGGGGGGCGTGCAATCCTAACGAGAAAACGGACAAGAAAAGACGGCGCGCGAAGGGGACTAAGAGGAGTCTCGTGTACTACACCTGCGTAATTCGTGGGAAAGTCGAGGGGTGCGAAACTGAACCGACCCGAGCGCGGAGTGGAAGACAATTGAAAAGTAAGGAGATCATAGCTTTGGAGGCTAGGATCCCCGGCCGGGGAAAACAGAGGGAACCTACCTTGATAAGGGAAGGGTCAAACAAAGCAAATCCACGGCGATCTTTACCATTGGTTCACCTAACAGCTGGGAAAACGGCAAAATCAGCCTTAAGCGACTCTGGACGTTCCTGGCTGCCTCCGCGGCAGTCGGTCGGAGATTCAAAGACGCTTTGGACGGCGGGGCTCGTGGCCATCGAGACAGCTCGAAGTTCTCGACAGCTCGTCCGAATAAAAAATACGAAAGGGTCGAGCCAATGAGGGGCGGAGCGAGAAACCTCCGCTGGAATATATCTCCGCCAATTCCCAGCTGTGGAAGAATTATCCAGACTCTCATAGGGCGGAACCATCATGCCGCGCAAGGACGGGACTCCAGGGAGGTCTCCCTAGCACGTAGGTACGCCTGAGTTTTCCGTACTGCCGCCCGCATAACAAAGGGCTAAAACAGTCACGGATAGAAATGGAGAGAGGGGGACAGGATTTTTGAGGTCACCTATTCGCCTCGCAGGGGGAAAGAGGAGGAGAAAATTCAGTTAATCCTCCCACAGAATAAGTCACCAGCGCACACCTTGGGGGAGAATCCTTCTGACAAGGAGAAGAATCTTCCCCGCGTCTCGGAAGAATTAGGAGAGCTGAACTTCGGCGGTCCTCGGGTAGCAAAAATAGCCAGGATCGTATCCTACGGGATGGGATAATCTTCTTCATCTCGCTTAAGACAGCCTGCAGAAAGACCGGACAGGGATGAAATCGTCGCGAAATTCAAGGGGAGGAAAGACAAGCGAAATATGGGAAAAATATCGTCTTGGCCATTTACCCCCTAAGGATTGATTCATTCAGACGACAGAAAGGACGGAAACAACAATCCAGAACGGCATATAGGATCCTGCTTTTTGGGAGGAAAAAATATACCCGCGACGGGACCTCAACTATAAAAGACTGCGGGTGCCAAGGCCGCCTGCCTCGAGGCTCTGAGTTTAGTTTAACGGGGGGAGGGCTTAAACAATTCCTCGCCACAACGAAGGGCCACGACCCTCGGGCACTCCCTGAACCGAGCGCCGAAACGAAGCTACGACCAGACTGACGAGAAATGGAAAGAAACAATGTGATCGACTTAAAAGAAAGATTGACGCTGAGGGCGGAGGATGTCGCCGTGCGGTGGAGCGGGGAATACCTCGTAAACCAGCTCACTAGGGAAAGCAACGGAAAAGGCAAAAGGATGGGGGCAGAGGAGAATATCCACCTCACCGGGGTGGGGCAAAAGGCCCGGAAAGCCGGGAACGACAGGGGGCGGCCAAACCTATCCGACGCCCCTAAAGAGAAGGGAGTTCATGTCCAGCGCCTGAAGGAGGTCCTAGCTGGCCTCGCAGATCTAAATCGACCAGACTTGGAAAGCTTATTCGAACGGGCGAGACGATATAGGCTTTAAAGAAGATCAAGAACGGCAACGGAGAGGTGGCGATTCCGCGGGATGGGAGTTGGGGGCACTTCGACTTCCTTACGGGGGGGGCGAACGGGGGGGGATTTCAAAGCACACACAAACAAAATGGGGGTGGGACCCACAAAAAAACACAACCACATGGTGGTTGTGGGGGGTGGGCAAAAGGGG
>Ga0179593_1363771_pt1 | contig 22247 bp, 18 predicted proteins | sample CZODoug2_1_08_16_FD_185931 | JGI IMG/M metagenome (GOLD analysis project Ga0179593, IMG submission 185931) | Vadose zone soil fungal communities from Angelo Coast Range Reserve, California, USA - CZODoug2_1_08_16fungal (PacBio error correction) | ecosystem: Environmental > Terrestrial > Soil >...
GGACTTCCCAGTCAGGGAACGTTTCTGTCTTGGTGGCACAAGGATGTTTAAAGCCACGAACGGTTCGAAATGGGGGCCAGGAAGAGAGAGTGTGGAGGGTACCCGGCAACGGTAGAAAGGAAAAAAAAAAAAAGACGTAAGTCTAAAGCAGGAAAAAGGAAGGGCGGATTAAGTGTATTACGCCGAAGACGGTTCACGTAAACAGGCTGAAACCATACGCGGGAAAAAAAGAAATGAAAGAGCAGGAGCAAAGTAAGGGAAAGCAGGGAAGTGGGCATCCTTGACCGAGTCGTAAGGTCCAAAAAAGAAAGGGAGGTGAGAGGACTGCGACTGGAAGAAACCATGGGAGTTTGAATCGTTGAAACAGGACAGAGAGATGATATACCGCTCATGGAAAAAGGAAAGGGGGATGAGAAATTCCAAAGGATGAAGCTGGCCCGAAGGTTTTCGGGCCCAGAAGACCACGACACGGGGAGGGAAGCGGGTACAGGGTGGGCGTCGAATCCACAAAATGGACAACGGCATGCGACTTGGAGCAGGCAGAAAATCCGATCAAGAGTATGGGGGGGCAAGAGGGAGACCTATGAAGCGGAAAGTTGGCGATAAAAAAGGGGTGGCGTAAGTCATGGGTTAGAATTAGATAACTAAGGAGGCCTGTCAGAACAATGTTTGGGAAGCGGTAACGAAGTCGGAAACGTCTGTGGGGCGTATAGTGGATCGGGTGAAGGGGAGGGTGCCCTCGGGGGTAAACTTGACGGGGGACGTTTTCGCAAGGTATAGAGAAGTCAAGAGGTAAAACGGTTAAGTAATCGCAGACAGAAGAAAAAAAAGAAAAAACAGAACGCGAGTTTCTGTGAAAGAGGAGAGAAGGTTGCAATGAAAATGAAATATCAGAAAAAAGGGGGTGGCCAAAGGCCTCAGGTACACTTTAGTTTATCGCGCGAACGATGGTTCAGCAGGTACACAGTATCAAAAGGGGACAATATCCCTTGACCGGTTAACGAAGGTCTAAGCAAAGGGATAGAGAACGGAATTTTTTTCGTAGTGAACGGGGGGGGCCCGGAGAAAAAAAAGGGTAACTTTTGGAAAGAAAGTTTTTGTGACCATGGAAACGGGTGGGGTGGAACAACCGGAGGAACCGTCAGAAAATCAGGGGGAGGGGTACAAAAAAAGAGGGCGCCGGCGAAAAAGGGCATGAGAAACGAAGGAAGAGGGAAGGCAGCGCTCCATCACTAAGGGACCGGAAGGGTAGGTATCACACGAGCAGAAGAAAGAATCACCGAAAGCTGTTGGGGAGGGTCACAGAAAAAGGAAAAGGGGGGACTGTCGGAGGAATCCTAAAGCCTTCAAAGGAGCACCGTATGTCGATAACTGGAAAGAGCAAGGAGTCCAAAGCGATGAGGAAAAGGTGTTGTAACTTGGGGAAGCAGCTAGAGGTCCCGTAACGCAATTCAAACCTCCATAGGTAAGAGTCATGTGCGTGCGAAAGAATGGAAAAAATCCTCTAGAAAAAAGAACGGAGGGAGCGGTGGGGGGGAGGCCGAAAAAGAGGGTGTATGATTATCATTATGGCCTCTCAGAGGGTGTGTAACGTCGGTGTGATAGTAAAATACCGAGTTGAGGAGAAAACACGTGGCGGGGTCCCAAAACACAAAAGGGAAGTGTACTGGGGGAAAGGGAAAAGTCTTTAACGAAGGGGGAAAGGGGGTCATTTGCGGAAACTAGAAAGGGAAGGGGGAACCTCAATCAATTGGGAGTCAGGTAGGGGAAGTGGGAAAGAAGACGGTCACAGGGAATAATTCGAAAATCATTGGGGGAGGACGGGCAGCACGAAGCTCAGCGTGAAAAGCCAGGACAATGGTGGGTCTGTGACATGGTGTAGGAAAAAAGAGGGCGACGGGGGCGCAGACCCGTAAAGAAGAAGCTTCTAAAAGGGTCACCGATCTGTAAGTCAGTCCTGAGGATAAAACGAACAATGTACCAGAAACTTGAGTGTGTGAGGAGCAAGGGGAGAGAACGGGTTTCCAAAAAAAAAAGGAAGTCAACTGCAGAAATGGTTTCCCCCAGGGCGGTGTTCAGAACTTGGGGCAACGGATAAACAAGAACACCAGCGACGGATCTATAGAGTGGGGGGGGCGCTTGAATGGAAAGCCTATTCAGACAAAACGTACAATCGCTCAGAAAAAAAGGAGGGAAGTAAAAAAAATATCGGAAATTTTAGAATCGGGGTCAAGAGAAGTCGCGGAACAAAAATATCAAAGAGATCGTTTGGCTGGGGGCCGAGCCGTTGATACCAAGTCGCGGACAAAGCCAAGGCAGGCAACGGGGACATTCTAAATTTGCACTGGAAAAAGTGGGACCCAAAGAAGGGGCTCAAAAGGGAAGAATGGTAAAACTGGGGTGGGAAGTTTCGAAGCGACTGTAGAAAGCAGAGAAATGCAAGCGAGGGGTAGTGGTCCTTTCGCGCATCATGAAAAATGAAGGGGGGGGGGGGGGGAATCAATCCACAAAAAGAGGGGGGAAGACTTTGCACCGATGCGCAAAGCGTGACTAAAAAGTCAAGATTGGAACAAAGAAACGTTTTACGCGCTTCCTTCACACCGTACCTTACCGGAAAGTTGCGGAAAAAGGGGGTTTTCCCCACCCCACAGGTCCAAAGTGCGCTAGGGAAACAAAGGCCCACTGCAAAAATTCAAACACGCATTTTCAACAATCCAGAGGAAAAAGACGGCACGTCCCTGGGTGGTCTGGACAGGCTCCAAAAGGGGGTGTCCGGAGACACGCGGATGTGAGAACAATTAAATTCAAACAAGAAAAAAAATTAACTATAATGCGAAAAACGAATTATTTTCGGAAAATCAACCCAGAGTACTACGGGAATTGTACGAGAAGTAAATGGCGAGGAAGAAATATCTAAATAAGGGAATCAGGACAAGGTGGATAAGGGAAGAGGTTAAAAAAAAAAACAGGATTGTCAGCATCCCGCTTTTGAATTGGCAGGGAAGGCCATAGAAATCGGAAAAAAGCTTACTGCCTTCGGGGGGAAATCTGAGAAACCGGGGGACAAATCTTGGCGTTCTTTTGGGCTAAAAAAATCTGTTAGGTCAGGGGACCTGGATGCTACTGTTGTAGCAGGGCAACGAAGAGGTGAACAGAATTCGGGGATGGATTGGAGGATTATTATTGAGTACAAATTGCCTTGAGGAGGCCACTCCGGGTTAAAAAACAGAGGGGAGGATGTTAAAAGCTCACTTTGTAACGGAAAGAACACCTTAAAATGGTCACCGTTACGTGAACCTTTCCATTGCAGCCGCACAAGGCGAAAGAGCCAATCCTAGGCTGAGCAAAGCTTAGAAGTCGACCGGACCTTGGGGGGGCACGGGGTCTGTTCACGGGTGGTGAGGGTCTTATAAGCCACCTCGTTTCGAAAAAAAACCTAAGGGTTCTGCCCAGAAAGGGAATGGGGCCACAAAGGGGCCATTGAAAAAACGCGAAGGCGTCAAGACGACCAAAAAAAAGACGGGGGCCGCTGGCAAAGCCAAAGGCAGAGAGTGGATTCTCCTTCTGAGTCAGACGAAACAAAAGACGCGTCTATCAAGGCGCAACCGGATCCGTAAAAGACACGAGTGTCATATCTCGGTTAACCGCGACAGCATCTCCAAGAAGCTGGAACGGACACGTTGCACGAGGTTGGTGAAAAACCAGCAAAAACTGGAGGACCGGCCAGGACTGAGGCGGAGCGGAGGCCGACTCCAAACCGTTTAGGAGGACAGAGGAAGCAATCGAGGGGGCTGGAATTACTTAAGTTGCTTCCTCCACGCCTGATCCAGAAGGGGAGTCAAAGATGAACGCGTCAAAAAAGTATCACGGCAGTAACCGCCGGAGTTGGTGAATCTTACAATACGATACGAAGACGGGTGACCTCTTGGCCGGTCGGGCGCGAAAAAAAACAACTAGTCGGATACAGCTGCAGGATAAGCTTGGAATCAGGCCTAGTCCAGAATGCAAGATATCGCTTGGAGACTGGCTCCAATTCAAAAACCAGGGGTGCAACCGGACCCCCCAATGAAATCGGTCTACGGGCACCAAAGTGGGGGGGGAAATTGGGAGCGGTAAGATTCAAACGGAGATAGCCATTGAAGGGGGAAGCCCGTCTTTCGGGGTCGAAGACGGGGTCCCCGTTCCAATCCGTCGGCACGAGATGTTGAATAAAACAGTGCCACTTTTCTCTCAAGGAATGCGTTCAAGTGTGACCGGGAGAGGGCATCAAGAGCAACCGTTTGAAAGCGGACCAGAGTAAAGGGTCGTGGCGGGGAAACACTTCGTTGCAAAAAAGGAGCAATGGGAGTCCTTCGGTATAGGCGAATGTATTTCGGACGGAAAGCATCAAGGAAGCAATCTGTTCGCACAAAACCGTTGGGTTGTAGGTGAAAAAAGGAGCGCCGCGACGCGAAATTACGAAACGGTCGCCGAAAGGGTTCACGGATTGAGAAACTCAAAACCTTGCTGTCTGCCAATTTGGACGTGAAGCAAGTAACGTTTTGGTGCAAAGGAAAAAAAAGGTCGGCGAACGGCTCATTTAGCCTCCTGGCAGTCAGGCCGAAAAAGCAAGGACGTATCCGGGAGGAGAGAGAACTTTCGAGCCAGGCAAGCAAGTCCATGAACGTGTCCGAAAAAAGTGTGTGATAAAGCAAAAGGACTTCAGGGCCGAGTAATAAACAGGGGGAACAGAAAAGAAGTAAAAATCAAGTTAAAGTGGAAAGCGTGAAGAAAGACTTGGGAAAAACAAAAAAAAAAAAAAAATAGGATGTACCGGTAATAAAGGGACAGAAGGTCTGGAGATGGGGATTACCTAGTGGAAGGCCGCCGTCGATCCCGAACCAAAATAGCACATTAAAAAGGACGGAAGAGAAGGTGGGGCGCAATCGACAAATAAAAAAAGGTTCAATAGAGAAACTTCGAGCAGAAGGAAATAGGAAAAAAGACTCCAACAACAACGGAGGAGGGGGGAAGGGGAGTATTTGAATTCTTAAGAAGGGATCAAACCTTCAACTTTCGTATTAATAAAAGGCCGTCCCAGGAAAGATTGTGTTTCGGGCTTAACCGCTTCGGCCTGCAGAGGAATCGAGAAAGGGGGAAAGGATGGCCAGGTGGCGTTTAAAATCCAAGGATTCAGGCGTTATGGAACCGGGACAAATAGAAAGGTGGTCATCGTCTGGAGTTTCGCGGAACAATGGGACGTGAACTTCACAAATGGGGGGGACGGAACGTTCAGTGCATGGCTATGAAGGATCGACATGGGGGTTGAGAAAATACGGCAGTCCATGAGATCAGCGCGCAAAAGGAAAGCCGAAAAGCGAGGATCACCCAGCAGGCCTGGGCCCAACTAGGGTTGAAAAGGAAAGCAAAGAAGACAGATGCGGGGGTATGGGGGGTATCAAGAAAAAAAGAAGAGAACGAGACTTTGAAAGACTCCAGGAGGAGCGAGAAAAACCGTGATGCACCTGTAAGAAAAAATCCACGCGGTGTGCGAAAAGAGAGGAGTGAATGGGGGCGCTTGAACGCTCAAATCACAGACCGTCCACAAGATAAGATAGACTGCCAGAATTCTAGGAACGGTTTGACTGGTTGCACCACAAGAAACTGTTCCCGCACGAAAGTTTGAATAACGGGAAAAGCTGTTGATTGCTGAATCAGAACCGGGTACGGAGAGTGTGAAGAAGACTGGAGGAAGAATTAAACAATTGGCGGAAATATTATTATCAAGAAACGGAGAAAAAAAAGAGTTCGCGACCCGATGAACAGTCAAAGGCTATCGACGTTGCATCAGGAGTTCTTACCGGACAACCAAAGAAGGGGTAGGGGGCCGTCGCAAAAGTCAAACCGGGGCAGGGGAAACGATTTACGCTCCCGACCAGAGCGGTCTCTGCAAAAGACTGCATGGCCTGCGAGCGGAAATAAAGGTTGCAGCTTGACAAAAAGTAGGTTGGAGGCGAAGCAATAAAGACACGGGGGAGGGTCAAAGGATTCGTGGATCTTTATTCTGGGGGGGGGGCCAACACAAACTCGGGTAAAGTCCGGGCTCCTTGAGCGTCACGAGTGAGATCACTCGGGGCGAGAAGGAGGGGTGTCCACCGGACTCAGTGGTGGACGATGACGTGAACTTCCCTGGTGGAATGCAAACTCTCCAAAACGCCGGCTTTCAGGAGGGTTGTGAGGGGTTTAATCAAAAAGGTTCGTGAACGTTCTCGGAAGCGGAGGGGGAGTATATGCTCTTGGGTACCGAGATGAACACGCTGTCCGTACGAGAAACTTGGGAGCCATGAAGAGACGCTGTCTCCGCTGTCGTCCTTGTAGTATCAGACATGGAGAAGAACGCCAAGGGGGGGGAGTGCGTCCTAGCGTGCATGTATAGGGGGTAAACGCACTCAATTTGTGCACGTTGTGGCCCCAAAAAAAATTCATGTTCTCGGCGCGAACTGTGGGCGGCCTATACGAAAGATATCAAAAGGAAAAACGACCAGGCAAAGGGAGGTTCTAGCTCAATAATCAATACGGGGATGTGGAGACGTTCTGGAAAAAGGGAACGAAACCTGGAAATTTTGAAAACAAAAGTTTGGGGGACCATTTGAAAAAGGGGGGGAGTCCAACGGATCAAATTAGGAATAAGACGCTTTCAAAACGGTCCCAAGATTAAAACAAGCAATTGGCTCACGAGATCGATTAAGCCATCCATCAATGGACGGGGGGGTAGGAGAAAGAAAAAGCAAACCGATGGGTCGAAAAGAACGAAGATGTCGTCGCGAAGCGAAAAATAGCACGGCCCGTAACAGGGGGGGGACTGCTGGCGATACGCAAGTCCAACAGCGGCTGTCACGGGGGCATCGAAGCTCCTAGGCCCGAACAAAAAGCGGTTCAGAGACGTGGGTGTTAGGGACTAAAAGATAAGCGCGAAAAATACGTAGACTGTGGTGGGGCAGAAAAATCATTCGGTGTCGGATTCGAAGTAAGGCAAGGTGAAGGCAGTTGCGTGTGGGGGAAGATGTATTGGTGCCCGTGCACAAGAAGCGTTGGACGCAAAAAAGCGGCGATTGACGAACAAAAGAGGACATGGTCGGGGTCCGCGGAATTGGCCCGGCTATTGGGGGATAGGGGAGTGTAGTGTGGAAGGGGGGTGTAAGTTCGTGGGGAGGGGAGTATTGGAAGCTGGTTCCCAATCCTAAAACACCCCCTTTGAAGAACCCCACGGTGTTTTGAAAAAGCCCCCCGGGGGATCCGGTTATACCCTCTCACTCTCAAAGCCTTAAGGAGACATTGTTCTCAGTTTGTTCCTTTTTTTTCAAAAAGAGGAATCCAGAAAAGAGAGGCCCTTCACGGACCGCAAAGGGAGTGGGGGTTTCCCCTGGTGCGTTTGGGCTGGAACGTTCAACTGGTCTGTGATCCAAAGAACTGGGCCACAAAAAAGGACCTTTCCAAGGACAACTCATCATTGCTTATCCCTGATTCTTGACCGCCAAGGAAATTGAGTTCACCACCCCCGATCAAGCGAGGAGGTCCACCTCCTCCTCTTGTTCAGAACTGGTTAAAGTGGGTTGCGGGGAAGGGGGGCGGACTAGCGCAAGAGGACATGGACCCCTCTTTGGTGTAGCAATGGCCCTTCAGAGGACCATATTCGGGGAAACCCTTAAACTGAAAAAAACTTGAACCAAGCCCACGGGGGGAAAAAAGCAAAGGCCAAATGATTTTTTCGGTAAAAAGGGGGGGGGGGTGTCAACAACTCTATTAAAAGGAGAGACCCTTACCCAGTAAAAGAGCTGATCCCAACTGACGACAACTCCAATTTGGTTACAAGATGTTGTGAGAGCGGTTCACTGGGAAAGGGGTTTCCACAAAAAAAAGGAGAATTCTCCTAGCAAGAGGGGCCAGGGCGGTTGCCAAGAGACTTGGAGTGACGAGAAAAAATGCCCACCAGAGGGAGGATCTCGTAATAGGTTGGTGAGAAGCTGAAATTCAAAAACTTCCAGATCTCTCACACACCAACTGAGAGGAATAGGGAGAACGCTGGTTGGAAGGAAGAGGGGGGGCGCAGAGCAGCATCAACAACAGTAGAGGGGGAAATACGCATGGGGGCATGGGGTTATTTGACCCAAATGAAAAACAAGGCACGGAAAAGAGAAAGACAAGAAGACTTGTGAAACCGGTCATCCTAAAAGATCACAAACGAAGTCTCAGCCACAAAGGTGGGGGGGTTCAACGCAGGAGGGGAGGGAACGGGAAAAGGGGGAAAGAATGTTTAAATGGGGGGGGAGAGCGTCGACAAAATCAGGGGGGAATAAAAAAATCCAACAACAAAAACATGGGCCAGCTGGGGAAAGATGCGCATCGGTGCCCAGGAAAGAAAATGCTGGGTAGACGTCGCGAACAAAGAAGGCCAAAAGGAGACCGACCTACCCATTTTCTAAATGGCAGCGGGAGATAGGTGGGCAAAAAGGAAAAAATAAGTCCACCGGAAAGCACCCGGGTAAAATCCCGAGAACCTCAATAAAACGGGGGGGGGGGATGCCAAAACGGTTTCCTCAGACACGACGGCTGTTAACGGGAAAATTCCTTCACCAAGACCGGAAAAGAAGGGGGTCCGCATAAAAAAGGAGAAATAACACCAAAGTAATTTCAAAACAAAAACCACAGCTACGAAAGGGAGGGGTAGCGCCTGAAATCAATGGCGGTTCACGCCAAAAAAGGAATATACTATGGAGGAAGGGGGGGACTGAAGGGGGCCGAGAAGAGATTGACACACGGAACATTTAACAGAAGAAGGGTGCTTTTGCTTTCGCCAAATAGACGTACCTGTTAGAAGGGGGGGCCGGATGCTCTCTTCTGACGGAAAGGGGGGAAAAAATGGGGGTCTGGGGCGTGACCCATCACACGGCGGTGTGGCGTTCTCTGAAGGGGAAAGTCTACCGAGAGCACCTAACCCGTCACAAGGATTTAGGAGGGAAGGGGATGAAGAAGAAAAAGTATCTCCAAGTGGGGGGGGGGGGGGGACAAAGTTGTAGGAACGGAGGAAAAATCAGTTTTGGAAGGTAAATCGTAGGACTTCAAGAAAATGGGGCAAGGGTTTTTGGGGACCTACAAAAAGGGGAAAAGTTCACCAAAACAACCATGGGAGGAACAGTGTAAATTGAGACCTTTGAACCGGAGCCTGCAAACAACCTTTTGAGAAAAAAAGGGGAGAGAGGCAATAAAAAGGAAAGGGGTAAGAGTGCGTGTTCAAGGGGGGAAATTAAAAACGGATCGGCGAAAAATCAGGCGGGAAGAGAGAAAAACTTTTGGGGAAAAGGGAGGAAACCCACGGGGAGCGGGACAGGAAGTACCGTATAATAAACAAGGAGAAAGCAAAAGGAGGGAATCACTCCTAAAATAAGACCCACACGCCAGCAGAAGGAAGAAGGCAAGGAGGTGGCAGAGGAGGGGTAGAAAAGAATGGCCTTGCCTGGAAGAAGAGGGGACTGACTACAGGAGGAAGAAAAAGTCGGAAGGTAACCTGGACAGGAAAGTAGGACAGGGTCCACAGATCCTTTTCACGGCGACTAGAAACGAAGAAAAGGGGTGTGCGGGAATTCCACGGGACGACATTGTGTAAACCCCAAAAACCTGGGGAAAAGAAACGGACGAAGGGAAGGAGAAAACAAGAAGGACGAAAAAAACGTTGAAAATTTGGTTGGGGGGAAGGGCAAGGGGAAGTCTTCCGTGGCGCCGTTCACTTCCTCACAGAGAGGTGGGGGAAAAGCGGCATCTGTTTGACGCTCAGAAAAAGGGAAAACAAAGGAGTGGAAAAGGGTTGTGGGCTTCCCGTGGACGAAAGAACGATAAAGAATAAGGGAGAAAGAACCTGGAGTCTGGCAAAACGACAAATGGAGACAAGCTGCAAATACATTTGGTCCTAAGGTAGACGATCAAGTGGACAAAGGAGAGATAAATCAGGGGGGGGGACGTAGGGGACGACAAGACGGCAAATACCGGCCCAGGTGAATGAAGGAAATATCTACAAAGCAGGGGAAATTTATTTTGATTGAGGTTCCGACTAATTAATTTAAACGGAGAAATAGCCGGAGGGAAAAAGAAGAACTATTATCGGGGCGTGCCCGGCTGGACGAAGGGGGGTGCAGAGCAGGAGAGGCGAGACCAAGGACGATGGTTTTGGGTGTATACCGCGGCATTTATCGGTCTCTCAAGGATGCTGTCGAGGGTCTAAGAAAAAGTTTTAGGCGGAGAAAGAAAACGGGATAGGGAACCCTTTCTAACCGGTCGGTGCTGGCAAAACGTAGTGTGAAAAAGTAGGGCGGAAAAGGATGGGGACCTAGAGATTGTTTGACTCGTAATGTATTGAGGGAAAACGTCAACGCACAACAAAGGAAAGAACGGAGCAAGAAATTTATTGGAGGAGGTGGAAGGCAAGAGGGAAAGGACCCTAAGCGTAATAATCGAGGAAACGGATTGATCCCCCCATAGTAGGGAGGTAAGGGGGACAACGAAAATGAGGTTGGGAACATTCAAATTAAGGAGGGAGGATGGAAGGCTCAACATGGAAGAGAGTGAAATCGAAAGATCTGACATTCCTGAGCCGGGGAGGGCTCGATTTAGGCCCGGAGCCAAGGCCATGACTTACTCCAAACGGGGGGGGAAGAGAAAAAAAGAACTGCATGGCCGAGGAACCTTGAAGCAAGAACGAATGAAGAAAGGGCAAGGGGGGTTTGGACAGCGTGTACATAACGCCCTGTAAAGATTGGGATGGAAAGAACCACAATCAGGAAAAGACTAATGATATTGTGGATACAGAGGGGAAAAACGCGTCTGAAAACGAACCATTTCATAGGTAAAGGAAAGAGAGAAATTGGGGCTCATCCTAAAGGAGAGGGACTGGGGGGAGGCTCAAAGGCGGGGTGGGTTAAGCAGGAAACACGTGAAGACTATAGAACAACAACACGGAAGGAAAAAAAAAGTAATCAGTTTCCAAGGCCTTCGACATGGGTATCTCGACCTTTGGGGGTAATTTTTAGGAGGGAGCAAAAGTCAAAAGGCGATGCCGCAGAACGGGGCATATTGGGTTTTGAAAAAAAACGGTCGCCTTCAAAACTTAAACCAAGGGAATATTCTTAGCCGGGGGGGACTTTTCCATCCAAGATTCGAAGACCTCTTGATGGGGAACTGTCTAAATTTGGGAGGGGAACAGACGGATTGAAAGGTGTGTGGAAAACCCCTGAATTTTTGCGACTGAAACCTGGGGGGGGAAAGATCTGGAATGGGGGAAAGTGAGGGACTTGTATGAGGAGGCAAGAGAGCCTGTACGCGAAGGAGAGAGAACCTAGGGAGAAAAAAGCGAGACTTACGCATGGGCAGGTTCCAACTTACTTGGGCGTCACAGGGAACAAAGGAATCCATAATTAAGGGGATGTGATACAGAAGAGACGCCGAGATAAGGGAAAATGCTGAGTTCAGGACGGAAGAACCGGGGGAAACACTTCCTAACAATCCACAGCGTTGTTTGCAAGAACATAGCGGCCTTGTCGGGGCGAGGGAAGGGACTCCGAATCACATGAACACGAAAGAAGAGGAATGCCAGGAATGAGGGGGAAAGTTTCGTTCGGGAAAAAACTGTGTCCCGAAACGAACGCCGAAAGTCAAACGTTGCTTGCGGGACGACCCGCACCGTAGAATAGACTAAAAGAAAGTGAAGAAATCCTGGAAGGGGGGGGCCGCTTAATAAACATTAGACTTTCAGCAGGACGGAGGGGAAAAAACGGAGACCGCCGCCGTGACGACCCCTTGACGAGTCAGATTCAATGAATGGATAAGAATTGGGGAAAAACATCCTTGTAACGATGAGACCGTTCCACCACGGGGGGGGAAAATAACTCAGTCACAGTGGCCGGTTAACGAGGGGGGAGGAAAAGCCGAGACAGATCGTTCGAGAAAAGAAGGGGGATGATGGAGCGAGGAGGGAAATCAAAGGTAACTGAGGCTTGTCTAAGGGGGGTGCTCCACAAGCCCGACACGTCAAACTGGAGGATAGGTGGGGGCGACTAAAACAAAAGGTAAACTGCCGTTCTCCTTTGTGTGACAATGACGCTAAAGAGGTATTGCGGAGGAAGGGGCAAAAAAAGGGACGCATTAAGTTTCGGGAGGAACGGTGGCGGGCGGAGGGCTAATTCGCCGCGCCAAGGACGTTCCATTGTTGTCGGGTATCACAAATGGCGTTACGTGCCGTCGTCAAAAATGAGGGGAGAGAGAGGGGGTTCGCGTTGACCGATATGGGAACCCTCGTGGGTTCAGGGAAGTATACGGTTTGAGACATTATACGCTGTACGAAAGCTGGAGTAAGTGAGTAATTCAAGACGACAGGGGAAAGAAGAATCTCTGGCGGAAAGGTTGGCGTTGAAGAGTCCGTTATGTAGAAGAAAAAGCCTGCGCCAGAATCCCGTTGTGGACACGCCCTGCGGCAAAAGTTCGGTTACTCGGATAAAATGAGGTTCTAGAAGAAAAGGAAGGAACACGGGAACACGAAACGTGAAACAGGTCACGGGGGTTTTTTGAGACTTCTAAGCTCAACACGCAGAATACGGGGGAAATGTTAATTTGAGTGACAAGGGGGGAAGGCGACAACAGTGGGGGAAGTTACCAAGAAAATAGGTGGTGGGAAGCAGGTGGAAATTGGTAGTCACCGGAGAAATAAATCAGCCATCCGATGGGGGGGAAAAGATTAAAAAGGGTATTTCGACCGGAGAAAAAGGCAATGGGGGGGGGCGAAATGGGAGAACTGACTACATCCAAAGAAGGGAAGGAAGGAGGGCCGAACACGGAGTCATAACAGAGAGAAAAAAAATCACCCCACAAAACTGTGCCCCCCCCAAATTTGTATGGTCCGAAAAAGAGAAGAGTGGGGGAGGGGTCGTCGATATCTCCTGCAGCCCGGAATCACCGGAGGCGATGCGCAAGTGAAGTAAAGCAGGCTGGAAAGACTTGTGTACCTGGTGGGGGAAAAGAAGAACTTCTCTATTCCTTAAAAAGTCCAAACCGGGTCCATATTGGGTCCGTTTGTGTGCGTGACGAGACCATTCATTCCTGGAGGAAAAAAAGAGGGAGCATGGGGTGGAGGGGGACGAATAATTTTTGGAAGAAAGGAGCCGCTTGACCAGTTTGTAAACGGCGGAGGATTGGGAATTACAAATTGGAGAACCCGTGAGAGGCCGAAACCACCGTTCCGTGCCATTGTATGGCCGCTGGTTAGTGGGGACGCCGGAGTGGGGAAACGGAAGGGGGGGATGGAGGTGGGAAAACCCTGCAGCAGAGGACGTGGGGGAACAGACAGCAAAATGGGGGGGATCTCAGGTAAGGGAAGAGGTGTAAACCTTCACGAGTCCCCAGGAGAGAGTCTCCAAGACGGAAAAGGAGCCCGAGGAGGACATCGGTGGAACAAAGAACGGCAATGATGGTGGTACGGTTGTAGTCAACAACAAAAAGCATTTCTAGGGGAAGCGCCCTTACCCGGAAAAGATCTAAAAGAAGGTCCAGGAGTCAAGAAGGCGAGCGAAAACTCAAAAGTTGGGGGAAAGGGGAGTTTGGGAGAAAGAGAGGTTCGAGACAGTGTGAAAAAAGGAAAATCTATGGAGAAAAAAGCCCAGGGAATGGGGGGGGCAGGAGACTTGGGAGTCCGAAACAATAAAGCAGAATGATCAGAGGGGGTCATCGGCGCTGCCCATTCATCAACCGAAAAAAGAGAGCTCACAACCACACTCTTGTAGGGGGAAAGAGATATCTGGGGACGGGGGAGGAAGCGGGAGCAATAAAAAAAACATCACGAAAACTAGATCATTCCGCTGGGGGTCATTGGGGGGGGGGGGAAGAATCAGTTTGGTCCAAGTACGAGGGGGAGGACAAACTTGAGGCGCTGAAGATTTCTGGGGGGGGAAAGGAGCAAGGCCTCGGAAGATCAAAAAGCATGCAATCATGGAAAACGGGAGTTTTCGTGCGAGTGGGGAAGAGCCGCGGACAGGAAAGCGGCGGTTTACTGGGTGAAATGAATAGTCAAATCGGGGTGGACTAAAACAGGTCACCAAAACAGGAATGGGCAAACAACAATGCGCAATACGGCTGCCAATCACGAGGTATGAAGGGCAGTCGAACTATTGGGGAGACGCGGTAAGGAGGGCACACAAAAAACACGTGAATGACCATCCAATGTGGTGGGGTGGCGGAGGTCCATGTAACGTTCGCTAGTCAGCAAAAAGGGACCACACTGAAAAGAAATATCCTTGTACCATCAAAGCGACCCCGACCATTTGCACACCGGTTGGGTGTCGGGCCAGACTCCAAGGGGTCCTCAATAGGACTGTAGACGGACAAGTCAGCAGCGGGAAAAAAAGGTGGCAGCGTCCTATCCTGCTAATAATAACACCGAGGTATTTTCAGGACAGCACCAAAAAAAGAAATAAGTTTTCGCAAACGATTTTTCCACGCACAAACTGAAATCAGGGAAAGAAAGGGGAGCCAGGGGGGTGGGGACTGGGGAGGGCCTAGGCAGAATTACACACGGTACAACAGGAAAACCGGGGGAGGTTGGGGACGTTCAGTGGAGCCAGAGGGAAGACATAAGGTGAGCCGGCGCTTAAAAAGGGTCGACATTTAAAAGCTTTTCGTTACGTGTTACGGAAAAACAGAACAGCGGGCGTGTGAGGAGATGCTCCGTGGTCGGAAATACGTTTGAAGAAAGGGGATGGGAAGGCTGATGAGGGATATTTAAAAACAATTGCCTTTTGTCTCCAAACATCCGTTGTTTAAGCAAACACAGCGGATTCACTGCAGGGGCCGGGTTGGACAAAAAAAACCTGTTTCAAGGTGCCCAACTTTTCTAAACATTTTTCAAATGGGCTCAAAAAGTGAACTAAAGAGCAAAGGACAGGATCGGCAGGAGCTGAATCGAACCGTTCCGGGGGTCACGGTAGCTTGGGAAGATTCTGGGGCAGTACGGCCGGCCAAAGCAGTTGCGGAGCCGAGAAACTGAAAAGTTGCACGCAGGAGGGGTAACACACTTGACAGTGAAATGCAAAAGGAGGCCGAGAAATGAAAGGAATCCTGCCGCTGGAAAAGCCCAAAGTCCAGAGGACGTTCTTCTTCATGTTCTGTAGAAGACAAGGCTACAGAGGACCGCTGTCGCGTCGCAACAGTCCTTCAAACACGCGGGTCACTATAGAAACGGGTTACACGGTTCAACGCGACTAACCGGACTCTCTCAAGACTAGAAAGGCAAGTGGAGAGGGGGAGACCCGCAAAACAGGGAGGAAGCCGGCGGAGCGATCGAATTCGAAATTATACGCCACCTTGTGCAAGAGCCACTTAAGGAGTGAAGGGTCACGCGCACTCCGGAAAAGAAGAACGATTTAGCATGCTAGAACTCCAAGGAGAATGCCGTTTTAAAGAAGTTTGTGCAAAACATATATACGAATCCGGTGAAAAAAAACTACCGGTGACGTGCGGCCCGAACAAATAATTCAACAAGAGGAACATTGGGGGGATTCCCATTTGACAGAAAGAAGGTCCTTAGTGAGAATCGATCAGGCAAAGGTGCGTTCAACGCGGAAACCTCCAAATTGAATTAAGACCTCGGCCTAAGCAAGGAAATCGTGTTGGAAGGGTAAACTACGTACGGGAAAAAGGGTCATAAGCCCTTCAAAGTGGGGAATCTGACTACTAAAATCTGTGTTCCCGGAGTGTCAGGGAAAAACGTTTAAGGGGGAGGTCCGGGGGCCTTCGGCGCGCAAGGACTATGGGGGGTTTGTGGTTTGGGTGGTAAAGACAGGGAAAGAGGGTTCGCTCAAGGGTATCAGTTCTGACTATACCGGTGGAAGGCAGAAAATCCACCGTTAGAGCGGAAAGGTCAAGAAAGTTCGTCGGGAAACCAGACTGCTGTGAAAAAAGACGGAAACGTTCCATAGAAATGAATGGAAGATAGAGGTAGCGTGTTGCTAGTATTTTTGAGGGGAAGTCAAGAAGATGCACACAGAACGGGAGCTCTTTGGCGCACAAACCGAGTTTAGTTGGGTGAATAAAGTCCTGGATCGCCGGAACAGGCAGGGGCTCTCAACGGAGATCGCGAGGAACGGATTGCTCAGAAAAAAAAGGCTTGATCTGAGGTGGCAACGTTGGACAAAGTAGTTGTGTCCCGGCAAGGCGTACCCAAGAAAAAAGGAGAAGCTCCATTTCATCCGAAGGTTGCAAGATCTCCAATTCGCTGAATGAAGATGAAGTGCGCGAATCTAAGGGTCGAGCCCGGGGAAAATCAATACATGAACGTTCCGACCCAAACGTGGTTTGAAGTCAAAAAGAAAAGGGACCGAGAACATCCGCAAGCTGAGGAAAAGAAAATTTGTGATAGAGTGGACAGCGGTCCAGAGCCAGGGGGAGATATGGATGTACAGCCAGGAAAGAACGAAAGACGACTCTAAGTGGGGGAGACAAAAGATTGCAGCACGCTAGGTCGGGAAGAAAGAAAAACCAATAGGCCTTTAGGGGGGACGGAAGAATAGGGGGCTCAGAAACTGAAGAGAAGTCACAGTCTGAAGAAAGGGACCTCATGAAGCTATCACGGAGGGAGGGGAAAAAGGAAAGAGAAACAAAGAGTGTAAAGTCTTAGAAGGGGTTGATCTCGACCGGGTTTCTTTTAATGAGAAAAAGCATTATATTCCGGAAAGACGTCATCTGTGGCCTCCAGCCAGCGGGCGGAGGCAAAATAGGGGAATCAAATCGAAGAGTCTCCGGGAAGGGTGACGTTGACTCATCGAGCACGTTATGGAAAACGAAGAAATATAAGCAATTTTGGTTTCAAAAGTCTTGCGTACTGGTGATTACCTCTGCAAGGAACAGTGCGACTTCACAATGGGTCCAGAACAGGTAGGCATTGACCCGGGATCGACATGTTGAAAAGCGCAAGGATGGAATTTCCAACGAAAGGGAGAAATCAAAGGAATTATCAACTGGAGCCCTAACCTGCAAAAACAAAGTACTCTGAAAGGGGCCCCAACTACTTGGGAGTCACTCACGAAATGCGGGGGGGATGGAATCAATCCGTGAATCAAAAGAAAAAGGTGAGAATGCGCGTCTGGGGCGCTACCGTGAAAGAACCGCCAGAACCACGCGGTTGGGGGAACAATGCGGCGTGGGCAAGTTAACGTCCGAAATAAAATTCAAAAAAGAAGCAAGAGGCTCTGAAATCAATTCTATGATTTTGAAACGAAGGGGACAAACATGGGGAACCACGACCGTTAGAAACGGGCAAAATCTAAACGGGGCTTACGCCTGCACCGGAGAAAAATTTATCTAAAGGGCTTGAAATTCCGCGGATTAAACATAGGGGGGGGGGTTCTATCAAGACCGAAGGCCCGTCGGGAAAAGGAAAACCGCCGGGAACGACCCGGGAAGCAGGATTCACTGAAAAAGGGGGGGAGGCGGCAGTTGGCAGAAAATTGTACCGAGGAGGAACCTGGTTGAAAAAGAAAGTATGTGCCGTAGAAAGCTTCCGGGAAGGGAAAAGGTAAGGGGGGAAAAAGACGTTGAACGACAGACAAGCCAGATCGAAAAGGAGAACGCTCGGACTGGAGCCCGGAAGAAATGCGAAAAAATCAATCCTGCCTCTTGTTATTGGGGGGAAACTGCAAACACATTCGGTAACCGAGGACTTAACGTTATTGGCGTCAGAACAAGCGGTAAACGCCGTGAAGTAAAAGATGCCGCTCAACTCGGTAGTCGAGGAAGGGGGAAGACTGACCGGACGCATGAAAGGTTTGAGGAAATTACGTGTGCCTTTGGCGAATGAGGGGATAACCTGGAAACTCCGGTCAGGCAGGTTGGGGGCGGGGTGCTCCCAATGGGAGGGTGACGTGCCGATCACCGCGTCGTGGAGAGTATAGTTCAGAACAAACAAAAAAGATATTGCCGGCAGAACTGCGTTTTCCTGGTCCGGATCGGGTGCTCCATAAATAGACGGGGAAAAAAGAGGGAAGTGTAGTAGACAATAACGAAAGGAAGAATAACGGGCGAAATGTTCAAAGAGGGCCGAGCCAGGGAATTTAAGAAACGGCGCGCTGAACTGTCACGTTTGTGGGTCCCAGCCTGAAGACCGGAGTGAAGAGGCTCGAAACGGAGTGGTGCGGCGATACGAACAGGACCACTTTTAAACACAACCCAGAAAAGTTTCACCTTTAAGACGTGAGAAGCTCCCTGACTCGAATACAGTAAAGAAGGTCACGTTAATTCGCCAACGCGGGAAAAGGTGTCCAGCAAAAAGGTTGGTGGACCCTTTTAAACGTTGGTCAAACCCTTATCAAGGGCGCGACATGAACCGATAGAAAAAAACGGTGGCGCCGTCACAAAAGGAATTTGAGGAAAAGAGGAAACGCCTTCACCCTACTCACTAAAATTAAGGGGGAAAGGGTAGGATGAGAACAAAACCCTGTCGAAAGAAAAGGGGGGGAAAATGGATGGGTCACGAAAAAAAGATGGTACGTCCCCGGGAAGAGAGAAGCGGACCGGGGGAACTCGTCGATCTGGAATAGGAATCCAACGCGAGATGAAGGTGGTACCCAAGATCAGGAGATAGGCCCGGATCAAGTCCCACCGGAAGAAGGTCAGAGTCCCAGTGTGTGCGGAACGCCATTGGGATACCAAAAAAAATAATGAGCTGTGGGGGGGATTTCAAAATGGAAGGGTTCTAGTCGCGGAGGGAGTCACCTGCCAGGGGGGACCGGCGGAGTTGGGGCCGTTCCAACGCTTTGTCCGCATAAAAAGGCGCCAGAAAAACACGGCGGGACCCGTTGCAACCGCTGTTGACCATGCGGGGAAAAGGGGGAATGGGTGGAGGGGGGTCAGGTGGGAGGACCGCGACAATAGGGGGGACATTTGACAAAGGGACATCCAAAATGGGGATTGAATTTAATTCAAAAAAAGTTCCCTGGAATATTCCACATAGTTAAAAGGTCAAAACAATGACGCGTCAAGAATGCGCATCGTTAAAAAGCCCTGCCAAAGGAAGGGGGCGGGGACCAGGGTGAGTCCCCAATTTTGCTATATGATACCCTTACCCCCTTAAATAATAGAGGGAAAAAAAAATCATACGTACTTCTAAAAAGTCCAAAGGGGGAAAATTAGTGATTTGGGAGAGGATGTGAGCAGACCGGTTCCAAAAAAAGAAAATGTCAAACGCCGAGAAGAGGGACCCCACGGGCTGGTTTCCGGGGACTTGGAGTCAAACTAAGAAAACAATGCCCACCAGCGGAGGACTGATAGGGGGAGGATCTCAGCGCCCCGATTCTCCAAGGACATATCGACGAACCAACAAAAACTTGAGAGGAAGAAAAATCTGGGAGGGAAGGAATCGGGTCATAAAGAGAGAAAAAAAACTATCTACGAGATCAGTCGCTTGGGGGCAGGTTCCTCGAAGTGACTCCAGTCTCGTGAAAGAAACCCTGGTAAATACGAAATTTTCCTGGTGCAACAAGAGCAAAGACCCTGAGCGACCAACTCACTGCGAATGGGGCCATGGGAAGGGTGAGAGGAATTAGGAAATAAGAGGACAGTTCGGACAGGGGGAGGGTTTACTGTTTAAGGGGTCCTAGAGTTCGGTGTTGGGGACGGAAAAACCATGTAAAAGAAACATAAAGGGAACGGGCTTTCCCCTATGCGCATCGTGCCTGCCAGACGTCAACTGAAAGGGGGGTCCTCGCGAAAGAAGGTGGAAAATCTGAAAACTTGGCACAACGCTACCTGACCGAAAGCCAATTTTTCTGAAGGGCATGTCCTCCTTGGCGAGGGCCAGGCCAAGAACCACACTTCAAATACAAAATGACCGGAAACAACCGGGTCCCAATCGAAAAAGAAAATGGCACTCCTTTGTTGGGGCTGTCCAGCAGAAGGGGGGTTCTGCGGACAAAAACGAAAAATTTGAAAGACAATTCTCCGCCCGGTCAACACCGACTGTTTCAGAGGACGAAGACGGAGACAAAACACCGAAAAGGAGTGTTCGGACCTCAACAGCTACAAGATGGTGCCGGAGCAGGATCAATGTCGCGTCAGACCGGGGACCTCTTAAGGGATCCGTTTTACTGGGAGAGCAGGATAGTGACACAGGAACGGATGTTTAAGGAGGGGGGAAGTGGGATTATGACGACGATCGACGAAGGGAATTTCGGCTTACGAATCCGTCGACAACCTTTACAAATCTTTCGGGACGGTTTTCGTGACCCCTCCACTCACTGGGGAAGGTCGGAGGGAGGAACCTGTTGAACCTACCCGTTCCCGGAAAGGAGGAAGGGAGGGCGGAATGCGACTTATTCTTGGGAGAAATGTGCCTTGTGGACAGGGCAAAAAACTTCCGTGGGGGGATAGAAAAAAAGTCGGACTGCAAAAAACGGGCGAAGGGCCGGTGGGGACCATGGCACCGGTTCTTGTCACCACCTATGGGGAGAAAGGGGTCCCCCCGGGTGCGAGGCACCGTGAAGAGAAATTCCGTCTTCTGAGCAAGGGAGCAAGAGTCGACCAGGGACCTGTCACGGGTTCGGGTTCAAAAAAAAAATAATCGGCGCACAAATCAGGTGGACGCGGATTTGACCTGCGGGGGACAAAAGGAATTACATGCGCTGGGAGTCCGCACCATGCCAGCTTAAAAGGGCCGCTGGCAAAGAAAAAGGGCAGCTTCGTTGATGCATACCTTACAGTTGATCTACTACCAAACACGGGACCGCAGCGGATAACGGCGTCAAAAACCTTGGCCAGGCAACGGAAAATACGTGGGACTATCAAAGGGTTGGAAGGAAAGAAATAACGCTCTAAAAAGCTCCGACGACGGAACGGAAGGGGACCTTTGGGGGATCCCCCCGCAAACTTTAACAAAGGCTGACGGCGGGAAGCTATCTGAAGAACCAGGAATAAAGCAAAAAAAGTGTAAGCATTCGAAATGGATCTGCGTCCGGGGGACGAAACTCCTGCCGGAAAATGGGAAACCGTTTTGACGCAGCATCGTGACTAACAGCACGAATTGTAAACAGGGGGTTTTTGGTCGTAGACGCAATACGATAAAGTCCGGGACCGCGTGGGTCTGCGGAGAAACAAAGAATTCGTATACTGCGAGTTGAAAATTGCCGAAGGGCTAAAGGCCGCAAGGGTCCAGCGGGCAAGAAGTATGTTGAGATGGATGCGTTTAACATGCGCGTTACAACAAAAAAAATGAAATGAGGGGGGGGACAAGCCTACGGAACCGAAAGGTAGGTGTGGAAGTTCCACGAGTAAAAGAGCAAGGTCATATCAAAAGATATTGAATCATGCGAACTTCATAGGGTATGGGAACAAAGGCTGATGTTCCTAGAAGGTCCGAAGACCGGAATTCGGCTCGAAAGGACGATTTTAGAAAGACTCGCGGCAGTTCAAAGGACGGTGCAGTAATGGCAATCTTTGTCTAGTTCTAACCGGTGGGAAATCTTAGAAGAAAAAGGTTTAGAGAGGCCCCGGTCGAAAAGTGGGAGGTCTGTAAACAGCAGGAGGTGGGTACCCGGAACGTGTAAAGAAAATTTCTGAGCGAAAGCGGGGTATCGTGTGGGTTGGGGTGGATGTCAGGATCTTCAACAAAACAGAACGGAAGCTCATGTGTAACAACCGCGGGGAGTTGGAGTAAGGGCCTTCACGGTAGCACGAAGGAGCACCGGGTCCAGGAACGGGGCAAGACAAGGGAGATCGGCTTTAAAGATTGTCCATCCACAAGTCTGTCGTCACCTTTGGCAACGTTGAAAATAAGTGTTTCCCAGAGGCTTACGAGGAGTCGAAAGGGGACCGAAAAGGACAGAAGGGGCGATCTACTGACGGACAGGGCGTATCAAGTGACGCGATCTTAACAATTGAGAAAACCGGCAGAGAAGGAAAGAGAAAAACAAAAAGTGGGGTGGAAGTAACGCAAAGGACTTCGCCTCGTGCAACCTTCGCAAGAAGGGAAATCACATTTTGATTAGAGGGGCAGCGTTCCCGCCTGATAGAAGTGGGATGGAAAAACCGTCCACCTACAAGGACAAAGAATACTTATGGGAAATGAAAGAAAGTTTGCAGACGCAACACGCGGAAGAAAACCCCGGCCGTTAAAAACGACGGAGAGAATGAATTGGGAGCATCCGGCAAGAAAACGAGGGTCGAGCCCTTCAAAAAAAGGACCG
>Ga0179593_1480043_pt1 | contig 22247 bp, 22 predicted proteins | sample CZODoug2_1_08_16_FD_185931 | JGI IMG/M metagenome (GOLD analysis project Ga0179593, IMG submission 185931) | Vadose zone soil fungal communities from Angelo Coast Range Reserve, California, USA - CZODoug2_1_08_16fungal (PacBio error correction) | ecosystem: Environmental > Terrestrial > Soil >...
AAAAAAAAGGGGAAAAAAGACACGGAGTCGCTGAGTTGTTTCCGCGAGCAAAAAAAGAAAAGGGGAGGTGTCTCCAGGTCGGTGTACTGAACTAGAAAAAAACCCAGTCTGAACCCACCCCTCCAAACCTCCGCAATAAGGAACTTCCTAGGCTGCTCCGGGGGGGGGGAAGGAAAGAAATCGTGGAAAATAGGTAGGAATAAGTACAGCATCACGTAAAAAACCCTACCGTCGACGGGGACAGCACAAAGAAAGAAAAGCCGCGCATCCACAGGGAATAAGGAAGGGAAAGAAGAACTATATCAAATGGCAACATAACGCAAAAAACAAAGGGGGGAAATTAAAGGTGGCCGCGGCAAAAGGAAACAGCGGGTAGGTTTTCGAACGACCAAGGGGGTCTTGACTGCGAAACGAACACGCTACGAGGGAGTGAAAAAAAAAAAGAGCGAAAACACTGGAAAACGCAATCGTGGACGTCAGAGTCCAAGTTCTACCTGAGAGACGGCAGAGAGTGGCCTTTACCCAAACGAAGCGATCCCGGATCGCAGAAAAGTCAAAAGGCTCGAAGATGAGTCTAGGAAGGGCAGGGCTTTGGGGCAAAAAACCGTCAGGGCAGGAACGTGTTCATGGTAAAGATGAGAGATTTCTATACCAGAGGAACAGAACGAAATATAATCGAGGGGGCCTAGGAAATACAATACAACATAACTCGGCAAATCCGAAAAACAACCCCAGAACTGGAACGGGGGTGTGTGAAAAGAAGGGGTAGAGGCCACAGGGTGAGCTTCAACTTTTTAGGGGGGAGCCAGGAGGGAGAAACAGGGAGGTCAGGGGCAGCAACCACAGGAAAGCGGGACGTCGCAAGAAGTCCGAGATGACACGCCGAAGCAGCAGCTGGGGGAACTGAGGTCAACAGGACGGGTCAGGGTCAGGGGAAGAACGGGTGGGGGTCACGTTCGCTTCCGTAGGAAAAGAGTCAACGGAAGCAACGCGGAAGGAAAGACAAAAAAGGGGTTTAAAAAATCACATCTCCCACTGTTGGAGAAAAGGGAGCACATATAAAAGGGGACTCTCTCTCCTCACAAGAGATACAGGCTCTGAAGGCTTAATCAGGACTTCATCACCTAGACGAAAATTCTCCAAAGAAAAAGCGGGGTTCGTTCTACCCGGGTCACGCATCGACGGCGGTAGATCAAGGACTCTTCTTACTTGAGGAATGCCATAAGATAGAAACAAGAAACTTAAACAGAGCATCGGAACGGACGCCGGAAAAGTGACGTTGGTGGCAGGAAAAACACCCGGAGTGGTCGTGCGGATACCGTTGAAAAGAGGAGGGGGGCCAGAGAGGGAGGGACGGGGGGCGAAAAAACCAAAGCCTATCGACTAGCTGGGACGAACTGTCACCAGTAGTAAAAGGTGGACACATTAAGAAAGAAAAGAATGTAGGATTGCCGGGGGGCGGAATAGTTGCGGGTCTGGCAGACAGGGGGAGGGCGAAAACTAGAGGGACAAGCGGGAATCCGAGTTCAGAAAAAAGAAAAACGGGAATCGGCGGGGAAAAATGAAGATGGCTCCCAAACGTAGGAGGAAAGGGTTGGGCCACTTGGGTACCTCCAGACGATTTCTTCCAAAGGAAAAAGAAGGGGTTGAAAAATAAGCGACAGACGAGGCAGGTTGTACAAGACCGGAGACATCAAACAGCAAGGGGAAGGGGAGAAAAGGACCTAATGATTACGATCCCAAACGAAATTAGAATTCTCGCTTAGGAAAAGAGATAGTGGACTTCGTGTCAGCGTTGTTGTATCCAAGAAACTTGGGGAGAAAGTGAGGTCGGATTAATATCGGGGAGAGGGGGGGTGTTTTGGGGGGTGGTGAAAAAGGGGGGGAAAAAAAAAATATATAGCCTTACGAAGGCAATATAAAAGATTAAAACAGCTTATCAGGAAACCGTAAGAGTTACAAACCGAATCTGCTCGGCGGAGGAACATCCCCTTTACGCCATAAATTCAGGGGGAAGAAGGACGACGCCACCAACCGAAAACGGGTTGAGGCTGTCCTGAAGTCTTATTCCAAGAAATAAGGGTTGAGCCTCTTTGACAAGCGGAGACGATCGGGGTCTGACCGGAATGGGTGACCGAAAGATTAATCCATCTCCAAGGAGGGAAGTCGCTAAAGGAGGAATTGGGGGAGGGGAACCGACGAGAACGGCGACCATGAACCGCATATTGTTGGACAAGAAGGTATAAAAGAATGCAGAGCCGACCAAAAAATACGGCGGGGGGTGGGGGGAAGGGGTGGTCTGGGGGGGTGGGCGTGGTGGGGGGTGTGTGACAGACAAGGGGCAATTGGGAATTGTTCGAGTCGACGATGAAATGGGAGGAGAAAAAACGCCGTGAAAACAAAGTAGATATACAAGGGCAGACAGATCAATTTGTGTAAAGCTGTACTTTAACACAAAGAAATTGGTTTGGCATCAGATAGGACAATAAAGAATAACCACAACACACCAAATGGGAGAGGGAAATAGAAGAGAAGGTGATGTCCTAAGAAGACAAAAAACGAAAATGATGGGAAAAATGGTGGAGGACACTGATTAAAAATATGAAAGAGACAAGAGTTCTCTGAGAGGGAGGGGGTTGTCATACTGCCGGGGAGCATTAGATTCAAGGACAGCCCACGTACATATCTGGCCAACCCGAGGCAGGGATTTTGGGGTGGGCTTCCACTGCATGTGGTTGTCTAAGTGAGTTTCAACACAAAGTGAAGGAATGGGTTCATATCAAAAGCTGGGAAAGGAAGAGAAGTCAGGTGAGAGAAGAAGTCTACACCTTACAAAGTGGGATAGAGAAGAACGATTAACAAAAACTTAGCCGAGAACATGACAGGAAAGTGAAATAGGAAAAAAGCCATTGTGGGGAGCAACGAAATACTTAAAGGCAGCCGGGACCTGAATTACAGGCCTGGAAGGCGGTCGTCGGATAAGAGGAAGAACGACAAGGGTAGGGGCTGCTCTATGGCAGGGGTGCAGGGCTTCGAATAATCTCGGTGCATATGCACACAGAGGGCCATCGGTTGGTGAAGACGTTAAAGGGGGGCAAAATAAAAAAACGTCAGGAAAAAAAAAAAAAAAGGCACGAACTGCGAACTTCTTTGCGGTAAAAAAATAAAAGAACCAGGGGGGGGGAGGGAAAAACGTCAAAAAGGGAGGAGGCACTCTTAATCGGGTGAAAACAAACATTAAGGAGGGAAGAAAAAGGACCCCAGCAGCAGAAGGATTGTGGGTTGTCGGGGGTGGCATGGAGGGTCAGGCATGCAGACCTTCGCACATGGCAATGAGAGAAAGGAAAGAAGGGGATGACGTACTCTTCTGTCAGATCAGAGAAAAGAATGGACGGGCGGATGTGTACAGAAGACCCTTAGAAACGAATAGAGAATCGAGGTCCGTCGACTGAGTTCAAAGAAGAATCTAGCAGGCGAGTTCTACTCTACAGGTTGACAGAAATAGGGGGAGGGAGAAGAACGGGTGGGGAAGGCATCCGGAGGCAGTCGACTCTAAGTAAAATGTAGGAAAAAACGAGGGACGTGCAGGCTCTGAGTGGAACCGCAGTTTTGGAACAGACTTCGAAAGAGACGTAAGGGACGTAGGGATAGGAAGGGGGGGGGAGACTAAGCGGAGGAGAGACTGGGGGGGGCGTTCTATCGTAAGAGGCAAGAGAAACAGAACTTAAAGGGAAACTGACTAGGTGAGGAGAGGGACTCGCAGGAGTAGGTCTGTCGGGGTGTTTCGGGATGGGGGGGGGTGGGGGGGAATTCGGGGAGGAAGAGAAGGCCGAAGGGTTCGTAAGTTTGAAAAAAACGCAACCGGGAGGAAAACGGTGGGAGCGCAAATGAGCCTTGAGGTTGACAACATCAGCACGGGGTCTACAGCGGTTTGGGGGGGGAAGGAAAGGGTCCAAAAAGTCGAAGGGTGGGGAGGCGAAAGTGCCAGTCCGGTCCGCCCGAAAACAGACGGCAGACATCAAAAAAAGAGTGAACAGAACCAGAGAGCAAGGGGTCCGAATAGCTCGGGAGGACGTCGAAAATAGGAATTACAAAAACGTCGCAGAGGAATGCCGTCACGAATTACTGGTAGAGGCACATAAAACCAAGTCGGGTGGGGGGGGGCAGTCATAGGAAAACGTTAGAAAGGGAAATGGCTAAAACAACGAGGATAGGCGAGAAAAAAAAATGACAGAGGAAAATCAATGGGACAGAGTCTATCGACTGGGAGAACTAGTGCAGCGAGGGAAGTATCTATGTCAGGCGGATGACGAGTGAATGAAACCCTGCGATGATAGGCACGTTATAGAGGACGTGCCCTCGTCAGGAAGGGGTGGACTACGTAGAAAAGGGACAACTGGGGGGCTTGGAAAGAGGCGGGAGAAACGAAAAAAAGGGGACGAAAAAAAAAGAAAAAAAAAAAATTAGAAGGGGAGAAGCGGAAAGAGTAAGCAAGGCGCGAACAAACTACTGTCTGTCGGTTACCTTGTCGTCAACTGGGGTCGTGTCGGACACACAAAAAAAAAAAAAAACCAAGGCGCAGACGACTGAATCACTATGAGTTGGTCGGTCGTTTTTATACGGAGCTCATGGCGTCTTACAAAACGAGTCAGTCAACAACGTCGAAAAAGGTCAAGAGCGGGGGGAGGAAACGGCGAGGGGGAGTGTGAATCTTGAATGACAAAGGGGGGGGGGTTGGGATTGTGAGGGGGACCATACAAATCACGAATCAACGAATAAAAAGAACGGAGCCCCTTTAAAAAGAAAAGAGAGGGGTGGGGGGGAGTCGACGGGAAAAGTGGGGGGCGGCCGGGCGGGGGGGAAGTGGCACAAGATGGTGCGCTGGCCAGGTATTACGACTCGAGGAGCGGGGGGACACCAAACCAGTCTACGAACTTCCGCGAAAGGTGCGAAAACGCTAGATGTGGTAGGGGGGGGGGAGGGAGCTAGAAGTAGGGAAGCCTTCCCCGTCAATGTGGCACGCGGTGAAAAATTAGGGAAAAAAAAAACACAAGCCTGGGCGGATAGGTGTACCGGCGGCAAAAGGAGGGCAGGGGGGGGGGGGAACGGCGGCGGGGGCTGTGGGGGCGGGGGGGGGGGGAGGATCCTCGTGGGTCGGAGGGAAAAGGTTCAAGGGGGACAACTAAGCGACTAAAACAAGGGACTACCGGGTAGGGGAGTAGGGGTCACCGGAACAGCGGGCGAAAAGAAAGGGTCGCTTGAACTCACGCACAATGACGAGGTCTTGGGGGGTTCCGTGGGGGAAAAGAGAAGAGCACATGCAAAGAGATAACAAAACAAAAGGACCGTGGCGGGAAAAATAAGCGGAAGGGAGCTTTAGAACGGAGTTGAAGGGAGAGAGAGGGACGATCACCATTTCCTGCATAGCGGGTCACTGTTTTAGCCAAAAGTATCCGGGGATAACGTTACATAAAGGAAAAACAAAAAAAGCGAGGAAAGGCAGAGAAGAGAACTCATTACTCACGGTTTTAGTCAAGCTCGGGGCGAAAGAGGTGGGGGGGCGGCGCCGGGAAAGATAAGGAATTAAAGGAAAAGAAGAGGAAAAGGGTCGGAAAAAGGAGACTCTATTTCGAATGAATGATTACCGGGATCTGCGTAGGAAAGAATACCAGCCATATAGTCGCACTTTGAGAGAAAATGCCTGACGAGGCCTCTGAAAAACAACATGAAAGAGGACTGAGCGAATTCAGCCTTCGGTCACTGAGGTCAGAGGAGAAAGGCAACGGAGAGTGGGCGCCGCCCTAAACTCTCGAGGGAAAAAGTTTCAAAAATTAAGGGAGCTCTCATGGGGGAAAAAAGGAAAAAAAGGAATTCTCCAAACTAAATGGAGAAGTACCAGCGGGCTGGCCATCGGACAAATAGGATGGCGTTCAAATCGGCAAACGATGACGGGTGTGCTCTTCTGGGGGAGTCGGGAATGCAATTGCCGCCGTTGGAGAAGCAGCTCAAGAAAAGGAGGGGGGGAGAGAAATTTTCGAGGGGATAATAGGGCAGTGGACCAGAGGAGAGGGTGGAGAGAGTAGAACGACGGCGAGAGGTGTTTTAATGAGATTATCACCATCTCTTAAGAAGGCATAATAGGCGCTAGCAAGGAACGTTGGCAAAACGATGCCTATTCAAAAAGCAAAGAACTCAAAACTTGGGAGAACCAAATTTTGGGGGGTTGTACACGGCCTTGTGGCGCAGCGATGAAATCCCACATAATCGACTAAAAAGGAAGCGAAAGGAAGGGGGACTTTCGATGGGGGCAACAAACCGCTGGAAGTCAAAAGAGGTGAGGAACAAAAAGAAAGAAAGAATTTATGGAATCAGAAAACAAACAAAAAAGTCTATTCATGAGAGAGGAGGAGGCACATACATTCAGCGGCAACGGACGGGGGAGACACGCACAGCCATGAATCACGCGAGGGGGTGCGGAGGCACAAGGAAAAGTCAAAAAAGGGGAAAGGCGTAGAAAGCGATGGGGGTCAGACTCCGCCAAACAAGCATGACAACACAAATGTTGTGCTATCAAGGAGAAGGAAGGTAAGGGTCTGCGCGAATAAGGCATAAAAAGGTCCTGGAGCAGGAATGCGGAAGTGACGAGAGATTTTGGGATCTCATTTCCAGCGCAGCCCGTAGGTCGACGAGAGCCAGAAAAAGGCTTTGCCACGCAATGGTAGAAACATACGTAAAGGAAGGAGGACGAAACTAGGCTTGGCTCAAGGGGAAGTAGGGCAGGGAGAAACTGGCAGGAAAAACAGGGGAAAAGGCGGAAACCCTATAAGCGTGTGAAAGATTGAAACAAGTTGCAGGACCAAAAACGAAGAAATTGGGGGGGGAGAAAGCTCTATAAGTCGCTCCGCAAAAAACTACGATGAGCGTCGCAGCCTCGTCTTGTTCAAGGAAAAAACCGAGGGGGAAGCGTGATGGAAGGTCACCCCTCAGGGTCGGTCTCGATCAAGGGGGGCAGAAGGAGGGAATCGGTCGGGGGGAAGAAGAGGTATGGAGGTTCCTCTCATGGCGCTCGAGTAAAAAGCGCGAGGGGAGAGATCGGGGGGATTATGGTGGCAGAAGAGAAACGGTCTCCTAAGGGGGAAAAACGGAGAAGCATGAGGCACGAAGGGTGCTCGTAAATTTGGTCATGACGTTCCGGGGATCTCAGAAAAAATCAAATGAATGGAGCACCGGGGTAACCGAATGGGGAAGATACAACAATTCTGTACGTGGGGAAAGCGATTTCAGGAGACGGAAGTGCTCCCCCGGAGCAACGAGAAGGTCTATCCCCGAAGAAGAGAGCAGAATTGTGGGACGGTCAGCGGAGGAACGAAAAAGAAGGAGTAACTCAAAGAAAAAATGGGATATTACTGGAAGGTCAAAAAACCGCGCACGGCAGAAAGTGGGGGCCGCCTCGGGCATCGAAAAGAAGGGGCAAAGAAAACCCCCTCGAACACGAATTCAGCGAAAAACAAATTGTGCAGAGTAAAGAGAAAAGTAGCTCCCATGTTGAACCAATACACATAACGGCTAACGCGGTTCCCTCCGAACATGAAAGGAACTCGAAAGCAAAATGACATAGCAAGTATCCGCCAAACAAGACCAGCACGAAGCCAAAAAAAATCCTACGCAAGAAAATCAGAGACCAGCCTATTCGAAACGAGCACGCAGATTGGAAGGCGACGAGTCAGAATGGGAGGAATGGGCTGTGGGAAGGAAACAATCCACCATCCGACATAGAGGAGTGAAAACAAGAGATCAACAGGGGACGACATGGGAAAAACAATTCCTAAACATCGGGTGGACTGAAGCCAGCAAACTCTGAACTGAACACGTTTACCACCACCCCACGCGAGGATGAATTAGAAATCTATGCCTGGGGAGCGCGCTTTTCATGGGGTTCCAAGGGTTAGGAGATCAAGAGGGAAAAAAAAGGAGTAACCGTAAGCGGACCGAAGTGAGTAAACGAAGAACTGTTGGAAAAGGGCCCACGTAGGGGTAGTAACGCGTTGGTCATATCAGGAGAGCCAAGCTCACTAAATACCGCAGAATCTACTGACAGCAGGACTTTACGGGAGAAAGGCCAGGCATCCAGCTAGACCAAAAGAGAAAAAAAAAGGGAATGAGAACGGCAGCGCAGGTGGAGGCAGTCAAGGAGGAGAAAGGAATGGCACCAACAGGAAGCAACCGAAAAAAAAAGCCGGGGGGTATCACGGGAACATAAGAAGAAAAGCGGAATCAGGGATCTGGCGTCCGAGATAATTCATGTTTCTGCATCGTCAACCACCGAGAAAAGGGGTAAAACAAAATTTCTCAAGGAAAATACGGTAAAATTCGACAATCGAGGCAGTAGCAGCGAGGGTGTCTACGAGCGGGGAAGGAGCTGGGGGGGGAAAAAAAAATACATGGTTAAAAAAAGCACTTAAAAGGATCGTGGGGGCACATTAAAAAGAAAGCTCGCAGATGTAATGGAAGCGCCCTAGCTAGAATTTTGGGGGAGTAAACTGGAAGAAAGAAGGAAACTCGGGAAGGCAGCGGAGGACCCTATGGAAAAGAAACAAATTCAAAAGGAGTCTGATCGATTGGGACAGGAGAAAAAGAGGGAAAAAAAGGGGTTTAGAAAAAACGGTGAACACGATGAGGAGCGAATACGGTTAATCAAAAGAAACTAAGGGGTCAAGGGGGGAAAAGAACAGTGATGGGGCATCGAAGAAAAATTTCAGACGGAAAAGCAATAATTAAGGTGGACTCGAAAGGAAAAAAAGCAAAAACTAAAAGACAACAGGAGAAGCAGACGAAGGCGAGAAACGACGGCGAAGGGACGCGAGGGAACCCAGCGTTGCGGAGAGGGGTAAAGGGGGGGGGAAGGGTTAAAACACAGGCTGGGGGGGGTGGGAATAGCAAGCTCCGGAAAAGAGCTTATGGCGGGGGCAAAAAGGGAGGGAAAAGGGGGGAAAAAAAAAGAAGGCAGTGAAAATTGGCAAACAAAAAAAGTTCCAAAGAAGAGTCTCCCAGACGGAGTGGGTCAACTCCAAACCAGCAGGGGGGGGAAAAAGCGGCTCAGTAAAGAGAGTCCCTCGAAAGGGTCGGTGGAAAAAAGGCCAAATCAGGATGGGTGTAAAAAAGAGGAGGAGGAGGATCCCACGGGGAGGCGCTGGGGGGAGTCAGCAAAGTAAAAGTTGACCAAAGTAAGCGTCACGCAAAAGAAAAAAGAGTGAAAGTCAGGGAGAAATCTGCAGAGCGCCCAAAAATAAAGGGCCTTGCAATGTGGACAGAAGGGGTGAGAGTGGGAAAGGGGGGGGTAGAAATCGCGATGAAAATGTCTGCCCAAAGCGACAGAGGGCAGAGGAGATAATCAAAGAATGGCTACAATGGGGCCAAAGTGCCAAATAACTGTCGGGGGGGGGAGCGTCTAAGGTAGTGACCGCACACCTCACAACCACACGGCAGGAGGAAGGGAGATTTCACTGTTCAGAAGAGGAAAACAGGACATTCTTGGGAACGGACAATGAAGACGCCCGAGGAGGCGGAGAGCCTCTCAGGCCGGGGTGGAGAGAAGGGGAAGACGAGGCAAAAAAGCAACACTATTAAACTGTCTGCACAGGCTTAAGGCCGTATGGGGGGCCGGGATGTGGCTCAGGGAATGTCACAAATATGCGGGCAGGGGGGGGCGATTGATAGGGGTAACAGGGCAAAAGTCGGGCGAAGGTCTCAGAAAAGTGGGAAAAGACTTGGGCCTCTCGCAGAGGTAAACCCAAGGTGATCGCCTCCTTGCGAGGAAGAACAAGACTGGGGGGAATACTGAAGAGCTACCTCGAGGGAGGTGTGCCGGAGGCGGACGTTCAAAACCAGGACACTAGGGCCTAACTTTTGGGGGGGGGAAGAGACGCTCCGGGGAGGGGGGGGGGATATGCGGGGCAGATAAATTAAAAGGGGATAAGGCAGGAATATAACAAAAAAAAAGAGGATTCGGATCCAGGGAAAAGGTAACCTTCAGAAGGGACAGAAATTCTTCACATCCTAAGTAAATGGGGGAAAAATTGTATAGGGGGGGAAATACTGCATCACGGGGGAATTGGGGAATAAGGGACGAGTTTCCTCGCCTGCAGACCCAATTCCCCTTAGCTGTGGGGGACCAAAGAGAGAAGGGTCTGTCTTAAAACCGACCGTGGTCCGAGTTGGCATGTAGAATTACAAAGAAAGGGGTCAATTGTGAATAAACGGAGGAATACTAGTGGGAAACGAGGAAGAACCAGGGGAGGTTCTCTGAAACTAAGAACCAAAAAATCAGACGGCGGTTGGCAAGGGGGGGATTTCTCGGGAAGCTACGTCTGTAATACATCCGGCCATACCTGCAAAGTAGAGTAGGGGAGAGGGGGAAGGAGCAGAGAGAGCGTTCTTAATGGCCAAGACTAAGTCATCCAACAAAAAAGAAAAAACGGCGAGAGCTAAAAAGGGGAGAACCCGCTACTGCTCACGGAGGGGAAAGACCCACTTTCTGTAGAAAGGGGGCTCCAATATCGCGGAATCCCAATCCACAGGAATCGCTATCTAATGAAAGGGAAGCAGCCTGAGTTTTCTACGCCGTCAAGGGAGAACCATCGCTCGTGGAATTCAGTGCGAGTTTTGTATAATGCGGGGTCGAGGAGTCTACGAAGAAACAAACCAAAGGCAACGCGGGTAGGAAGGAGCGGGTAGATTATAACGTGTACTATCCGAAATCGGGCAGGCAGAACTAAATGCGCTGAAACAGCAAGCTGTCGCTGAGAAAAGGGGGAAAGGGAGTCAAGAAGGAAAAACTCGGATCACTGGTGGAAAAGGGGCAAGGGGGAAAGGTGGCAAGGCATCGTAGGGGTCTTAGATTGTTGACCAGGGGGGGGGGGATGTAGCAAGACAAACAGGGGAAACACGTAAACAGAAGCGAAAAAAGGCGCAAGAAGTTCATTTGGGAGCGAAGGTTTCTTGCAAGTGGTCAGATTGGGGGGGAAGTTTCCAAGGAGATTTTGAAAAAAATGAAGCAGCGCCGAAGGTTTTTTCAACGGGAAAGTATGTGGTAGTAGGATTAGGGGAGAGCACAGAGTCTCAACTTGACCGAGGGAGAAATGGGGAAAAAAAAGCTGCGGATAGTGATTGAACTCCGGCTTGCCGCTAGGAGGGGCGGTCGACAGGGGGGGGGGGTGAATAGCTTTCGTATGGAGGGATAGCTAAAGACCAGGAAAAGGGGGCAGGAATAAAGGAGTCCGGAGAAAACCGAGGTAATTTGGAAAAGTGATGTGTCAAGGGGAAACAGTCGATACTTTGAAGAGGGGGGGGAATAGCAAGGTCGAGGAGGGCCAGGAGCCGTGGGGGGGGAAAGACCACTCAGGAACAAGATTGAGCTATGAAGAAGGAAGTCGCGTTTGTAAAGGAAAGAATAGCATTAGCGGAGAAAAAGAGGGTAAAAAAAGCGGGGCCTAAACAAGTTTGTAAAGAGAATACGGATAAAGAGACCAACAGATCCGTGGGACCGGGGAGAAAACTTCAAAAAAAAAAAGCGGAGCCTTACGAAATAGGGATTTTGACCATGAAAGGTACCAGGGGGGAAATCAATCAGCGATCTTACGGATCAAACTAAATGACCCAGGGGGAGCCTTCGGAGTTCCCATGCCCAGGTAATTTCAATTACAAGGGGGGAGCGCCGGAGGAATAATCCAGACGAATAGGCTGGGGGAGAAAAAGAGAAAATGACGAGGAGAGCCTGCAAGAATTCGATCCCGGCACTCGGCGACAAGAAGGACTAGGAACAAGCGAACAGGACCGGAAACGCGCGGAGAATGCAACCGCGAGAATTGCGACAATAGAGGAGTGCGTCGTGATCGGGAAATGTACGGCGCCGAGTTTAGTTCCCAGGCGGCTGGGAGCAAAAAAGAAGTCTTCTAAAGAGGGGCACGCTCGATAAGTTCGACTGCCTTCGAATGCACGCAGGGAAGCCAAAAGAGGAGCATCTCAGACTAAAAGGGTAACTCATGTGAGGAGGTGCAGTGAGTGACTCCCGTCGGAGGGAGGGGGAATAAACGTGCCCGTTGAATTATATCAGTGACTGAAGTCAGAGGAAGAAAAGGAATCAAGGGACGGATCGATGCCTATAACGCAGGCAAAAGAAGAGAATTGGAGAGCGAAACCCAAGGGGTGTCACCTAAAAGGTGGGGAGAGACGGGATAATAGTGATCGACATAAGAAATCAGTCCTCTGGGGACGAAAGGGAACAAAAAAAGGGAGAATTTTCGGATAGGACAAACGAACAAGCGCGTCAAAAAAAAAATTTATGGGGGAAGACTAAAAAAAAACAAAACACGGAGGGAGAAAATAGAGATCCATCAATTTCGAAAGCGCGCAAAAGCGCAAGTTTGGCATCAAAGCCGAAAGGACGAAAAAAGTAAAACATCGAAACCAGACGGGAAAGGTCAAAAAGCTTAGTCGATCGTATGGGAGGAGCATGAAACACAAGAAGGACAACAAAAGTTGTGGGAAAGGAGTCAGTACTATTGGGGAAAAAGGCGGTCATCGAAATCCGGAGCGACTTCACTGGGAAAGGGAATGGGGGTGGATACTATCATTCAAAACTAAGACGTCCGGGTCACGACTAGAGCCCAAAGAGAAAAGGGCACTCCATGGTCGAACAATAGAAAAAGGGAAAGTCTCGGCCCCCTAAGAGAGGATTGACGTAGGGCCAAGGCGGGGCAAAACGGGAGGGGATTTCAAACCGCTCAGCAAAAGCTGATAGGTGAAAAGTTGAACCAGTTGCCAAAACCAGCTTAAAATGATGAAATGGGGGGACAGACTGAAACTTCCTCGACAATCTATTAGTTGAGACCGAAAATTCAGGCGGTTAAAAGGTGCCGAAATCAGGGAGGGTACGCGGGGTTCGCCGTTGTACGGAAATACTCTTTAGAGGCAGAAGGGAGGGCAAGTCGGGGGGGATCTAAGGACAGCTGGGAAAGTGGCCGCAACAATGTTAGGGCGCCGCGCAAAAAAGAACATATCTCGTTGAGTCGGCTGAAGCACAGGGGAAAGAACAGAAAATAGGCAGAGGGGCCTGGTCAAATGCACGCTGGAAATGGTCATGAGGAGGGGGCCAAAAGGAACCGGTGCGCTCATCAAAAGATCGCCAAGTCGAGGGAAAAGGGGGGTAGACGCGTTCATGCAAAACTCTCCTGAGGTTCGTGAAATTGCCATCGGGCGGAGAGAAGGAAGAGAAACGGATAATTTGGGGGCTGGAAAACAGCTATGGCAGGAAATGTTGAACTAGGAAAAGAGAGAGAGCCTGGAAAGCCGAAGCTCCACGAAGCTTCTAAGGAAGACGTCTATCAGGAGGGAGACATGCTCCGAAATATGGTGCATATCTCGAAAAAGAAAGGTATCGAACAACCTACGGGTGAGGAAAGAAGGGCGCCCGCTTGTGGGAAAACAAAAAAAATGACACATAACGATTACCTCGTTGTGCCCTCCTTAATCAATTGGCGAGGGAGGCTCCTAACTACCAAAGATGAAGCTCACATACTAGAAAGAAAAGGGAAGAAAACCACGTGCGACTCCCAAGCCAAAGGATTAAGGAGATTCTAAAAGATCAAATCGCATAGGGGAAAAGGAAGCCCAGAATATCCTGGGCTGTAATGCATAAGATAAAAACGCCAAAGACAAAAATCCTGCGGGGGAAAAAAACCGGATGCGCCGAAAGCAATTTCAAGATAGAATCAGGGTAAAAACGCCCCGAACGGCACAAAAGATAATGCCTTAATCACCGCGGAAACCTCCCAACACCCGCGAGCAGAAAGGAAAAAGGCAAAGGGGCTGGCGCCTGTAAAGCCTGCGGTGACATGGCCAGAACTTGGTATGGTCTATAAACATAACGTCAAATCGCGTGACGACGACGCACGCAAAAAGGAGACTTTAAAGGTCCCGAGGGTGGAAAGACCGACGCGGGTTTGATTCAGGGCCGCTCAAAAAAAAGACTCAAGAACAGGTGCGCCGATTGGCGAAGAGAACGTAAAAAGTAGGGGGAGAGCAGAAAAGACGGGGCCGGAACACGGCTTCTGATCTCTCTGAAGTCGTACAGGGGAGAGGGGAAGCAAATGTCGTTCCGAAGTCGTCGAAGACCGATAACAACGCTGATACAACCGAATGGGGGGTCCTGTCCCAAAAGCAGTAAAATCTTCATGACTGTTATTCTTTCTTAGCTAAGCGAGGGATGGGGAGTTCCTGGAAGACCCGCTATCGGGGGGTGGGTAGTTAGGGAAAGCTTGGAACCAAGCTTCGACCTAGAGGATAGAGGACGGGGTGAACCCCTCGAGAATGAGTTGGAGGGGGAAAGCATTCCCAGTCGATCGTTGGGGGAGGATGGAACAATCAGAGGAGGGAAGGGGGATTTCATTCGCCCTAGCTATACATGGAAGAAGGCGGCAAAAAAAGATGCGGGAACCGCAAGACCATATCATATAACCACAAACAGACTGATGAGGAGGGGGGGTAGAGTTCCCGTGAAGAAAAGAGAAACTCCTGAATACTAGGGTGAACACGAGGTAGAAGGAATCCTAGTATTACAATAGAAAAATTAGAGGGAACCGGGATACAGAATCGAAGCCCAGGGGGGGGGACCGTAAAAACGAGCGACGGAAGCAGCAGTGGGGGCCAGGCAAAAGGAACTAGGCTGGATCCGCAAAGGGAACGAGAATCACCACGAGACAGGGGACAAAAGTGGAGCGATGTTCCGGGAAACCAAAACGTGCTGAGCGGTGGAAAGGGGCTTCACTCCGGCGAGGGGGGTAGGGCGAAGCAAGAGAAAAAAAGTTCGCATGGTCGTGGGAAGGACAGGGGTGCCCACCAAAAAATAGGAAGAGTTTACTTTGCCCAGCCAGTCCTAAGGGGTGGTTAAGGAAGAAGACGACCTCGAGAGGGGGAGAAACTGCAAAACGGCAGGAATTCTGGTGCTGACATCATCCACGACGTGTACTTCCGTTTCAACGAAAGGCTGCATCAGGCACCGTTATGGGTGTAACGCTGGGAGAGAGGGGGCCACAATTGGGAAGTCACGGGACCTCACACCTGATTGGGGGGCGTCCGGGAAGGAATCGGGAACAGCACGGAAAAAGCCGCAGAGTGGGGGGGGAGGCATGCCTTAAATTCAAGGCACCAAAAGAAGCCGAATTGGGGCCAGCAGGGGAAGATATAATGGTTTGGGCGAGAATTCGATTATCCAATGGACACGACGATCCGAAAATCATGCGATAAGACCCGAAAGGGAAGAAATTCAAAAACGTGTCTGGGTGGCCGAGGTGTCGAATTGACATCCGATATAACAAAAAAGGATAACATAAAAGTCAATATTAGAGTCCAACCGACAAGGGAGAGGGGGGGTGGAGGAAGGGGACATGATAGAGACCTGAGGAAAGAGAGGGAAGGCGCTTATCTTCTGTTTGGGAAAAAGAGAACAGTGGGAGCAGAGGCGAATTGTGGCCCAAGCCCCAAAGGATCTCCTCTGGCGGGCAACGGCGAAGGCCCGGGGGGGGGGGAAGGGCTCGGCATAATGGCAGGATCGAAAAAAGCAAGAAAGGCATGGTCACGTGAAGAGAGAGGGGGCAAGGGTCAAACCAGCGTGAAGCTGGGCAACGCCCTGACAAGCTTGGGATGCAAAAAAGTTGGACCAGAAGGGGACTGCAAGCGCGGAAAAGGGAAAAACTCGGGGGGGGAGCCGCAAAAAGAGGGACGCTAAACCGAGGAGGTGTTGGAGGCGTACCGGACATGAGGGATGGGGATGGAGGTGATGACGCAAATGTGAATCTTCGTCATAGGGCCACAAATTGAACGAATCTGTAGGCCGGAGAAAGGGCTGGCAAACCGGGAAGAAACAGTTACGTACCTTAGGCCGGGAACGTTGTAGGGATCGGGAAAAAAAAAGGTGTCCCGACCATGAGAGTGTATACGCAGCGCGCGGGCGCCTGGCATTGGGATTTAGAGACTGAATGGGTTTTGGTGGTGGGGTGGGGGTTAAGGAGGGAAAATTGGATGGGTGCAGCTCCGGGTCTGTCAGGCAAAAAAGGCCGGGGGCAAAAAATAACATGGAGCGGCAACAGGAAGGGGTCTATTGATAAACGGAGGAGGACAGAAAATCTGGGAACGGGGGCCCGGCCGTGGGCCGATCTTCATTCCCGGAAGAGGACCGCACGATAAATAGGGCATTTGGGTTTGGAAATAGGAGTAGAGGAAGGGCAGAGTGTTTCAACGGGGGAGCGGCCAACCGCAAAGCGGGGACATGAAATCAGAAACATCTGCCGGGATGAGTAATTGCCAACGTCCTCGGTGGGGGGGTACCCATCCTCACTTCGAGGAGCAGGTCGAGAAACGAAACCCTAGAGTCGAAGATGGCAAATGAGGGGTTCGAAAGGGGGCCCAACAACGGAAGCGTCTTATCCAGGGAAAAAACAGGCCTATCTTTAGGGCCTCATATATCAACGCCTGAGCGATTTTATTCGGTACATGTCACAGGTAAAAAAACCGCAGGGGGATCGTGTCTATTTCGGGCTGAGGTGGGGTTTCCTTACAGAGCCGCTGACTAGCCACGGCGCCGGCAAGCGGACGTGGGAACGGCCTTAGGACTCTTGACGGGTAAAAAGCGCAGGAGAAGCGAGACTGGGGGCGTCCGCCGAACGACGAACGGACGCGCACCGCTGTCTCGGTCGGTTTCTTAAAGGGAAGGACCAGTCTTACAAAGGAAGGAGGGGAACTACTTGGAAATTTCAAAGTCGAGGGTGGACGGAGCGTACGTGTATGCCCGACTAGGATTTTCCAAGCGACCCTAAAGTAAGAGGGGGCAAAAAAAGGGCGGGGCGACCAAAGAAAGAGTCGAGAATGGCTCTCTGAAGGGTGGAGGAGGGGTAAGAAGAGATTGTTGACTGGGGGTCCTTATCTGAGACTTTGGAAATTGGGTCAGGGTCATCGATTGTCACAAAGCCTCTAGGTGGGTTGTTATTAGGAAGTGAGAGGGAAACCCAGGAGGACTCTGGAATGTTTTCACATCAGCGTATAGGATGACAGCCGACTCCGCTATTTGTAAAGATGGCCTCCTGTTGGTGGCTGATAGGAGTGTTAGGGTAAGGGAGACGATATATGGGTCATAGCGACGGACAGAAAGAATAACATTAGGGGGGCCGGGGGGGGGTCCCAAGGGGGAGGTAGTTTATTGTCGAGGGAAAAAAAGGTTCGAATACTGTGTAAGAAAAATTCACGCTAGGTGGAGGAGGAAAGAACTGGTGGAACAAAAGCGATCTGCAAGAGTGAGGCAAGCGTTTGAACATGAGACGGGGGGAACCGAAGAGAAGCGTTACGGGGGATCTTACGAGGGTAAGTAGAAGAGATCCTTCCCCATTCAGAATAAAAAAAAAAAAACAAGTGCTTTAGGGAAAAAAAAAAAGAAATCCGGGGAGAAAGTAAACACTGAAGGAATAAAAAAGAACTACGTCGCCGGGCTTTGACCCCACGGTAACCAAAAAAAAACGATCGAGGCGAGCTTTGAAAAACGCACGGCCGCGTCCGGGGGCCACGTAAGGGAACCAGTACACATTGGGCCCAGGGCCCTCGGCCTATGTGCGGACGTCTATTAAAAAGGTGCAGCACAGGTCACAACTCCAACTAGAGAAGAGGGGAAGCAGGGGGGAAGTCGGCGGCCAGGAAGCAAGAGACCAGGAGCACGCGGCTGCCTATCAAGAGGGAAAAATCAACGAAAGTTTCAGCCGGTACCATAAAAGAGCGGGGAAAGGGGGAAAACCGGTCCTTTGAGGAAGAGGGGGTCCTGACTGAAAAAGGGTCTCGGACAAAAAAATGTTGCTCATTTCCGCCGGATGGGCCAGGCTCGGCTGGTAAATAGGAAAGATCACTTAATCCTCAGGCCTTCGAAGCCGGGGCAGTGTTGCAAGAAGGGAACTCACGGAAGAGCAAGCCCCGGTGGAAGCGAATTGACTTTTAATTTTAAATCGGGGATGCACCAGCGTAGGGAGAGAGTCGACCGAAGGAGGGCGTCGAAATATTCGAATGCTCTCAGTCGAGTCACGACTCAAAAAAAAAAATTCTCAATGGCAAAGTTCGCACCTCGGAACTCACAAGACGCTAAAGTAGATAGAAACTGCACGCCCTTGGGGGAGCGCACGAAAAACACATCGAGAGACTACGCAAGGAAGCAAGGGAAAGGTCATTGGTGGGAGAAACAAAAGAGAGGGGATTCTTGGCGGAGGGAAAGGGACAAAGAGAAGGGAAAATCTGGAAGGAATTTCAACAAAAGAGAAAGGAGAGTTCAATTCGGCGCAACGGATCTCTGAAAGGAGAGGGGGGACGCTCCATGAATCAAACGACGCGGGAAACCAGTCGAGACAAAGGAGGCATGACTTCCTTTGCGTAGAGAAAAGAGAAGGGGGAGTTGCAGAAAAAAGCGCGCCCCACAGAAAAACCATGGGTGGTGCGCAAGAGACGTCATTGGGGAAAAGATGATGGAAAGGAAGAATCGATAAGTTGATCGGAATGTATGAAGTCTGACTGACTATAGGGGGGGGGAAAAGAATCAGAATTAAAAAAACGTCGGTCGAAGCTCGACCACGCCGACAAACGCATGGTCTAAAAAAAAGAGAAACATGAACTTTCGACCCAAGGAGGAGGGAGCCTTCGGAGGGAAAAGGAGGAGCCACGGAAAGTCAAGCCAGGGACACCCCAGAATCGCTGGGGAGGTGGACGCAAAAAAGTTGACAAAGTCTGCCCCCATCCGCGAAGGAGAAAGGGAGGAGCTAGAAAAAAATGCTCTTCAGAAGAAAATCTCACCATATCTGGGGGGTCAAATTCACAACGGGATGGGTGGACGTCCTCGCAGGGTCGGAGATATCGGGGGAGAAACCGCGTCAGTCATCTGGAAGGCAGGGGGCGGTAGTGAAGCGTCCTGGCTCCTCTCCAAAAGCAGGGAAAACAAAGTCAAGGGGTATTAACTGTCCGAAGCTAGCAAAATGGTAGAAGGAAGTAAATCAGATGCCGTGAAATGATGAATCAGCGGAATTCATTAGCGAAGTACGGGTCAGAGATCCAAATCCTCGATAGGGATTGAAAAAAGTTAAAGTGCATGGTTAATACACAGCGTGGGGAGTAAAAAGCCCGCAGTTCTTGGGGGGGGGGGGGGGCAAAGAGAAAAAGTGCCACCTGATATACTGGTGGCTATCCAAGGATGACCGTAGACAGGAAAGTGGTGACTAGGGAAAATCTATTCTTAAAAGCCGTAGTATAAACCACGTAAAGCTAGCGGTAGGACCGGGAAAGGGGGAACGCCCGAATCTCCTAATATGGGGGGGGGGGAAAAGAAGAGGCGCGCCCAGTCCACGAATTCAAAGCGGCAAAAGAAGCTATTGGTAGAGTAAACAAAGGGTATTCTCCCGCTGTTGGGCCCGTAAAAACATACGGCAAGGAACGGTGGAAAAACCGGTCTCTATCGGAGGAGGGCCGCTGAACCTAGCTGAATGGAAAGCCACTACGACCCTCACGAGGCAGAGCAAAAAAGAAGAGAAGCACATGACACAAGAGAAGCCTGTCTATTAAGAACCTCGCGGAGGGGAAAAAATTCAGGAAGGAAGAACCTGGGCTGAACGGGGACCTCAGACTCCAATAAAAAATAGAGTCTGTGAGTAGATGCTCAACGAAATGGGAAAACCTCGATTGGGGGTCCCGAAAAAAGTGAAAATGCCTGACCCACCTTCAGGCGACGAACAGTCAGCGAGACTATCAGTAGAAAGCTGATTTCGCCGGTGCGTAGGGAATTGGGGTCAATGGACTTCTTAAATGTAGGAAATAGGGTCAAAAAAGAGGGAGGCCGAAATAACTTATAGACGCCCGAACATGCGAATACCTTGAGAGTGAAAGAATGGGGGGGGGGGAGGGTTTCAGGGAAAAAAAGAGCAAAAACATCATAAAAAAACTACAGCCTTTTATGAGTCAGCGTAGTTCGGTACGGACCGTCGGCGAGGGGAGATCCAAGTAACGGCGTCTATACTCCGCCGTCAATACGTAACGGAACCTTTCGATCAGGACCTACTAAAAAGATACCAACCAAATCCACAAACAAGAAAATGGTTGGGGAGGACTTCAAGGAAACAAAAAATCAGATGGGAAGGCCTGCTAATCGAGTAGTAAAGAAGGGAGGCATCTGTAACACAGCCGTAGGGGTGGAGACCCCTTAAATGAATCCGTGGTAATACATCCAGAGAAGGCGGTACGTAGAGGGTAGACACTGGGCGAGCTCCTTTATTTAGGTTACCTACGTCGGAAAGGGAAAAAAAGGACAATACGGGCGATGGGGATTCTCCCAGACTATATTTGCGTATGGAATAAGGCTCGAAAACTATGGAAAATGGATCTAGAGAAAAGACCTGAGTTCAAATACCAGGCACCTACTGAAAACGGAGCTCTTCACCCGTGAAAAAAGAAGAATCGCCGCGGAAGGGGAAGAAAAAAACGACTTTTTCCAAAAAAATATCGAAGACCTAGTTAGTAAAGGGAAAATGGGGTGCAGGAAAGAGGGAGGCTTCATTTGTAAAAGAAACAAACCGGAAACGGGAACATCAAGTCATTTTAATTGGAGGGAAGTAAAGGAAAAGACGTAATCCCAGAAAAAAAGCGCGCCGATCAAACATAAGGGGTCGGACAAATTCCTCGAGAAGTGTTCAGAACCAAGAGTTAGAAGGAGGAAATGTTGGAAATGCACCGCAGTAGGGACACCTGCTCGAGTAGCCGATCTCAATTTCGTGCTATGAGAGGTAGAGTTACACCATAAAGAAGCGGGACGTCTTGAAAAAGTTTCCGGGCCAAACATGGGGAAAAAATCCTAAAGGGCCACCAAAAAAGACGCGGGGGAGGAAGGAAAGAGTCTTAGGAGACGTGTTCTTTCAGCAAAGGGGGACGGCCGTCTACCGGTGGGGGTTAGCATCTGAAAGCAAATCAGCCCTCGAGGAGAAAACCAGCACCGGAAGGGGTCTTAAGAATGACACAAAAAACATGAACCTCATAGTTGGGGGGGCAGCAGCATACCGTGAAAGAAAAATATGCAGAATACAGGATAAAGCAAGCGGGTGGACTAAAAAGGGAGGATAGAGTTGTGTAAAAGGGTAGAATGAGGAGGAAAACTGGGGAAAAGGGGCCAAGAAGCGCCCAGCCGTTGCTATCGACGGGGGCAACATCCACTCTTTAAGCAAACAGGTCGGTTGGCTCGTAAAGAATAGTTCGCTCTCCAGAACACGGGGGGAGACCTAGAAGGGATGTAGAGAGCCAAAGAACAGTTAGGGGGAGGACAAGGACAATTGAGCTGGCAAGAAGATTTCGCAAGGAAAGGGACGGCGGAGCGGCGTGTGGCACTACAGGGGATCATCGGGGCTTGCCAACGCTAAGCGGTCCGGAAACCTACAGGCCGGGATGTGGGGGGGGACAACTGAAAGGGGCTCAAGGAGAACGGCAACCCTATTCGGGGGGTCGCGTGATCTATTGGGCCGGGTCAAGAACATTGGCGACAAAGCTCCAGAACCCTAGAGGTAAAAAATACGAGACGTCTCGGAAAAAGGGCACGGCAGAACACGTTCGTGGAGAGTGGCCAATCACTGGGAAAGGGACGAAAAGGTCGCGAAGGTGTTTGGATCAAGCACCATAAGGGGTATGGACGTACCGAGTCAGGAAAAGTGTCAGACGGTCCCAGAGCCCACGAATGAATAAAAGGGGGCCGGGAGCATTATTTCAAAACCAGCGCCGGGGTGAATCTCCAGGGAAGACTGTCATCACTAGTGGTGAGAAATCTAATTGTCAGACCATGTAGGGGAGCGCTCTCATTCACTCCTGTGTGGGATCGACCGGAAAGAGTTTAATTCTCGGGAAGTCCTCCCATGGGGGAATGAGAGCCGGGTCTGGGTTGGCTACAGCCAAACGTGTCAATCAAAAAAATTAAGGGAAACCGAAAGTTCTATTGGAAGACCTTAGGAAGAAGACAGAATTTGAACCTATTGCACCGGCGGGGGAAGTCGAACTGCACGGGACTCTAACCGAAAGTTCAGTCTGTGGGAAAAACTTTGTGATTTGAACTAGTAGGCATCACGTGGGTGTTGATGACCACCGGAAGGAAAGAAAAAAAGCAAAGACTAGAGGAAAAATCTCGCGCGGAGGACGTA
>Ga0179593_1597012_pt1 | contig 22246 bp, 19 predicted proteins | sample CZODoug2_1_08_16_FD_185931 | JGI IMG/M metagenome (GOLD analysis project Ga0179593, IMG submission 185931) | Vadose zone soil fungal communities from Angelo Coast Range Reserve, California, USA - CZODoug2_1_08_16fungal (PacBio error correction) | ecosystem: Environmental > Terrestrial > Soil >...
GTCTGCTAAATTGGGGGACCGACCGTGTCGGTAAGGAACCAGGAACGTCGAGGGCGGTGCCGAAAAAACTATCTCGGCTGTCCTCAGGAAAAAGCGTCATCGGAAGAGTTAAGACCATTAAGTTATCGTCGCGAGAGGGTCTTCATTTCAACATGCCCGCTCCGAGTCGGCTAAGAAGGACTTAAGCTAGGGTGGCAACGAAAGGAGAGACCAGCCGCAAAGGGCGTGCTTCCTAAAAGCCGGCCGGCAGATAGCTCTAAAAAAATACTGGCTTCGACCCTGGTGGGCCACAGATAGTAGAAAACTCTGGAGGGGGCACCCGCGGAGGCGCCCTGTACAAAAAGTCCAGACGATCGAACACTACGGCCTTAAATTCTGAGGGAGGTGCTAGGTGCTAGAACAGAGCCGACATGACACATCATCCCCAAACACGAGGAAAAAGGGGGGGTAGGATCCTCAAACTGAGCGTCAGGGGAAAAAAGAAGGTAATCGTACGATAGGAATCAACTCAGACGGGGAAATCTCGAAGAGGTCTCTCAATAAAGTTGTCGAAGAGCCTAAAACGGCGCACTGGGGCCAACCGAGAGCCGCTTCTCTCGAGATTGGACGGGCACGAGCAATTCTAAAGGAACTGGGAAAAATTAAAGGCCGCCATGATCAAAAGAAGGTTTTGACGTCAAAAGACCTGTCGTAACATCAGGGGGAAAATGGGGGGGGGACGTGCAAAATCGAACGGGTCCTGGGGAACGGCCTCGAAAAAAAAAAAAGGGCTGAAGTTGTTGGCCATGATCGTCTGGCGTACAAGTCGCGAAAAAGGGCACAAGCCATCGGCGTAAAACAAAAAGCGCCTCATTGCCCTGAGGGAACAAAGGAAACTTGCGGAAGGTAAGCGCTATGATCTCAACACAGAAAAGGGGGAAAAAGAAGAGAGGTACTACAGCAGAGCAAAGCAATCCTCGACACGTCACTGGAAAGGCAATCTTCCGACAGGGGAGAGTGGCCGGTTTCCAGAGGTGCCTCTTTATAAAAAAACCATAAGAGAAAGAGCAACAAGTAGCAAACCCATCACGTCTTCGTTCGAGGAGAGTGGCTTTGCCCGGGGACAGTTCATCAAAACGGACGGAGTACAAAAACAAGAAATTGAAATGCCGTATGGCGAAGGAAGGGGGCCAGGCCTGATGAAGTAAAAAGGCCTCGGAAGAGGGGAGAGCCATGACATGAAGGTCCAAGGAAGCTGCCCCTAATTGGGGACAGTCCCAGGAAAGGGAAGACTGGCGGAGAGGGGTGCCCAAGTTGACCGCGGACGCTCGGGAACCACCTGTCCACGGAAAATCCACGAGGGGGGAGTAGAGAGGGGGGGGGAGAAGTTAAAAGAGATTCATACATCAGAGGTGCAGGCTCAAAGAATTCAGAAAAGCAGTGTCCACGAGCAGGGTGGGGTTTCATTGCTGCTCATTCATACAAAAGGGGTCTAAAACAGACGCCCCCTGGGAAAAAAAAAAAAAATAATAAGGGGGCGCCATTGCAGTAGCAAAGGGCACCAGGATCGCATCAGTCCCTTGCCCTCACTGAAAGGGGGAACGGAAATAGGGTAAAAAAAAAAAGAAAAAAAAAAAAAAAAAAAGAGAGGATTCCTCCCGAGCCTCCGTCTAAAGAAGCATTCAGGGAAGTAGCCACTCAGCAGGGGCCAAATGCCGGGTCCGAACTCCTCAATCTTCTGGGAAGCTCCGAAAAACTAAGGGGGGGGGGAAAACCGACCCGTCACGCATTACAATGACTACCCATCGGCCTGCTCCTTGAAGAAAAAAAAGGGACAAGAGGGAAGAAAAATGCTTAATGTAAAGCGATCCGTGGCAACGTTAAACGCCATCAAATGGCCTGGTGAAAGGAAGACAGTACCCGGGAGGAGGGAGCCCGACATGAAAAAAAAACGGTTAAAAATAAGGAAGGACCTCCGAGCCGATGGGGGAACAGCATCAGAGCACCATCTATATCAAAAAAGCCGAAGGGCCGAGCGAATGAGGAAGGGGACTCGCGAAAAAGGCAAGTTAGAGGGGAGCTCGACTCAGTCCCAAGGGGAAAGAGAAAGCTTTCTGGGAAGGGGGCAACGCATCGTAAAGCGTCGCTGCTAACAAACTGGAACAAGACTGAAAGAAGCACGGATGGAAAAATTGAAAGAGGGGACACGGAAAGGGGGGACACTCGCCCGATTGAATAACACCCAGCGACGTCACAAAAGGGTGGAAGAGAACAACACGACTTTAGGGTCCTGGAGGACGGCAAAAAACGAAAAAGGAATTTTCCGTAAACGTGCTAGCATTAGGCCAAAGAGGAGGATCAGAGCGAAAAGAAGCCCAGGCGCAGGGACCTGCGCAATCAACTGGGGGGACCAGTGAGGCGGAGGAGAGAAAACGTAACTAAGAAAGATCTCATGAAGCGAGCCATATGAAAATGTCCCCGTCCATGGATGGATGCAAGAAAAAACTAGACCTGAGGAATCGACACACGAATCTCTAACTAGGGGCTTCGTCTGTCAGGGAAAAGAATAAAGGACAAGGGTCCTCCAAGAAGGAATGACCTTCAAGAAACTTTGAGGGGGGAATCGTAAAAAAAAAAACTGAAACAAAGACCGTCTAAATAACAAATTGTTTTCGTGAGAAAAAAGAACATTAAAAAAAAAACAACAACAACTGAGGAAAAGAGAGAGATTCAGAGAATGAATCTAGGAACGAAAAAAAAAAAAGGAGGCAATACAATGTGCCAGGTGGTCGTAAGTGGGTTTGTCACGAGAAAAAGAGGGAACAACAAGGAAAATTAATGGACGCCGGGACTTGAAGGGGAAAGGCCCTTTTTCGGGGGAAAAGACGACATAAGAGCCGTAAGAGAAAGGGGAGATGTAGAAACCTTTCCTTTAAAGCTTCCTCTCGGAGAAAACTCAAATCTGGAAAGGAAAAGTTCAACGACAAGGGACCTTGTTGGAGAAGAAAAAATACAGAAGCCTCCCTGGTAGGGGAAAAGAGGAGACCCTTTCTGGTAAAATGGGGAGGAACTACGTTCAATCGCCTCTGGAGGACTTGGACAAGGGGGACGTCAAAACTACTTACGAAGGAACGAAGCTCCAGAGAAAGGGGATAGGGGGCCAAAATGCTCTTGGGAAACTGGTAGTTCCTTAGGAGGGAGAAATCAAAAATTCACTGCAGAAGGTAGGAGGGCAAACCGTCCCCCAAAGTGGGAAACGGAAAAAAAGGCTGCCCGGACAACAGACGGAAGGGAAGGAGGTCGAGAAGGCCTGGAAAGCTGAGCTTGGAATAAAGGCCGGCTATCGGAGGCCCTGCTGGGGCGAGAAAGTTGATGAGAAAATCGAAAAAAGATCTCATTTCACGGACTTGGGGAAGGAAGCAGGTCGGCGAAAGACTCCCGGTGGAAGAAAAGCGAAGTCGGAGGGGGAAGCAACGTTCGCGAAAAGGACATCCCCGGGTAGGAAACGTGGGAATGGATCCCCTTTCAGGGGCCGATCTTCTGGGGGGGGGAATGAGGTCGTCGACGGTGTGATAAGCAAAAAGGGTCCGAAGAAAAGACGCCGAAGGGTCGCCGAGCAAAGTTATCTCGATGTGCGGGGAAGAAGAATGATGGGAAATGAGGCGGGGAACCCACGCAAAAAAAGGCTCTGGCAAGGGGAAAGCACTCGGGCATGGGCGGGAAAAAAGGGAGGAAAGCTATGCCGAGATGCGATAAGGGGAGAATAAAGGGGAGAGTAAAGGAGAGAAGCGCGGCCGGGGAAAAAGACCAAGAACAGGACACGATGATTGACAACAAAGATTCAATGTTCGGGAGAGATGAACTGAGAGAGGGAAAGAATGTGAGAAGATTGCGGAAACATGACTGCCTCTCTAAGCAAAGCTGTACACGGGTTGGGTGGCGTCGAAAAAGGGCAGACTGGGAAGAGAAACGCCACCGGAAGTGGTACGGTCCGATGGAAGGAGGGGGGAGCCTTTCGGGCTGGCTTAGGGATAGGAAAGGGTCACCGAGGACGTAAATAAAAAAGACCCGGTCCAGGGAGAAAGGGCTGGAAGCTCATGTACTAGGGGTAACCTGGAGCTAAATGCCGAGGGAGCGTGGGAAAGTGCCGGTGTTGTCCCATTCTGAAAATCTTAGGCTTGGGAGGAAAAAAATTGCACAATCCATCGGCGGAAAAAAAGGCGCCTCATGGGGAAAGAAAACGACCGGAAAAGACTGATAGCTTGGAGACAACAAACAAAAACTTATTAAAAAAGCTATAGAGGACAATCTACGCAGGGAAAAAACCAAGGGACCGGACTCCTCCAGAAGCGCTGGTTGTCAGAAATTTGCAAAAATTGGACGCCCAGGACGACACAGGCCACAACCGGAAACACAAGGGTCCCGTTCGAAACGTCGGCTGGAGAAGGAACGAGGGACATGAGCAACCAGCAGGGGTTTCTACTACCGGTCCAAAGATGGGAAACGCGGTTGATCCTGGCATTATAAGAAGGCCGCCAATCGCCAAAAAGAAGCTGCAAGAATGGAAACGTACAGTCAGAGGAGGACAGCCGGGGCTCGGGGGGGGGGCCCAGGGGAAACGTGTCGAGTCAAAAAAGCCCCTCCAAAGGGAATAGGGAGGAAGGCGGTTCTGGTCGTGAGGAGGCGAGGAGAGTCGCCTAGAGTTCAAAGTAAGATCAAATACAACAAGGGGTGGTCCATCATCGTGCAAGGGTGGTGGCTGAGAACTCTGTGAGTTCAATCGCATCGGACCCCGGAAGAAGGCATTGTGTCGGTGAGCCTCGCAAAGAAAAAAGGGCCAAATAAGCAAGTTCAAACAACCGTACAAAAAAAAAGGAGGAATGAGGAGTCTTGGACTCACTCAGGAAGTCATCAGTCTGGAACGGATCAAATAGGATCAGGAAGGGCAAAGATTAGTCGGGAGGAGGAGATTTCCTTTAAAAAAAAAAGCCAAAAGAGGGGGGGGGGTCAAGACGCTCGGGCCGACGAAAAAAGAAATATCGGCCTGCAAGGGGAATAGCAAAAAACATTTCCCGAGGGTCAAAAGAAAAAGAAAAAAAAAAGGGAGGAATCGAGGAAAGCTCCGAGGTCTAAGAAGGACATCGGGAGCCCAGTGCCGAGACGCCGTGAGTAATGTTAAAAAAAGCTTAAGAACCGATCAAAGGAATAGGAGACATGCGCAGGAAAAGAACCGATGCGCAATGATCCAACCGACGTCCGGGCCCTGATGGAAAGAGCAAAAAACGGGTTAATATAAGGGAAAAGAGACGCCAAGCGAGTTTCTTTTCAAGGGCACGAAAGGGGTATAATAGGGGAAGAAGGCCTTCTTTGACTGCACATTGAAAAAGCAAAAATCCCAGAACGGCCCTACAGAGGAATGGTTCCCGTGCCAGGAAGCCGCCCTGTGGGCAATAACCAACAGGTCACTGTTTCGATAACCCTGGGCGATGCTGCAGTGGTGAAGGTAGAAGGGGGAAACTGCCGTGTCATGAAGGAAAAAAATCCTCCCGGCGGACTAAAGGAAAAAATCCAAAAGGTAAAAAAATCCTTTGTTACGAAAAGGAATGCGGGCCAAGGGGTGAACCAGTGATGATCTTCTCTCAACAAGGGGTCAGGGAGACTCAAAAGGAGGCTTGCGAGGCAGAAAGCTTCTGCCAGGTCCAGTCTGCCATCGAAAGCTAGAAGGGAAAATAACCGAGAAAAAGATTATTTCGTAGGGCTAAAAAGGGGGGAAAAACTACTTATTTAAGAGGCTCTATTGACAAGACGGGTGGGGAAGGGGGAAAAACTCAAGATCTATACAGGCCACCAGGGAGCGGTGGGCAATAGGACAGGAAATGAAACATAAAAACAAGGGAGAAAATATAAAGAAACTTGGAAAAAAAGTCAAACTAAAAAGGAAGCAGCTCACCTGGGGGCCGAATAGCCTCTAGGTCCCGGGATGGGAGGTGTGGAAAGTTCAAAGGGACATCTAAAAGAGGGAAAGCCGTGAAGTTTTAATGCCCTTGAGGTGAACGACGACGACATCGGATGCGAATTTGAAGAAGGGACGCGCAGCTGGTTGTTCGGGAAAAAGACCTGGCCGGGAGAAAGAGAACCAGACGGAACGTCGTGCACGGCCGAAACGTGTGAGATAATACCGCCGGGGTACCCGGAAAATGGGATAAGAAGCGTACCGGGGCTTGGAAAATAAAAATGAACAAAGGAAAACTGGGGAAAAGGGACGTCACTGCAAAAGTCAGCCCGGATTCGATGCATTACTTCGGCAAGGACTCAAAAAAGAGCATCCCTCTGCAAAGGGCGTATTTGTAAGGGAAAAAAACAAAAAAACGTAAGGAAAGGGGGATTTGCAGAAGCGTGCGCGTAGTCCCAGGAAAAAGTTTCAATTCATAATGGGTCAAAAATGGAAAATTGGCGAAAAGCCTGCCGGGGAGAACGATATCCCGAAAGGCGGAAGAAAAGCGTAGCGGGGCCGCGGAAAGAAAGGTGAGGCCAGGGGGAAGTCGCATCATACACGTCCATGACCACGAAGCCCACTAAAATCTCAGAACTGAGGGGCTCCAAAAGAATAGGATCTGTGGTGAGATCGGGAAAAAGCCTTGGAAGGGAGTAGCCAGGTGAGGGGGAGAAGGGTGCCTCAACGGTTCGGTAGTCAGGAAAAAGGTTGTCGATGGAGGATGGCCGAAAGAAACGGCTGTCCCAGGCATAGGGTGGCTGGAGCGACAAGGAGAGAAGCCGAGATTTCTGGAGTAGACTGAGGACTTTGAGCCTTCGGGAAAACTCCGCTTCGTTGCCGAAGGAAAAACTGCCCAAAAGCAGGCGGTCGTCAGAAGGGAAAAGGCAGATTATGAAAGGTCGAAAGGGAAATGAGGAAGGGGAACCCCGCACAGAAGATCATGCTCTGGAGCGGGACGTTTAACCAAGAGTGAGATGGCGTAGAGGGGGAAAACGATGCGATAAGGGGGGAAAAAGGACAGCGTTCCTGAATAGTGATGAAAGGGTATAGAACATCGCGGAAAAAAGGAGCATAAACACAATTAGCAACAGGGGGATTCATGTCGGAAAACTGAACTTAGCGATGGCCCAAGAAGGGACTAATGGAGACCAGAACAGAAACAACCCCAAGAGTTGATCTGGTCATAAACGCGAACTGGTCAAAAAATCGCACGATTCAAATTTGCAATTCGGTCATCTGACGGGTGTCAACTTTCGTCGTTTCGTCGTGGGCATAAAAATGATCACCGGAAGACGTCATAGGGGGGGAAGAAAACAACGTTCTTAAGACATCGGTTGGGGATGGGGAAGAATGTACTTCGACGGGGGAATGGAAGAAGGGCAAGCCGAGAAAAAGGTGGAGGGAGAATTATCGCAAGGAAGGAGGAGTAAGGGGGCAAAAAAGAGGGGAAAAAACCGGCAACACAGGCGAACATGGGAAGGAAAACGGACCTTCCCCGGGGGAGAGGGGGAAAGTAAGGGGGAGGAAATCTCGCGAGGAGGGGAAAAGGGGATAAGGCGACAAGCTCAAAAGGCCTTCAACCTCTACAAAGGAAGCGTCCTCAGGGCAGGAAATTGGGGAAGGGGGGTCCAAAAAAGCGAAGGGGATTCAGATCCAAAAAACCCGGGGGCGAAAAAAAGGGGGGGGCAACGATCGTTCGAGGCGTCAGGTACCAGCTGAACAGGCCAGGCCCCCCGAGTACATGAAAAGGAAAAATAAGTCCGACAGGCCAGACAACTCGGGTAAGGGAGTCATTCATATACAAAAACGGGAAACGAGAAAGGCTCCGACAACGGAGCTGCCAGGTACACTCTGAGGCTCTGTTTGGAAAAAGGAGACGGGGAGAAAACCAACGATCAACCCGTGCCCTAGGACCCCCCGGGAAATTCGTGTCTGGGTCGGGAAAAAAAAGAAGGAGTTCATACATTCTAGGGGGCGAGGAAGAGGCAGAGCATCATTCAGAAAAAACCGCCCCTGGGAAAGTGGCTGTCTTGCACCTAGGTCAGAAAGCGCTGAAAAATCGCCTGAAAGAAAAAGAAAAAATTTGAAAAACAGAAAGCATCTGGGGAAAAAAAATCGAATAGAAAAAATCCGCCAAGTCAACATGGGTAAAGTCCGCGCCAGAGCAAGACTATCGAAAGGTCGAAACAGACGGGGGGAGCCAAGCGACATCGCTAAAAAAACTTCCTGCCGAGAGGGAAAGAAACACTCGGAGCCTTTCAGGGGGAAAGTTGGGTAGCTACCCGGCCCGAAGACCCAACAGCAGGAAATGAAAAGAAAAGAAAAAAAGCGCCTGAAAGTATCGTCCCCGAGAAAAAAAGCCCAATGAGGGAAAAGGGTCACAAGCCTCGATCTGTGAGCAGTCCACCAGACAGGAAACGAGAAGGCTGCCCCCTGGAGGGGGGTCCTAAACGAATAAGAACCCGGTCTTCAAAAAAGGAGGAGGACCAGGAAAACTTAAGCCGAAAGCGAGAAACCAATCCCTTAGAAAGAAAGGGAAGAGAAGCGTCCTGCCCGGCCCTGTTAGAAGCAAAAAACCAGCCCGTCGTTGAAGAGGAAAGCTCTACAATCAAGGTTGTCCTTGGTTGCAGAAGGGCGCAAAAAACCTAGGCCGCTTTCCGGACAAAAAAAAGAAGACCTCAAATAAGGGAGGAAAAGAGTGGGAAAACATTGTCCATGGATTGAGTCCCTCTCCTCAACACCCCGAAGCCTCATGGCCGGGAAAAACAAAGCAGCTTTAAGGGGTCCCGGAGTAAAAAAAATCCTGACCAGAAGTCCAGAGGATCTAAAACTCTGAAAAGGCAGGTTCCACGGATTTGGTTTGAACCAGTTTTTGGAAACGAAATGACAAGGGAGTCTTATCAGACCAAGCTCCCAAAGGCATAAAACGGAACGAAGCCGTAGCCGGAAGAAAGAGGCTGCCCAGGGAAAGGTCTTTCAAAATCAGACAAAAAAAAGTGGAGAGAGGAAAACATCCGATCGGGAGTAAAAAAAGAAAAAGGGGCAGTGAAAAAAAGAACGGATTTCCTCCCTCTGATCTCGACATGACAGGAGGGAGAATCGTGCAAAAAAAAGCAAGGGGAAAAGGAAAGTCGAGGAATTGCAGTCCCTGCATCGACGAAAAAAAAAAAAACGGAAAGAAAAAGAGAGCCTTTCATTGAAAGTTGACAATTGCAAAACACTCACCTGGGGGCGCCTCGACGTAAGGTTGAGAATTCAAACAAAGGTCATCGAGATCCGAAAATCCGTGCCAGTTTTCATTCACTGAAAAAAAGGGACGACGACAATCCAGAGTGTAAAACTGGGGGGGTAGGGGAGGGGAGACCTGGCACGGGAAAGAGGGGGCTCGCTGCCGGACTATCGTCAAGGGGCTGCGGCCTCTGTTAGGAAGTACAAGAAGAAGGGTCAACCATTGATGGAGACGGTAACTGGGACTTGTGGAGCACCTCTTGAAAATTGCTTGCTAAACTAAGGGCGGGTCAGCTTGTACGGACTAGGAAGGAAAGTCGAGCGTGTAAAAAAAAACTTCAGAACTCTCCCAGGCATTACACGTTTAGGAATTGCCATGAGACGTCGAGTTTGAAAGGATCTTGCGCGTAGTAAACACCTCAAGGAAGGGAAAGGGGATACTTATGGGGGAAGACCTCCGACCGATTTAAAACGATATACGAAAGGAAAAAGCAAGAAAGAACTAAACCGGGACGAGAGGATCGGCCTTTCCTGGTGAAATGGAATATTCCCTCATGGAATCCAAGCTACCAGGGATCATGGCGTAGTCTAGGGGAGAGGGATCTGGAAGGATCGGGGGAAGTAATGGGAGTTTGGGGTGGGAATCTTTTATATCAGTTACGGGCCAAGTTCCAGCGTAAAAGGCGATTGAGGGCCATCGACGTAAGGAGAATACACCCCTGTTGAGGTGTCGGGGCATTGTCGAAAATCACGGAATGAAATAGGATTGGTCGGCAGACCTGCGGCTCAAAGGCCCTCGCCTCTGAGCATGGTCTTTGACCAACTACCGCCGAAAGAAAAGGCATCTTAACGACGAAGGGAAGACGGGGGGGGGGGTCGGGGAAGGAATGAGATTAGACTCTGTCTCGCAGACGGCCCAATTCGTCAAGGGAGGGGTTTTGGAGGAAAAACGATAGTAAAAGAGTCGGAGGAAGGCCTTGCGGGCGGACAAGGGTCCTATTCTAGGCCGTGCCCAACGGAGATCAATCGGCCCTTACAGGAGAGGAAAGTGAGATGGGGGGGAGCCATGAAAAGAAACCCCAACAGAAATGACAACCAGGGAATGATGTCATGTCTTAATTATTCATGAGGGTGAGCATAGTGAAGAAGGAAAAAGGAAAGTAGGTTAACAACACTTGAGGATCTTAAACGTTGAACAGTGTGCACCTATCTCCTACTCGAAAGGACAACCAAAAGAGAGCCGAGAAAGGTTTGTACGTGTAAGGAGAAAAAGTCGGGAGCGTAGGTGATCCTTTCTTCCGGGTGGAATGCCGCATGATCAAAAGGTTGAACCTGGAAAAAAGATTTTGGGAAGGGGGGAGGCTTCATGTACAACGGGGGCCTTGATAAACTGCCGGCAAGCCTAGAAAAAAAAAGATCGGTGCTGCCTTGGAAACGAAGGCTGGAAGAAACATAAAACGAATCCACGCACAGGAAGATGCCCCGTACCTTTCAAAGCCGGTGTCGAGGTTAATACGACAAAAAACAACAACAACGGAGAGGAGGAAGACCGCTCTACCAAAAGACGCAACAAGCCTCCAGGGGGAAAGGGAGCTTTGGACGTCCTCCTCCGAGGGCTTGTATGCGGCGAAAAGCCCAGACGATCACAAAAAAAGGGGGGAGTCAAAAGGGGACGCGGCAAACCTCTCCATTAAGAAACGTCCGATAAAGGAGCCTCACGCACCATTCAATTAGAGGAACATAAGGGCCGATGAAGGAGAGAGGACGGATCCACAACGACTAAAGGCGAGAAACAAGGAAGCTGCCGAATTGGGGCGGGAACCGATAAGAAAGACGGCCGGGGAAGTCTTTAAGCGAACTCAGGTCCTATCCACGATACTTTTTCCGAGGGCGGGTTAGAGTCAGTGAAAGTTGTCGGAGAGATTCACCAGGGAGCCCGAAGATAGCCCAAGTCATCATTCAGAAGAAACCCCAAATGGTTTTCCATCGGGGGGGGGTGGGAAGGATCATTCATCTCAGGGGGGTCGAAACGAAGGGCACGCCGAAGATTAAAAGGGGAAAATTGTGGGGGAAAAATCTGGGAATACGGGACCACAAACATCCATCTGACATGGGACCGCAAGGACCCCCGGGGGGAAATCCGCCCAGAGCAGGGGGTCGGGGGAAATCTTACAGAATTAGGATCCAAGGACGAAAACGATCCTCTGAATGCAGACCCGCACGGATTCGAAAAGAATTGAGGCCAACGAAACGCGGGGGGTCCAGAAAGGGATAAAAAAGAGCCTGACTAATCGGAGAAAACTCAATTAAAAGGGCCTGACTCCTGAAAGGGAGAAAGACCATTTAAAAACCGCAAAAAGATTGCAACCGCGGCAAACGCCCATCAATCACAGGGGAGGGCCGAGAAAGGGAGGCCCATGAAAAAAAACCGATTCCAGGAGGAATTTGGATCCTCAACCGTGAGCCTCGATAATGGAGTGCAGCCAGAAAACCCAGGGAAGAAGCCCGAAGCTCATATAGGACGGTTTCCCTGATGGAAGCATGAGCATCACCATTCCACATCTAAAACTCGATCGGCGGGGGGAAAACGAACAATGGTGTGAGGAGTCAATAAACGCCGGCAATCCACTCTGGAGATTCACCTAAAAGATTTAAAGATGGAGTATGTACTACCCGAGATTAACTTCAACTACACCAACGATCAACGCGGGGGCCCCGGAAAGCAAAGAAAAGAGTGTAGAAGAAAAGGGTCCTGTATAAACCACAAATCGCCTGAAATGGAAGATCATTCCGTACGCTGTGAGCAGGGCGTCAAAAGAAAAAAAAAAAAAGGAAAAGGCCAAAGCGAAATTGGGCCCAAACCCAGTTATCGAGTAAGCGCATCACGGGGGGAAAGAAAAGGGAGGCCTTGAGCGCACTGTGGCTAGTGAAAGGCAAAAAGGTGCGAGCTGTCAGCGAGACCTCTGCCTTCCGTGAGTCCGAGCTTAAAAAAAAACATTCTCGCGAGGAAAGTAGGTCGTCAACGAAAGGGAATGAAAGGACGGATTTCCCTCAGAAATCGATGACACTTAAGGGGGGGAAAGGGGGTTCCGCAAAGCCGCGGCAATAAGCAATCGATGCCGGAGCCTGTTTGGGAGGGGGGGCAAGATCGCGAGAAAGAAAGATGAGGAAGAGTGAGGACTTTCCAACCTCTTTAGCACAAACCGCTCACCTGGGAAACTGGGGAAGAATGTCCCGGAATGGCGGAAGGGGGGGGAAGGGCACAAAAGGACCCAAAATTAGCATGAGCTCCCCGAGGAGGAAACGGTGAATTTTGCATGCCTGGCGGCTCACGCGAGCGAATGGAAAACTCGCGAAAAAAAAAGCTGTCTAACAGACAGGTCATTCAGCGGGATCTCCGGACGACTCGTAGAAAGGGAGCACAGAACCACGGGGTGAGAGAAGTACTGTGATCCAACCCCCTAAGGTCCCCTTTTTAAGCCGGCCAGCTCGTAAATGCTGGGCGACACAATTTCACTCCTGTTCTTCATCGTGGAAATAGTCACGAAGGACTGGGGGGGGTCGAGGCATTCTGTTGGTTACTCCAACAATAAAAGGACCCGCTTACGGGGGCCTTGTCCCCATGCGAGATTCCGGGGACTTTTTAGTTGGGCCTTGGCTCTAGTCAGAGGGAGGGAAGGAAAAATTACATCCGTAGGGAAAAGTGCCTCGGACCCAGGATTGTTGGAAACGCCAACGGGAAGGAAAAATCCCTCCAGGAAACTTGACACAGATCAGGTCGCTCAGAAAGGCAGGAGCCTTGCCTGTGCGGGGAGGCATCGTCTTCATGGCCGCGGCAGCCCTGCGGAAAAAAGGGACCGCGGCCTTAGGTCGAAGGCAATCTGAGGGGACGAGGTTCTATACGTAGGTTTGGTGGAGGGTCTAGCCGGGGGGAACCCATGGCCTCCGCTTTGCTGGCCAACGCATCGTGGGGACCACTAAAGTTTCAAAACCCTTCTCTCGCTGCCTCTCTGTCCAAGTCCTCAACGAAGAGGGGTAAAGGCGGGAGGAAGAAGGCAAGTAGACAAAATGGTCTCAAAAAGGAGGAAAACTTCGGAATGCTCCGGAGCCAAACGTGGGCAGTCACTTTGGCCAGAGGGAGCGGCCAAAATCCTGGAGAAACTCAGAAGGAGGATCTCTCGTCTGCGTAGCAATCCAAATTATTGTAAGATGAGGATACCGCCCAGATCGGAAGGGGGGAGCTGGGGGGGACGACCTCGGGAAGGGCCGCGGTACTATGTCATGGCAAGGGAAAGTGCGTATCAAAAGCCGGCGAGCGGAGGAGGGGGCTTCAAAGGAGGTACGTTGATTATAGAACACGGTCCTTCCATTAAGACAACACGATGATGAAAGGGGGCAGGCTGAGTAGAAGCGGGAACTGATCGAACGCCTATTATTCATCGGGGGTTTAGTAACAGTCTCTCCTCCGGTTAACATCCCCATACAGTGTGGAGGTGAAGATAGGCTGTCTCACTGGGGGGGGGAACACAATCTACGTCTCCTATAATCCACATTAACTATGCGCGTCTGTCATAAGTGCGGCTTTCGTCGGGGGCTGCGTTGTTATATGAAGCGCGAGTGTTTTACGTCAGCGCCTGAGAGAGAACATCGGGAGGGAAGGGTGCGGGAAAAAGGGGTACGCGAAAGGCTGTGATGAACTGGAATCCGGCAAACCGCGAGGGGGGAGCGGGTGCTTCCGACAAGAGAAAAGGCGTCAAGGGAATCCCTCGGAGAAAAAAATCGCTCATAGCCCCGGGGGATTGAACGCTTCCCCTTACCACCAGTGAAGGGTGAAGGACGCGGAGATATGGTAAAGAGATCTCAAAAAAAGGGGGTACGTCTCCGCTTAACGTACCTCGAAAAGCAAGAAAATTGCCGCCCAGGTGAAGGAGAGGGGGGCCGGTTTTAAACTGGGACATTGGGACTCCCATACGATCAGCATGAAACCCCGTAAGCCGCGTAAAGGGAGTCAAGTCGGATGTGCCACGAAAAAAGGGAAGCAGATATTAAAAAAAAGGACGCCATTTTCCAAGGAGGTATACTACTTGTCCATGCAATTATCAAACAGGCCGCGGGGGAGATTCAACTAAAAAAAAAACTACGAAGCAAACCCGTCAGCTGCCCGAGGGGGGGCGTCTGACTCAAAGGGCAAAGAAGACGAAGTTTGCCCCAGTGGCGTTCTGACGCGCGATCTACGGCCAACATCCACACAGGGGGAAGAAAATAGTCCAGGTGTTGTCAAAAGGCGGAGGGGGGATTTCATACGTGGCCTAGAAAGTGGAAGCATCAGTCAGCCCGCCAAGGCATCTGTGGAGGGGGGGGGTTTCTGACTTGCGGCAGCAGAAAGGGGGCTAGGAAAAAACAGGGAAACTCGAGAAGGCCCGGGCAGCAAGGTTCTATCGCATCGGTGACGACCAGCGTACAAACGAAAAAAGTGGGGCAAAGTCTCCGGAGCACTATCTGTGAGGGGAGAAGACCTCCTTAGTTGAGGAAGGATCCAAAAGCACTAAAGGTCTGCCGAAGTCCCTCACGGAGAACGTATTTGGAAGATCCTTCGGCGGAAAAAGGGGGAGTGGTCCAGAAACAAAAAGGTACAAGAAAAGGAAGGAAACACCTGCTCGAAGGGGGTGCCGCCCGCCTTTAACGATAACCCGGCTGGATGGAGAAAAGCTTTTGGGAAAACCCCTGCCTGGGAAGGCCTACCTACCCGGAGGCCATCCTCCTACCTGCCGAAAAGCGAGAAAAGTAGGATCAAATAAGATTTCGCATCTAAAGATGCGTCCCGGGATCCGGATGCCTCGCAGATCGCCGGGACAAGAGGCAGAAATGGGGGAATATGGAAAAAAGGGGCAATGACCGAGACGGTCTTTCTAAGGAACGCGGGAGGGGAATCGGTTAAAAAAGCCGGAAGAACGGCCAAAGTGAAACTGCAATACTACCCAAATGGGGGGGGAAATGTCCGGATGAAAAAAGGACTGACAACTCTTCACTCACTTGGGAAGGCAAATAAAACAAAAGGTCAAAGAGAGTGGTCGGAAATCAACGGAGTAATTAAAACCCCGTCGTTACTAACAGAAAACAGAAGCGGCGATAAAGAGAAAGACGAATGTTCAAAGGGCGGAAAATAATTTGACCAGGTTACTTGACGTTCTTCCGGGGGAAATGCACGCGGCCAAAGAATGCGGGGCATCTAGACGCTGCTGGGCTAAAGGTCGGGAGATCAAGAAAAAAACTGCGCAGAGAGTAGAACCTCTACTTAATCCGAATGATGTCGTTCTTCGTAACAGATGAAAACTTCACGGGGGGGGGGAGAAAGAGGCGGGGGGGAGCAGAAGCTGTTGGAAATCGTGCTCCGCCCATGAAGAAAAGGATTCGTAGTACGCGAGAGGAAAGGTGTTTCGTGATGGCAGGTTAATCGACAAAAATGAGGAAAAGAGAGCATTTCACTTTCAGTTACATCACGAAAAAGGCTAAGGGCAGAGGCCTCGGGCAGGGGGAAGAGATGGAGTTTTGGACCAAACTTTCCAAAAACGTCTGGAAGGGAGATAGGGCTCCATGGTATATCCGTAAGGCCCTTTTTCACGAAGAAAAAAAGCCTCGGGGAAGGGGGAACATCTGGGGGGAGAATACAGGGCCAGCAGCGGCTCGCACCGAGAGTAGAAAGGGGAGTCGTGCAAAGAAAAAAACAGTGGGGGGAAAACGCCCAATCAACAAGTGCCTGCCGCCTCGTAAGGGGCTTGGAAAAGTCGGACAAAAGGTCAAAGAAAGTGGGGGGGGTACGAAAATAGTCCACTCCGGACGGAGCGTAATTCACTGCTTGGACGGGAAAAGGACAAACCGCAGAGAAAAAAAGCCACGGGGAGGGTATTCAGTGGTTCTCGGACTTCCGCTTTGGGGTGGCCGGAAAGGCGCGGGACCCATCCATCTTTCAATTCATCGCGTAGGGGGGGCTGTAGTAGTGCTGGTCCAGCACCGACGCCCGGAGAGAGAGCCCTAGAGCCGGGACGCCTCATATTCCATGAACAACCGGGCCTAAAAAAGGCGCATCGCTTCCAGAAAGGCGGAGCAGAGGCGATCCGAGGAGAAAGGGGAATCCATCGGACCTTAAGGAACTTGGGGAAGTGTCTTATCAGGTTAGAAAATAGAAGGGCGGAAGGCAATGGAACGGAAGGGCCCCCCCGCGGCACGGCCAAATCGTCGATTTCCTGTCTTAACCTGGGGAAAATCGTGTCAGCTAACTTTCCTTATATAATACTGGAGGGGGGGTTCAGGGAGGGTGCTCGACCTGGCGTCGTCTCCCGAAGGTATCATGACTCCGACCTCGTTTGGCCGAAGTATCTTCCCTCGGACTCAAATCCTAAAAGCAGCGAGGGGGGGCGTGGTCTACGTAGAATGATGACGAAATGAGCTTTCCCACCGCCAAGAGACTCAATGGAGCTGTTGACAAAAACCTATTTCGATCGTGGTCCAGAGGATCTGACACTTGCTGACGCAGAGAAGGAGGCGGAAAGTGGAAGTATAAAGCTCGGAGTAGGCCCCACCAGAACCCAAAACCGCTTATCAACGCAGTGAGGCCTTTCTTAATGAAGAAGGGAACGGATCGACTATATTTGAGAAAACATTAAGGGAAACCAGCTCTACTGCGCGCAAAGAAAAAGTGATCGGGGGAGGCCGGGGGAAATCAAACCTTGCTCAACTCATACTCCGAGAGAAGGTTGGGAAACGCAAAGCTTCAGGGCGTCGGGCCTGGAGGTGTATATGAATGCCTCCATAATCATGAAAAGGTGGGAAGGAGGCCGGGGATCGGACAGGGGGTGCGTGCGGCATTGCCTCGAAGGAAGTGATTAACGGGGAAATCGAGAGGCATCGAACGAAAGGAAAAGTTTGCCATAGTCCAGAAACCAATCCTCGCGAATACCATTGGGGGCCTCTGGAGGACGACCCGAATCAGGGTGTCTATGAAAAGAAGATAGCTTGGGACAAAAACAACGAAGAGAAATATAATAGTCTACAAAGCTCCAGGCTTACATCAAACGGGGGAGAAGACTTAAGAAAAGAAAAGCTTGGGGGGAGGTCTCCAAGGGGCCCTTCCGGCTTGTTCGCCCAGACGAATCAATGCCACACCTTCAGCACCGAGCACTAATTGCCGAGATGCCCGGCTTCCAGAAGCCAGGACGTCGAGTACCTAGCACCCATGCCGATGTCTATAAACCTTTTCCCGAGAAGTAGGGGGGGAGACAGTGCGGGAAGAACAAACAGGACGAATCTCCCCAAGCTGCCAATAAAGAGTACCGCTTAAGAGCCGTCGGGCTCGGGAAAAACCAAAAAAGGGCGGCGGGCAAAAAAAGAAACCCTTTTCAGAAAGGCGAAATTCCTAAAACCAGGACCCCACAAGGGAAAAAGGGAGTTCGGAGCTCAGGAAAAAATCATTCATACATTGACAAAGGGGGGTCCATAGGGGGGAAAGGGAGAGGCTGGCGGGCAGGATCGCTGTTCTAGTCAATCGCATCAAAGGCAGGTTAGGGAAAAGTCCATTTGTGTAAGGTGACCCAAAACCCCAAAACACACGGCCGAGCCATCTACTAAAACGCGGGTTTCAAAGGAACGAAAAACAAGATCGAAGCCACGTCAGGGACAATCAATTGTCGCCCGCGCAGATCGAGTCCTAAAAAGAATCCACCCGTTCTGAGCGGCTTCAAAAACCGGGTCCACCCCAAGGGGATTTGGGGGACAAGAATCCACTGGCGGAACGTACGAAAAAAAAATATGGTGGATCGCACATGAAAATAAAGGGGAGGGGGAGGAGTGGGCGCAAGGACGCCGTTCCGGCCAGGCCTTTAAACGATGAAACCCCAAGAAAAGTACATCCGCGAACGTTTCTCGGGCAAACCCGCCCATCGAGGACTTGAGCCGGGAACTTGCTGCCCAGTCGCAAAAGGCAAGGGAAATAACGCTTCCCCATGAAGATCTCACCAAAAAAATCCAACGATATGGAAAACATCAATAGCCATTCGGATGCCGTCCTCAGGGCGCCAGGAGAACGCCGTCGAGGAAAAAGAAAAAACAGAAAGCATTAGAGGAAACTCAGGGAACCCTCCTACTGGGATTCTGGCATACACAAAGGGATCGTTCCAAGGGGAAAGGCGGGGGACAGAAGGGAGCACTAACCGACAAATGGGAAATGAAGAGGGAAACTGAGGGGAAAAAACATGAAAAAAACCCTCGACGGGACTCGCATGTTTCCTAAAACCCCGGAGAGGAGTCTTAGGGGGGTCCATGAGGTAGGCAACTCACGTCTGACGAAATCCGTCCATTCGTCGAAGGCCAATATAAAGAAAAATAGAGCGTGGGGGAAAGTCCAAAAATGTAAAAATGCTGCCAAACCTGGTTTCCCCCTTCAGGTTCTAAAGGCAAGGGAGGGGGCCGTGGGACGGAAAAACGCTCTCTGGAGGTGACTGTAGACCCTCTTAGAGGAACGTGATTCCAGAAAAAAAATTCTTCTGAACGCGAGGGATCTCCATTCCTGAAGATGGGAATAAGTCGTCACCGAAAAATGATGAAATCTCAAAAACTGAAAAACGCGAGCGAGCTGACAGAAAGGGAGGGGAAGAGGGAAGGGACGCAAAAAAACGTATGCAACCCCTGGTGAGGGATGTTTCGTGATGGCAGGAAATGAAAGCAAAAAAAAAGGTAGGGGAGGATTAAGGGATTCATTCACTGAAAGGCTCAAAAGGGGCCTCGACGTGAAGGGCGTGAAGTTTGGGGGGGGGGGGAAACGAGCCCCTTTCCCCCCTGTGAGTAAGAGAAAGACAGGGGAGTGGTAGGGGGGTCTTTGAGAAAAACTCGTAAGGAGGAGTTCTCCTCGCAATCGCAGCTTGGGGTCCGATTAAAGGAGAAAGAGGGCTCGCTGAAACCAGAGGAAAGCTGATCCAACCGTGTGAAAAGAAGACTCCGCCTCCCTGGGGGAAAAACATGAAAGGGTGAAAGTAACGTTGAAAATGCTGCCAAAGGATGTCAGAAATCTCTTCCAGCTTTGGAAGTCCGGGCGTCCTACGGCAGTCAGGCAGGAGCTTTTTGACCAGTACAAACTGCAGCTCCCGCTGCCAAGCTGAAAATCGTAGTTAAAAGGACGTAGATTGAAAAATTGAATCCTAAACCGACAAAGATTTCATGGAGAGGGAAACGGAAGGTCAAAGGTGAAGGACGTCGTGATGGACGATATCCCAGACATTGAAAGGAGGTGAAAGCTGGCGGAAAAACTCATTCAGATCCTTTGCATGTGTGGTGGGGTGAGGATCCCGCTGTCCATAGAAATGCACAGGGGGGAAAAGGGCTGGGATGGGTAGATCTCTGAGACCTCTTGGATGCTCTCAATCCATCTATATCGAGGGGCAGGAATTTCCGCAGAGAGTTTTAACAAGGAAGGGAAAAAACAAAAAAACGAGAACCCACATCGTGGTGGGAAGGGCGGCTTTGGGAGCGTCGGAAAAAGGAACGTCTCTCTTCCTCCCCCTCCTGGGGCTTACTTTAGGGGAGGAATAAAAGCCCCTACTTCCGAGTCTGGGGTTCCGGAAAAAGGTTAGCGGTGGCGACCCTCCTGTGCTCGGACGTCAAGGGGGAACCGGGGGGCTTCCGCCCTCCAAGTATTTTCCGAAGTATATTCACCCCGCCTCAACATCCAAAAGTGGTCTTCCTTGCGCAAATAGAGCGCGTGAGAAAATGCGTAAAGATAGTGAGGGGAACTCTGGCGCCGTTTACCCGCTTTCCTTGGGGTTAGCGCAAAAGGACGATGCGGGGAAAAAAAGGTAACCGGATCCTTAGAGGAAGTGCGTATTGATCGAACAAAAGCCTACCATGAGCCAGCAAAAACCCCAACACACGTTATGCACAAGGATAGGGAGGAAATGGCCTCTGAACTGAGCCGAAAGGGGGGGAAATAAGGGGGAATAAAGACATCTCTAACGCGCAAAAGGCAATCGGGGAAACGGTTATCTGGGCTCGAGAACGGCGAGGAGGCTTAGGAAGGGGGAATTTGGGAGGGACGCGCTCCAATGAGGGGGAAAACTGCCTGTGTACCTGTGGTCATGAGGGGTCTATTAATGGAGGGCACCGGGGGGGGTCATGAAAAAGAAGGTCGTATAAAGGTGTGTAATGGTGCGTGCGGCTCTAAGCGGACGGTTCCTTTATATGGAATTGGAGGAAAAAAATAACTAGACGTGAGGGGGAAGGGGGAAATTCTGGGGAGGGGTCAGTCACATCCATCGGAACTTCCAAATCGATATTCCAAAGGGAAACGACTTCCCGGAAGGGGAGAGGTTGAAGGAAAAAGAGCTGAAAAAGAGCAACAAACACAAGTATGATAAAGGGAAGTAAAAGCTCTCCGCTTAAAAAAAAAGCAGACTGGCCATTGTCACTAAAGAAAAGTCAATTCGGTAAAAAAAGGGTTGTCCTCCGGGGGGAAAAGAAGACTTGGAGCACAAGACCAACACTCTGGCGCTCACGTCCTACGTTCGAAAGACACAATCTTAGCCAAAAAAAAAAAAAATTGCCTGCGGGGGGTCATAAAGAGGAGGAAGGAGCAGCAAAAAAAAAGGGATGAGAAGACCGGGAGAAAACAGGCAAAAAATTCATTACAACCGCCGATTACCGACGAAGATCAACCGGAAGCCTGCCCTAATTGCATACCGCCAACAAAAAATAGAGCGCATACGGTTGGGAAACCCGTGCAGGAAGGAGACAAAAACTTTTCCAAGAGAGCTCCGTAGAGTCATCATGTTCTGGAATTATAAGAATACATGGCAAGAATAAAGGAAATTCAAAGAAGAGCCCCAAGGTTGTCCTCATCTGCAACTGGGGGTGGGTTGTTTTCTTCGGGGGAGGCCAACTGTGCTAATCCATCATTGGTCCGCCGAAGAATTGTCAGAAATTCGATCGCAATCGGGGGGAAAAAAAACCATCGGGAAACCAACGCAACAGGCCCAGCTCGCATAGAGTTCTAGTCTGTGCGGGTCGAACAGGCCCGTACATCATAACAAAAAATAGCAGATCAAGAAGGGGTGCATGAAAGCAAAGGGAAGGATGTGAATACCAGAAACGACTCTTAGTGTGGTCAAGAGAAAACCTTCGGCCGAACTCGTGAAAAAAAAATCAGGAAATGTAGAAAAACAGACCTGACAAAGGGGTCGACCGCCATGACGATGCCCCGGCTGAGACTCGTACAGTCCTCTAACTGAAAACAGCGGCAAAGCCGCCAAAAATGAGAGGGCCTGGAACAAGAAAAGCGCCTTTCGAAAAGACTTCTTAAGAACCGAAAAAAAAAAGCAGGGGAATTAAGGATCTCACCTCGATCCGCGAGCACATCAAGAGCCAAAACTGATAAAAAATCTCCAAAAAGATGGTAGCGAGCATCAAGGCCCTGCGTTTCATTGTGAGCTCCGGAACAAGATAAATTCTTTCTGGAGAACGGAAGGACTTTTAAAAACGGCGCGGGAACGGCCAACATCGGGAGACCGCACTACTAAAGCAATACTAATGAATTTGAAAATTGGGTGGGGAGGGGGGACTCCCAGCCCGAAAAGAATACACAAAACGCGGGAAAGGGGGGGCGATCAAGACGTGGCGCGGACTTAAAGTTTTTCCTGGAGTACCGACGCGAAAAAAACAAAAGGGGAGTGACGAGCAGTGGAAAAAAAAGCCAAAAGGCCAGCGCGAGGAAACATTTACGCCGGCCGCGACTCAACTGTGACGGGGGAAGCTTACAGAGCACCGGGAATTGCCGTTTCACTAACGCGACGAACAACGAGCCCGCTCTGCAAACCCATGGAGAAAAAAACCCAGATGCGCTTCCCGAGAACCTAAATAGCTACTAGGATGGTGATCGGAGTAAAAGGGGGAAAAAGGGGCATGGAGAGAAAATTGAAAGAGCTAACATTTCAAAAGGGAACGGGGGGGATCGTAGCAAAACTTCGCATAAAGAGGAGGCGTGCGGAGGACTGGGGAATAAAA
>Ga0179593_1494002_pt1 | contig 22243 bp, 21 predicted proteins | sample CZODoug2_1_08_16_FD_185931 | JGI IMG/M metagenome (GOLD analysis project Ga0179593, IMG submission 185931) | Vadose zone soil fungal communities from Angelo Coast Range Reserve, California, USA - CZODoug2_1_08_16fungal (PacBio error correction) | ecosystem: Environmental > Terrestrial > Soil >...
ATACCTGGCTCTTTCGCATTCCGGCGCGAGGGCCAACCGCCGATCTCTCAAACAGCTCGAGAGTATAAAAGGAGACTTCAAAAAGTAAAAATTCGACCGGAATAGCTGCTATGCTCTTGAAAGGCGTAAACAGAATTTCAAAAAGAGAGGCCTCTCGAGCGACTTTGGGTCACAAAAAAGGAAAGAGAGAAGGACAGGAAAGGGGGATTTTTTCTGGAAAAGAAAGGGAAAAAGGGCATTCTGGACATGCGATCGGAAAGCCTGGAAGCTGAGTTTCATTGAAACCTCAAAACTTTCGGGACATGCGCTCAAAAAAAGGAAGCCTCCGGGCAAGCGACCAGAAATATAATCGGTCGGGACAAGGATTGGTAAGTCCACGTCCGCATTGAAAAGAAAGTGGAATTCCATTGTATGCAAAACCGCAGGAGAGCAGGCACAAAGTAAGAGGACGCTGGAAATGACATGGGTACGCCAACCAGTGACAGTATAAAGGTACTTTTGGGACTGAGAAACGAGGGGGCCCGTAATTGAGGAAAACTGCTTCTGACAGGGGACGAGAGGACTCGGACCGTTAGGAGGGGGGGGAGACTGAGAGGAAGTGCGCGAGGATCCATTGAAAACTTTCTCCCGTTTATCTTGAAGAAGAAGGGAAACAAAACCAGAGACCGCGGAAGGAAGGGCTGAAAACATTGGCGCCAAAACCCGAAACAAAGAAGAGAGAGGGGAAGAATCCGGTTTCGGGGAGGGAATCCCCTCTCCACGCGGAGGGGGGAAGATAAGAAAACGGGGAAGCGGCTCGAAAGGAAAAATCCAATAAAGGAAAGGGAAGGTCCCTGGGAAGAAGGGGCTATGAACCCCACTTTGAAGAACGCGTAGTAGGCGGAAAGTCGCTGGTTGATACTGTTTGAAAAGAAAAATCGGACGATGCAAGAAAGCGGAGGAGCGGATGTAGGTGGAAAAGTACAATCCGACGTTGTCTTCGCCCCCGGTGATGGAGTGTTAGAAGTCTAGAGCTGAGAAAGAATCCAATCACGGCCGAAGCTGCCGTAGTGCGAAGGACTGGCAATGGGGAAAGTAGTGTAGGCCTTTTACGTGTATCTGAACAGAACCACGGGGGCCAAGGGTTCGAAAAGGGAGAAAAACGCAGGGGGTCACTCTAAGTGGAACCAGACTGGGTTCTGATTCTTCTCAGGGCCAACGTGACGGGAGACGGGTAAATGGTCCCCGGGAAGGCGCGAAGAGGAAGTGGGTGTGCGGTCGACAACGCCTGGGAGGCGGTCTACAATAGAAAAGAAGTCAAGTAGGATGCTATTGCGAGCGTGCGCCGTAAGTAAGCTGTCAGGGAACCATGAAGGGTTCCAGGGGCAGGGTGAAATCATCAAAGAGCGGCCTACCGAAAAAGAGCACTGGGTCCTCCGGGTGGTGGAATCTGGGACGAACGATACATGTCGGGCAAGTAGGAACGTCCTCCCGGAGAAGGGGACTTCGCGGCGGGTTTGGCCTGGGCTCCACAGAGTAGCACTTCCTAAACGCACAAATTAAGAGGGTCAAGTAGAGACAAAAAATTCTCTATTAAAAAAAGAGGACACCTTTAGGATCTCGTCGAGTAAATTCGGTTTCGACGCAGTGAATCAAAGGGACCATGATGAAGCCTGGGAGTAAGGGTACCTCCCTGAAGGAAGGGACCGTCCCAAACGCCCTTACTGTTGATCAGTGCCGATGGGCCAGGGCCGGGATGCTGCGGAAGGTAAGGGAGTAGGAAGAAAAGCACATAGGGGCCGACTTAACGCGTTTTCCCGGAAAGAGGGGATGGTGTCACGAACAACCTCAAAGGTTATGGGGCTGCGCAGATGTGTGTGGGCAAGGGGATGCATAGAGGATACGCTGTGGTGCAGACTAATAACGGTTCTACAGCAGGAGAGTGAAGGGTTTGTTGGGGGGGGGGGAACCAACAAAACAACGGTGGAGCGTAACGTGGAAACAGGTTGTTTAGAAACGCTGACGTGCAGAAAGGAAAGCCCCCAGAGCAGGGCGGGGGGGGCATGGGAGAGACATACGACAGACCTGGCCTCGGGAAAACTTTGATAGTCAGGGGAAGGAAAAAAAGTTTGATCGGTGGAGGCGCCTAAGAGGGGGTCAAGACCTGCTGAGTGAAACCATTCCCCTGGCGGTGACAGGTGACAGGCGCTCTAAAAGTAGTGCGAAAAAAATCAGGAAACTTACAGGAAAAAAAAAGATCAAGGTGGAAGAAGAAAAAGACGCACCTAAAAAAAAAGGAACCGCAAGGTCTACCCTCTCAATAAGAGACAATGACAACTAAAAATACTGGGAACCTGGAGAAAACCAGAAGGAAAGGCGAAGCCAAGAGAACAATGCGAAAGAGTAGCGTGTGTCGCCGAAACATAAGTGGGGAATCAAAAAATCGGGAAAGGAACACTTGGGTACCCTGTAAGGAGGGCTCCCATGATGGGCTCGGTCTATGATACAGGTCGAGACAAGGGAGGGGTTAGAAAGAACCGGGCATCAATTCCACGGGGGAAAGGTCGGCACGATCGAAACCCGATCCCTAATAGAAGAGAGCAGTAAAAGGAAAAGTCAAAGGGGGGGGAAGAGAGAGGAACAATGATGCGCAAAACAGCAGAGGGTAAAAATTCGGACACCAAATGCCAACCGTAATGCAAGAAACTTCACTTTCGCGGGTGAGAGGGGGGGACCTAATTGGCTGGGGAGGGGGAGGTAAGACAAGAATTAAAAAAAAGAAAAGGAAAACAGGAAGTCAACTCTAGTCCGAAGGTTCAGACGCAGGTCAGGCAACTAAATAACGTGTAAGGAACACTTCTGAAGGGCTACTTAAGGCAGCCTCGAGAAAGGAGTCGGAAAGGGGAAGGTAAAAGAGTAGGGGGGTCAAGCAAGAAAAACCGACTAAAAGTGCAGTGAAAGAGATGTAGGTCTTCCCCATCAGGGGAACAAGAAAGACGGAAAGAAACACGGGGAGGGAAGATAGACTGCGGAAGCGCTAGGACACACAGCGGACGGTGGTGTCGGGGGACCCGGCGTAGGCGAAGGGTCGGGCGGAACTCAAAGACCGATGAGGTGGAAGAAGACCAGGAACAATCCCACTTCTCGTTCACTCGAGGGTATACTACGAAAAATTGTCATCAGAGGGAACACTAAGGGAGGAAAAAGCAGGTTGGGGAAGAGAACGAAGAAAAGGGAATAAATCGACGAAACACAACAAAAAAGGAATGGGGAAAAGAAAGGGAGTATTAAACCTGGGAGTCGGGGGGAGGGCCACCCATAAGTCAAAAGGGTCCGAATTAAGTGGGGCGTGAGGAAAATGGTCGCTCGTGGACCGAGAGAGAAAAAAGCAAAAGTGAGTTTGCACTAGCTGTATGAAACTTTAACTTTTGAGACCGAAGACCAGAGTCACAGGACGAGGAACAAAGGACAAACAACAAAAAAAACGGGTCTCGGAGTGGTTTGCCGGGGAATGGTGAAAGGAAAGATTGGAGACATGTTCGGCGGGATGGCCTGGAAAAAACTCAAGCTAGGGGAAGATCCGAAAATATTCGTCTCCACCCTTTCAAGAAAAAGGGTCGTGGGGAAAGTAAAAAGAAAAGGGGACCCGGGTCCAAACGAAAGTCTCTAGAGGGGGGTAGGCCTAAGTCAGAGAGTAGAGAAGTGAGTACCCTTGACGAAAGAATGCTTCAAGCAGATTGGGAAAGGCAGGTGGCAAAATTTAATAGTGTGGAAAAAGCGAAGGGAGTAATACAAAAGATCACACCTCATGGCGCAGGAAAGAGTCACCGGGGGATAAACAGCAGAAAGGCATTTGAAAAAAGGGTGGTGGGCATTTTAGGCAATTGTAACTGGGGGAGCGAATCAAAATGGGGAAGAAAAAAAATTGCAAGAGATCTGGTACACATGCGAACTCCTTACGATCAAGTTCGAGGGGTGAGAAGCAGCAGACTTGCGATTGATAGCGGCATCTCGCCAAAAAATAAAAGGAGGCAATCCAAGAAAGCGCACCGAAAACTGGGGAATAACTAGGGGAAAGAAAAATTTTAAGGGGGAATGTTGACGTGTTTGAAACCGAACAAACTCGGGGGTTGGACTGAAAACGAAAAGGTCACAGTGGGAGCGGGCAGAGCCGGGTCCGTGTTCAATGAAGAAAAACTCTCGATGTAGGTCCTAGGGATGTAGTAGGAGGGCTACATCGGGAAGATTGTAGGGAACCTGATGCCAACCACCGAGGTAAACACTTGCCGGGGAAAGGGGAAAATTGGCAGAAGAACGTTAAGGGGAGAGCATCAGAAAAAAAGGCAGCCTGAGATGGTTACGGAGGGGATCAGGTACGCAAAAACACCCTATGGGGAGGACGACGAAAAAAAAAACGAATGGGGGGCTATTGTGAAATAAAAAAGGAAAGGATAGGGCGGGGGAGGGAATCTGGCTCGAAAGACCCTGAAAGGGGCCAGAGTCTGGGAGAAAAAGGTCTGCACGGGAATGAGACCAAGTGGAAAAAAACGACTATCCAAAGGCCACCGGCAATGGAAAAAATAATGGGAATGGATTCAATCGGGCAAGTACTCCGCGATGTCGCGGAAAAGACCAAAACATCTCTGCGACACCAACAGTTGAGAGGAACCATCCTCGGCGAAAAAGAGGGGAAAAATCTCACGATGTGTTCTGGTCAAAAAGCATAGACCTTAAAATGAGCAGGGGGAAAACATGGAAGGACACAGAAACAAAAAGAGAGATGAAGGTTATGGGAAAAAAGAGCACTTCCTTTTCGGAAAACTTCGGAAATACCGCGGCATCATTGAAGAAATACTTTCAAAACCAGAAGCAGACCGATGACGAGATAACGCCAGGGTCTCGGGAGGCAACCGTCGTGCCGCTAAAAAAAACTTTAGGAAGTCGGGGAGGGCGGGCAGAGGGGGCTACATGGGCGGGGGACCAAAAAGCAACAACATCCGCAAGGAACAGTCCGGGGGAATCTGACCAGACAAGGGCAACTTACCAAGAAAACAGACGAGAAGTATCCTCAGGTCTCGTGAGCGGACGAAGAAAGCTATAAATTAGTAAAAGGGGGAAGGGCAAATCAAGGGGCGGGGTCAAAAAAAAAGAAAAAATCGCCAGCTCGTATCAAGAGCATCGACGGACTAACAGGAAAAAGCGCCAGGCGTGGTCGCCGCTACAACAAAGGAAAGGACGCGAAGGTTCTCTCCGGGACCGCCCGTTGTTTTCACGACGTCAGGACCGTGGCCTAGAAGAATGAACCGCCTCGGCCAAAAGAACAAAGGATGTTTAGGGACAGGCTAAAAGGGGCAGGGGATGCAAAAATGAAAAACTCATAGTGACAACAGGAGAGCGGTCACGGTGACTACTAGCAGATGTAACGGAAAAGGGTGATTTAGAGCGAGGCGATAGAATAGAAAAAACCCTCGGGTGCGAACGACACTGAAACATCACCTAACATTAAGACTAAGCACGGCCTTCATGACAAGAGGGCAGGAATTATTTTGCACAAATCGCATGAATCCACAGCGGGGTGTGTCCGCATGAACTCAGATGGGAACGCAAGGGGGGTGCAGCAACGAGTTCAACCTCATGCGAATGGACGGGATGGGCTTTCGAGGTAAGAGAACGCCGTCTTGAGGAGGGAAGCGTCTGGGGGAATGGTGAGTCACGAAACAGGAAGGAAAAGTCATCTCTCAGACGACAGAATGGAGGTGGTTGGCACCAAGATCATCCCTTACTCGATACGGGTTTTGAAAACGGCTGGAGGAAGGAGAAAAGGGGAGCCAGGTCAAATGGAGAGAGTAGGAGATAATGAATGTCAGACAAACGCGGGGAGATGAAGAGTCTCGTCGAACCGTGGGGGTAAGGACAAGAAAAAGTCAGTCATGTGGACACCCAGTACCTTGAAAAGGGGAGGACGAGGACATTCACGGCATTAAAAAGTCAGAAAGCGTCCTGCTGATCAGTCTTGGTGAAGGAAATGGAACACGTCTCAGATAGGGAAGTGAGGAGTCCTGACCAATAGATCCCGACCGAGAATCTATAGGGGGGGGCTCCGGAGTCAGAGTCCACGAAGTTGACAAGCAGGGAATTATTCGACCTAGCAGTGCGGACGCAATCAGGTACCAGGAGGCGCTTGCAGCAGGCAGAATTTCATAAGGGAGTTCCCGCGACACACTGAGGGGAGAAGTAGAGAAACACCTATAAAGGAAGCGTCTAGGGCTCTCTCAGGGTCGGGGACGAAGCACTTCCGCAGATTCAAGGAGTAAAAAAGTCAAGAAGGCAGATACAGGGTATCTGCTCGAAAAAGGGTCTATATCTTCGGGGGAAAGAAAAAGAAAGAAACCTGCAAGATCAGCGACAGGTCGAGCAGGGGATTTCGATATTCAAATGCGCAGGTGACCCTGGGGTATGGCAACGTTGGAGTAAACCAGTCCCGTTTCTGGCCACTCACCCACTTGGCAAGCATATCGTCGCCGAACATTGTGCTTACCGTACGAACACATCTAGGAGGGGGATAACAGGAGAGAAAAGGCACCGAAGTCAAAGCGAAGGACGCTTTCGTTCGGGGGGGAGACGTCGCGGGGGGGTGGAAATTTGCCGTGACAAAAGGCGAGACAGAGAATGTGGGAGGGGGCTGACAAGCGTCGCGGAAAAACGAAAAATACTTCGGAGGTCAGACGAGGAGAAAGGGATTAGATTCAAGAAGTGAATTCAATACCCGAAAACTAATGAAGTTGGGCGAGAGTGCAGTCGCCGCGGACGGGGAAGAAAAAGGGAACTGTAGAAATTCCTGGGGTCGCGGAAACTTGATCAGCCTAACTTCGGGAAAACTTCGGCACACACAAGAAAAGGTTCAGTGGTGGAAGCCAGAGATGTAGACCTATTCAGATATCGCAGCAGGCGATTGAGGAGAGAGGAAAACAACGGAGGAAAGAAAAGAGGGGGAAAATCGAGACTTCGAGGTAGCTTAGAGGAGACTTTCTCACGAAAAAAACCTCTACCACTGAACGTTTGTGGAGTGGGCAGACGGGAGGAGATAAAAAGTCCTAACCTCTCCAGGGCCTTGAAAAAAAATCATTCCAACAGAAGGCCGGAACCTACGAGCTAATGACCTCGCCACGGAAAAAAATTCGTTTGTGTAAGGGGGGATGAGGGGGGGTGAAGGGACTTGTCGAAAAGAACTGCTTCCTAGGCGCAGACTAAGATGGGGGGCCGCGGATTGGTCCGAACTGTGTAAAAACCACCTTCTCTCTACAAGGGTTCACGGCCATGACAACCAAGAGAGGAAACGACGAAAAGATGGGCCGGAAGAAGAAAGGCGGTGGCGATGGTCCGCCTTGTATACATCTCGGGGGGTGTAGGAGAAACCCGTGAGTCGACGATCGGAGGAAAGTGTTGTAGGAGGGGGAAACGGGAATGGGATGGTGGCCGACTAACTTCCAAAACCAAAAGGTGAAAAAGGACCCCGTAAGATTAGACCAGCTCATATGACACCCTGTAGCGGCGGACCTTCCGCGCTCGCCCGAAACCGCAAGATCAAAACCTCTCGGATGATAGAACCGGTTAAGACTTCCATCGTTGAGGACTTCCCTCTAAGGATAATGAAAAAGGGGCCATTCAGCGTTAACCGACATGGAGAAGAAAGCTGGAAAAAAGAAGTTTACAGCAAGGAAAATCCTCGTGTAAAAAGAAGTGGTTCTGTATTGAGGAACTCTCACGTGAGTCGTCCGGGGAGGCGCCATCCGGGGAATCTGCGGGAGTGCTGAAAAGAGTCATCTTCAGAGAAAATGTTTATTGTTACTCCTTCGGCCGGAAAAAAAGAGGTAGCGTGGAGGACCGTTGGTGGAAAGGAGAATAAATTAAAACCTAGAGGGAGGCGTGTCTGTCCCTTTGTAGGAAACCCCGAGAAGCAGGGGGACGCGCATGAAACGGAATTAGCTTAATTTGCCGATTGGAAAAAGGCTCGCAGGGGTAACGGGGGGGGCCTTCACCGGAAAACGAAGGTCCACAACTTCGTCACAGACGCTGGGCAAAAAAAGAGCGGTGCCGAGGGCCGTGCGTCAGGGGAGGATAAGAAGGAGGAAGGTCTACGAGAAACTTGGGAAATGCGCACGTGAGCGGGGGAAACGCAGCAGGAAAAACCAGTACCTCGGAGTAAGGTTCAGGAAGAGTGGGGAGAAAAAAAAACGCAACTAAGTGACTTCGAGATGACACGGGATCCTGTTTCTTGAAGAAAGGCGCAACCTCGATTACCTAAAAGGGGAAGAATTGATCTCGTACTCGAAATCCAGACAGTCAGCGGGGCCTTCCAAAGATTTTAAGGACCTGAAGCAAACAAGGGTATCCAGACGAGTGAGGGAGGGATTTATCAGGGTGGGGGGGGGTGATGCGGAGTTTACAACGAAAGAGACCTCGTCATGAACTGCGGCAGGCCGGAGTTTGTAATTATTTTCAAAGGGTCAAATAGACGGTTGTTGGAGGGGAAAATATTGGGGAAAAGGGGGGACTTGCTGCTCTAGGAGCCTTCTCCAGAGCCAGGAACGTGCCGCAGGGATAGTCAGAGGGGAAGGTCGATCATGTGGGAAAGCGTCGGGAAAGTGGAAGTGTGGGGGTCTCGGACCATAACAACAATCCACCGGGGGAAGACGGGGGGACCTGGTTAGCAAAAAGAAAGTGTGATGGAGAGTTGGAACCCGTCTTGGGGAGGACTTTCTATGAAGCCGAAAAGAAATGAATCTTGTACGGGGGAAGGGGAAAAGAAGAAACCTTCGGAGAATCTTTGGGAAGGAGAAAACGGATGGCCTGTGTCGTAGCAGTGCAACACACAAAAAGAACGTCGCTAGGGGAATACATCAAGGTTAGAGGAAAAGGGATTCTGGAACGAAGGGAATGGGTGGACAAAAGAGGGTTTGAAATCATAGGGGAAAGCGGCCGTGAGGGGGAAGGAGACACATCCGAGAAAGGGACTGTTTATAGAGAAAGATCATGGTCGGGACTGGACATGTAAGAAAGGAAAAGCTAACAGAAGGAGGAGTTTTTGAAGGGGCGGCCTCCCATAAGTAAGACAGAAAAGAACCGAAAGGAGCCGAAATGGGGCAGTATAAGTTGCTGCCTAGGGGTACCGCGAAGAAAGGTCGGATCTCGAAGGGAGGGGTAGGATGACGGGTTAGAGGGGGCGAAAGAGGGGGACTGGTAAAAAATGATGAAGCCGAGGGCAGTAGAAGCACGGTAAGGACTGAGCTCTGGAACCTACGCAGGTTTACCTCGGGTGAGAGGAAGAAGGGGAAAGAAAATCAGATCGCACCGGATCATTAAGGAGGACGGGACAGGGGGAAAAACAGCGGTGCATAGAGGGGGAACAGCGTTTACGCGAGGAAGTAGGAGTTACTCACCAGAAAGGAGGGTTGGGGCAACAGAAAACACAATGGGGGGAACAGTAGCCTAACAGCGGCTGGTGGGGAAATTAGAAGCAGGAGGTCGACCTCAGCGCGTGCTTTGGAACGTGAAATGGGAAAAAAGGGGTTTCATAGGGGGAAAACTCCGTGCACCCAGTAAAGAAAAAATACTAAAACATGGCTGTAAGGTAGGGGCGAAGAAGGAAACAGACCCTACGAGAGGCTGCTAATTTGGGAGATGAAATTCACTAGAAAAAGTCTTAGAGTTGCTGGGGTGGTGCTGAAAAAATCGGGTGTTCCAGAGGGAAGGGACGCGATTCAACAAAATCGAGACTTCAGGAAATGCACCGGGGAGGAGATCAGAAGAAAAGTAGTCCGACCCGGGAAAAGGGAAAATACGGGCAAGCTCAGGTGTTAAGGGGGAGAACGCAAAACGAAAAAAAAAAAGCCCTCCGGGGGCGAAAACTATACTACAAGGAAATTCCCAATTCTGGGCCTCCATCGGAGACGAGGGGACGGAAAACCGGCCCTTATCAGGCAAAAGGGCAAAGGCAGGAAAATGAAATCGGGGTTAGAAAGGAAAAGATTGAGTATGAAAAACACTCTTCAACCAGGGAATAAAGAGTTTCCGACTCTTAATGACCCAAGGGAGGGGAAGGAAGGGAGGGGAAGAATTTCCAGCAGGAAAGTCATGGGTTTTCTAGGAGGGCAGAGGATCAAGGAACAAGTAGAAGCGAGTTATCACACGAGAAGAAGAGGAGAGGCTGGAGAATTGAAAAAGGAGGGCCTGAAAAGAAGAAAACTAACTCTAAAGTATTTTCAGCCCAGTGAAACCGGGGGGAGTCGACACTGGAAGAAAAACCAGGGAAAGGAGCGGCCTTATGGGGTGTCAGGTGGGATCTGGGAGAGACTTAGGGGGAGTATGTTGGGGGAACAGAGATAAAAAAAACACTCGAAACACAGGGGAAGAAACTTAATGCGGTCGAGAAGGGGAAGAACGGAAGGAAGGGGGGAAAAGAAGACACGGGCCTGCTCGAACTAATGAGTAGCGAAAGGAGAAAGAATCGGGAAATAGGAGTTCTGAAAAGGGTACATTCTTCTGTGGGGAAACTCACACTAAGGGGAAAGGACTGGCGGGGGAAAGGGGACGAGTGCGGAGCGGGAAAATACTGAGTCCCATCTACTCCAGAAATTGGCAGAAAGAGAGACGAAGGGACGATCCTTCGAAGAAAAAACATAGAAAGTGCTAGGGAATCATTCGGGAAGGGAGGGGGTAGGAGTAAAAGAAAGGAGTCATGCCATCTCTACAAACCAAGGAGAGGAGATAGGAGATAAGAAGAACTAAAAAACTTTCAGGTTGTACGTCAAAAAGCGACTGAGAAAGGGGGGGGGGGCGCAACCAAAGTCCTTCAAAAGGACGAAGCTCTAGCAAAAAACAACTGGGGGGTTTTACTATAGAGATGAGACACTTGTCAGGAGGGGGAGAAAACAAAAGGTCCTAGTGTCCTCTTGAGGGTTGGGAGGAGATGAAAAGGGGCAGAGGCTGTAAAAATAGCGAAAGAAAGGGGGTGAATAGCTAGGACTCACTTGGAGGGAAAACGAAGAAAGAGACCTACTAAGGGCAAACACAATGGATCTATTTTTTTTTTTCGAAAGGAGGTACGGGGAGATGGTCGAAGACGAAGGGGACTCTTGGAGGAGGCTTTTGAAATCTCTGGGGAAGGAAAAAGCCAAGAGGAAGACCCAAACTGGGGGCAAGGACCGTAAAGGGGGGGGAGGGACCCAAGAAAAGAGGGGAACCGTGACCGAAGAGATTATAGAAGGGATCTGAGGTAGCTCTAACTTAGAGGGGGCTCACCTGGGAACGGGGGGGGAGGACGTCCTTTATGGAAAGTAGAAATGACTAGAAAGTTCAGGCTCAGGAAGTTGGAGATTTGGTCATCTAGGGATTAAAAACAAAAAAAATACTAGAAACCGGAAAGTAGGAGAACATATAACAGGGGGGGGAGAAAAAGGAGAGTCAAAGCGCATGGGGACGGTGTTTGTCCGTTGAGAAAGAGGACGTGGAGGAGAAATCAGGGGGGGGCCGAGGAAGAATTAAAGTTTCCTCTTCTAAACCTTGTACCTTCAACAAACGCGAGTAGGAGCGTGGGGGACTCATGCCTCCTCAAGGGAAGGGGCCTGGGGGTAAGGGCTGAAATAACTAAAAAAAAGAAAAGGGGCTAGAAAGGACGGAAGAAAAGGCCGGAAAAGAACGGGAGACAGCAGGAAGGAAAGAGTGTTAGTCTTTTACGATTTTGGAAGAAAAACGAACATAGTGGTTGCGAGAACAAAGCTAAAGTTCCATCCTTTTAGGTCTGGTGGGGTACGACATTGGAGGTGGTGTCCCGAAAAGATTAAATTGTCAGAATGGATGGGTTAGGGAAGCGGCGACAAGGAGGGAGGTGCCGGGGGGTAGGAGGAAAAGGGGGTAAATCCCCACTTGCAAAGGAAACAGGTCAGTTTGAACGTGACTTTTAGGAAGAATGCGGAGAGAATCAGAAAGTGAAAGATGCCGGAACCCTTGGGTGGGACTGATAGAGAAACGAAAAAAAACGAGCTGGGAAAAGGAGACCGCCCCATAAAAAAGAATGGAAACTAGGTGAGTGAAGGCTACTGTTGAGGGGAGGTCGGGGGTGAGATGGGAAGAACGGGCCTGCCAGAAAGGATAGGGGGGAGAAAAATTGGGCTCACGGAGGGTAGAGAAAAAAAAGGTTGAAAAACGAAAAACGGCCATTCAAGAGCATTAGGGGGGGGGCAGGGCATCCTGGAGATAGGGAATGAAGACGGAAAGGGGAAATTCGGCCCCAAGGGCAAAAAATAATGGAAAACAAAAAAGCCATGCTTGTGACAAACATCAATATTCTAATGAAAAGAGGGAAAAGGGGAGAAAGATGTTGGAGGGGAAAGCAGAGGATGAAATTACGACTCAGAAAGCAGGAAGGAGGCAGGAGGCAAGCTAAAAAACGAGTACAACTGGCTTTTCCTGGGGAATATAATTCCATGAATGGAGGAAGAAAGGCAAGAAAGAGGAGAGGGAAGCTGATACAGGATGTAGAAGAAAACAGAAATACTAAAGAGGAAAGAAATCCTACAAGTGGGGACTCTGATGGCAGCTCTTACCTGGAAGGGACCTACGGGAAAAAAAGAGGGAAGGATGGCTGGGGTACGCATGCGGCTAAATAGGTTGAAAACAGGCAAAAAAACAAGAAGAAGTCCGGAGCCAGATAGTCTGAAGGGCATGAACTAAAGGGAGAGCCAGAATAAAAAAAAAGAAGAAGAGAAGGGGGATCGGCACGAAGGACCTCAAAAGTTAAAAATGGAATGAAAAAAAGGCCGGGGAATCTTACAAGGGGGGTCAATATCAAAGAAACAACCTTACTCTCACAAGAGGGTAAAGAGCAAACAAGTGAAAAATGGAGAGCAGCGCAAACGTGGAGAAAGTCTAAAAACAAAAGAAGGAGCTGAGGGCCTAAGGGAACCGCCAGGAACGCAAATTGAGGACACTTGGGGAAAAAAGAGGAAAAAAAGAGTAAAAGATACAGACACTCCGGGGAAAAAAAGAGTCGGGAGAAAATTATTTTGGAGACTCATTCTAACCGGGGTGGGGCAGTGGGGGGAGGAAGAGAAAGGAAAAGAAGAAGAAGAGGAAAACATGACTAGACGTAGAAGCGAGACAGCTGACGCCGTGGTTTCTCTGGAGAAGGCCTTAGAAGCGAACAGACAAAGTCCACTAGGGGGAGAAATTCAACCTTCTGAAGGGGTATCACAATCCCCGACATTAAGAAGGGAAAGAACGCCGAATGTAAAGGAAGTGCAGAGGGGACTTTTTTACAATAGGCATAATAAAACAGAGGGGTGGGAGCCGAAAGCGTTATAAAAGTGTTGTGGTTTACTCCACTTCCAAATCACTAACTTGCACTATTACGTAGGGGGGGGGGGAACGAGAACGAAAGGCGGACTATTAATCGCTGGGGGAAAGGGGATACCGAAACCGGGAGAAGAGGCAGAAGAGGGAAGCTGCGGGCGGTTTGTCGGACAGAATCAAGTAAAATACAGAGGAAGGGGGGGTCAAAGAGGGACACGGAAAGACTCCGCCGGTCACGGACCTTCAAGGGGGAGATATTAACAAGGATCTCTTTAAGCAAGACGCACGGCAGAGAAAGTCTTAAGAAGGCTTAAGCAGGAGTATAAAAGGCTTTACCTCTAAAGGGGAAAAGGGAAACCGACCTGGAAGGGGACGGGGGGGGAGGAATAGTACTTAGCTCATTCAAGGACATGAGAGGGTGAATGAGAGACGGCAGGGGTCATAAAACTTTCCGACCAGGGAGAAAATGCGGAACGGGGAGGGAACTGAAAAAGCCGAGTGGCCCGCCGTCCTGAGTTGATAGGACTGGAAATGACAAATCACCGGTTGGGAAGGCTGGGTATAGACATATTGAGGAAGACTCAAATATTTACCAGAAAAAGCGCAGGGAGAATTTCATAATGGGGTCGCCGCTGCAGAACCAGAGGGCTTACCTTCAAGGAAGGGGCCCGATACCATTAAAAGAAGATAAGGATACTCGAAGGGGAACGGTTCGAAAGGAAGGAGAAGCCATTATCAGGCTTACTGAAGAAGAAAAGCAATGGGGATAGCCTCTCGAACTGATCTAGAATATGATGTTTGAGTAGGGTCACTGGGTAAAGGGAGAAAGAAACAGGGGGAAGGGGCGCGTCTAATCGGCACAAGGGTAAGGGTGCCAACACGGGAATTCCGTTTGGTAAGGCACCAATGAAAAGGAACAGGGCCAAGAACAACAAAAGGCCAGGGGCGTCTTCAAGGACAAATAGGGCCCTGAAGAAAATAGAGAATAAGAAGAGTAGGAAAACTCTCAGTGAAAAACCAGAGGGCAATGAAAGATGAAAAGGGGATTCGTTATGAATCGAGGTGGGTAATTGGGTAATGAAAAATGCATAAATAAGTTTTGGGTAAATGAGAAAAGAAGCTACCAAGAGGCAGAAGGTAGACGAGAGAAACTTCGTCTTACGAGAAAGACAGTTCGATAAAGGGCAGACACCAAAAAAACAAAGGGACATTGGAAGTTCATTCTGAACGGACTGTGGACTGCATGTCCAGAATGGTAATGGGTAAAAGAATGAGGAGGGGAGGAGGAATGGAATCAGACGAACGGAGGAAGGACAGTAGAAAAATAAAAGTGTAAAAGTTGGGCTGAGGTGGATGCAGGAAGACCTGGAGATGTCGACCGCAATTCTAAAGAAACATTCGGCCTCTTTGAGGGCAGGACTCAGAAAAAAAAAAAGGAGGGAGGAACAAAAAAGGAGGAGATAGGACTCAGGCGATGATATGGATCGGAGAGATATCGACGTAGAAGAATAACCTAAGAGAAAGAGGGACAAGTGTGGTGAAGAAGGGCAGAAAGGTGACGCGGAGATACTAGACAAAGAAGGAATTGCTAAAGGAAAAATTAGGGGGAAGGAAAAGGACCAAGGGGAAGCCAAGCTAGAACCAAAAAGGCATTCGTTTTTAGGGATTACAATTGACGTATAAATAAGGGGGTGGAAGTCTCTAAGAGAACGTCTGAATGCATCGGAGGCAATATCTTTTTTGAAAAAAGAGGGGGGTCGGAAATTGTCCCAACAATAGGGGGAGATCATGTAAAGCCAGTCCAAAAAGGGGAGCTAACGTTGAAGGTGTGCCTGAGACGAGGGAGGGAAGTATATCTCTCCGGAGATAGCTAGATGTTGGGGAGGACGGGAAGGAACATGGGGCCTTATAAGAATGAGGTAAACATGGGGTTTGGCTGGGAACTGAACCTGGGAAATTTTACTAATAAAGAAACAGAAACAGGGTTGGGGGGAAAACAGAGAACTTTGGGAAATAGAAAAACGAGCGATTCAAAACTGTCACGGGCTCAGGGAGTGGGGACAAAAAAAAAAACCAGAGATCTAGGGATAAAAGATCTGAAGGATCACTGAGCCCATTTTCAAGGCAATTATGGAAAGTAACTAATGCTCCGGAAGTCTCAGTAAAAAGACCATTTCAAAAAAAGACTTAGGGCCATCGAGGATCCTGGGACTATTTACGAGAGGGGGGGGAAGACAGAGAGTGGGCGAGGAGAAAAAAAGTATATGCAGGACGACCTAGAAAGCAAGCAGGTCAGATTGGGCGTGGTCACGAGATCATGGAAGTAAAGGGCAAAGGGTGGAATGAAGATCTAGCCACGAGAGGGATGAGGTCGGAAGGCGATTTTCAGGACTGCCGCAGGAAAATCTAGTCAGACTTGCTGCAAGGGGGGAAAGCAAAAGACCTGAGACGACACGAGCATGAAGGGTCTGAGCAATAAATGAAAATTTTACGAGGAGTCAAGGGATGGGACTGCGGGAATAAGTTCCCCAGCAGACTGTCACTAATTACTACAAAAACGTCGGGATCTGTCCGAGTCCGTTGCGGACCGTGTTCTGAATATGATGCAATTTTCTCTAACTATATCCAGGTGGAAACCGAGGGACCGTTGAGCTGTGGCAGAAAATCTTAAAAAAAACAGAGAAGGATATGGGGCTGATCTTTGGGAGAACAAAACCGCCACCGGGGGAAGTCCATCTAGGAACAGACTTGTTTAGAAGACCAGAGCACAAATCGCTGGAAAGAAAGAAGGGAGTTAGCTACTCACAATCAAACTCTTCAGCGTGACATTCCAGTCTGGGAAGAGATTAAAAGCACAAAGGTCTCCATAGGGGGGGAGGAGTCGGCAATTCTTTGGAGGATCGGATTCAACATCACAAAAGACATCTTGCCTAAAAACTTTCAGGAAGGAGGGGGTAGCAACGGGATGTAGGTGGTACCAATCTACTTTTGTGGGTAGGACCCGAGTACCTGGACTGGGACGCGGAAAATATTAGACATATCCATCTAAGGCGAGGGGAGAGGAAACGACGTCGGATAAGTTTCAAATCCACGAAGAAAAAGGATAAGGGACGTGGTCTCGGCAACAACCCATGGACCCAACCGGGGGAGAAATGGTAGACACCCTCCATTTTCTTCGTATTGCCTAAGGGAGGTTATGATTAGTGCATCGGCCCAAGAATTTGAACGGCGGCTCAGTTTAACGGAGAGAAACGAGGAGATCCTTGTGTTGGTTGTAAGGGGCGACCATGAGGCGAGTGAGTTCAGCCTGCACAAAGTCGATCAGGGAGACGACGAACGCTGATTATGGAATACCGGGGAGAATGTTGCCCTGGGGAGCTGTTAGTCTAGACATAAGACGGCGCCATACAAAAAACAGAGCCGAGGATAAGAGCGGCGGGGTGTCTTGGCTTCTATAGTCGCTGCCAAGGGTGGGGTCAGCTCAAAATCCCAGCAGGAAATTCGAGGAGGGTTTGGGGACTGGCAGCCGGACCATCATTAAAAAAAACAGACTCCCAAAGAATTCACGTGGAGAAGTAGAAGGGTAAAACGATGGGGTGCCCTCGAACCCAGGTCGTATCTCGGAAAAGGGGTCTGAGTCGGGTTCGGCATAGACAGGAAGCACGCGGGCCTGTGAAATCGGGCAGTAGCCGCAACTGCAGGAAGGGTAAGCGAACAAAGACAGGGGGAAGAGGGTTAGGCGTTCGTCACTGGGGGGGCAGGCCAGAGATACGTCGCACAGGTTCCTGAAGGGAGGGGCGTGAACAAACATCTGGAACATCGGGAAAAAAGGGAGTTCCCGGAAGAAAGGGAGGAGGGTTCACTCCACCTCACTGAGTTGTTACGCCAGCAGGAATGGGGGGGGGTGCAAGATTGAGGTCGAACAGAGGGGGATGAAGGATGAAAAAAAAAGCAGGTGTTTGGGGGGGAACGCAACTCAATCGGGGCAGGTGCCGTTTAAAAATCTCGTGGTCAACTGGTGGGGTAATCGAAACCGTAACCAGAATGAAAAAACCAAAGAGGCGACAGGGACAGAGATCAGAAGAAAACAATCGATTAAGGGCGAAATGTAGCTCTGACCATGGCATAATAGAAAAGGGCTTGACATCAAAAACGGGCGGCGCCTAATATCGGGGTTAGAGTAAAAATGCTATACGGGGACTTCCACAAAAGTAAGCAGGGCTGAGGGTCACGGGGCTGAAGCATCGACGGAATTAGTGTCTGACAAGGAAAAGGGATGAGAAAATAAGACAAGGGGTTGGGACTATAAAACACTTCGCCAGCCCCCGACGTTCAAACCGGGACCGATTGTCAGAAATGCTACAAAAAAGCTCCAAAAATCCAAATTCCGAATCGAAGTCCTTAGGGTCCGGGGAAGCACCTGGAACCGGGATCGGAAAGAGAAGATGAAGTATCTTTCGCATAAATGTAGGTTTCTACAAAATCTTCACCGAAAACAAATTTGAAAAAGTCGGCGACCGGGAAGCGGGAGGGGTTAGGATGGGTCGGGCTCAGGACTTTTTTGCTGATTGACGAATGACCATAAAAAAAAAGGGATTCGTCCTTCTCAACCAAGCCCGAAGAGTAAACCGCGGCGCAGTAACATTCTCATGATACGTAAGGGCTTTGACAAGCGGCAACATGATTCAGTTCCGCCGAAATCCAAAAGGCTGTAAGCCACTACCAACAGGGCAATGGCGAGGAAAAACTGTAGCTTTTCAGTCCGGACTGTCGGCGTATGGGGACAGTGATGACCAACAAACTACCACCGTCCGAATAAATCAAACTGGCTGCATCGACTGGACGGAAAAAGGAGTCGTCAACGGATCACGGACGCGACGGGACGAGGAGAAACTTCGGCCGCCTCGTAACGGAAAAGGCGCGGAGGTGACGTGTCAAAGCGTCTGTCCAACAGAAAGGACCGACTACGGTCCTGAAAAAGCAAGGGGGGGGAAAGAGGCGAGTGCGGTATGTGTCCCCGAGATTAGTCAAAGAAGCAATATCAACTTGAAGACGGAAGGGAGAGGAACTTCAGAAGGCAAAAAAAGACATTTCTGGTAGGCCAGAGGGGAATTCGTGCGACTGTGAACGGATTCGGCGTCACGACCGATAGGTCAGAAAAAATATCAAGACGGCCGCGTTCGCTAGGGGATACACGCGAAAAAGGTAAGCTGACTTCACCACGCAGGAACTGAATGGGGCAGAACGAAGACGGACAATGTCAGATCTCTCACAAAAAACTTAAAGTAAAGAAAAAAGAGATAGAATGAAATAACGTTAAGGGGGGGGGGGGGGGGAGTGAGCCCCCCATGCAAGGAGGTTCATAACTTCGTGTTTGCTTCTGAGAAGGGAACCAGGGTAGCGTCTGGAAGAAAGAAGCGAACGCGACAGTTGAGTTTCGAAATCTTATGCAGGAAAATGGTCTGGCTCCGACGAAGACAGACGACTCCAGAGGACAGACAGAAAAGGAAGCTAGGGGTGGGATTCGGAAAGGATCGCAGGTATCTCGAATCTGCCATTTTCTCCGTAGATGGGAGTCCAGAAAGAGATCGCAAATCAACTCTCCCCCGTGAAAAGCGAAAAAGCCAGTGCTGGACACAAAAAAGCGACTTGTACCATGCCAGACTATAAAGGGTCTCGACGAGGTTGTAAACGAACAAGTTAGAACACGTCGAAAACATTCAGTTACGACGCCCGGGGGGGAGGCACGTCGTGAAGAAGGGGGCCGTCTTACGGCAGGGTTAGATTGGAAGAATATGGATTAACTGCACGATAAAGTCTCGACAGGAAACACCTGAAAGACATTGAACGTGTTGGCAGTGGCGAGGCAAGTGGGACTTGAGAAAGAATGGAATAACTTCTGGGGCCGGAACGGGGATAGAGAAATGCTCCGCAGAAGTGAGGGAAATTGTGCACTCCGCAAAAAAGGCCAGTTACTGCGGCCATCTCCAAAAACATCCTGCTCGACACGTAATGTACATCACGCAAAAGACCGAACTGAAGAAAAATCCTGACCGGGGGGACGGGACGATTTTGACGACAAAAAGTTTTACGGACCACCTAAAGGGTAAGAAGGGTCGGGGAGGTTAAGATAACGTGTCCTGGGGGTTGGGCACGGCCGATGATAGGCAGTGGGAGCTGGGGTAAAGCGGGGTCGACAAATGAAGTTGCTGTTACCTTTTAAAGCGTGAGAGCCCACAGGAAGATTGAAAAAAATTGCCCGTGGTGGGACAGTTTCTACTAAAAGGAGGTATACTTCAGCAACACATACCTCGGGGGGTGGGACTTAGAGCAGGTACAGAAAAACCGATCTGGAGGAGCCACAACCGAGAAAGATTTGTTGGGGGCATTGAAGAAGTACAGGAGACGAATTTGTCTGGGATCAAAATGGCTTAGGGATCACGCCCGCCAGAGTAAGGGGGGGCTCATTGGCTGCACGGATGTTGAGGATGAATGGTGCCACGACAGCAAAGGAAAACCGTCACGGAAACATTAATGGATAAACGACGGCCTGACGACTCGTGCATTACAGAACGAGATGTAGCCACCAGGCATTGGCCCAACACCGGAGGAAAAAACACCTGGACTGTCTTTCCCTCACTCGAACGGGCAAAGGCATGCTCACTATGTTTTTCTGTCGAGCAGGACTTAAATAAAAAAACACTTCTTGTGAGGGGCCCAGGACGGAATAGAAAATAAGGATGCTTTACTCTAAAGCCTGCAGAGACGTACTGCACTACCGAAGTAATAATGCCGAGGAGTACCGGCTGTAGCAGAAAAATAACGACCTATGTACGATCTCCACCAGGTCTCGATTAAACACCTCGCCTCTTGCCGTGGCTAAGGGACCTCGTGATAGGGGACTCGGCGCGGCTAATGGGCGTCGCACAGAAAACCCAAAAAGGAGTAACATGAGGAAGGGAACATAATGTAAAAAAGAAAACCATTATCGAGCCAAGATCCAAAGCGAGGATCCTCGCTCAGTGGGGAAGCGGGGCCGGGAAGGCCTCTATGTCGAGGGATTTCATCACCAAACATTCAGAGGGAAGGTCGGTAAAATGGGTCAATAAAGTATCGCAATAGAGCATCGCACGCGTATGCACGCATGAAAAAATCGCCAGGCTTGGTCGGCCGTAAAGAACAAAAGGAAGGTCCGAAGGTTAGACGCACTGAATGAACCGAAAAAAATGTGGTTGGTTGGGGGGGTGGGGAAAAAATGGCAAGGAGAGAATAACCCTCACGGAGGGCCAATCGCAAAGAAAAAGGGGATACCGGCGAACCAGGTGGCAGTGTGACTGGCCGAAGAAAAAAGGAACAGACGCCGAAAGGGCACATGATAGGAACGTAAAAAAACAAAAATTCCGTAATGATGGTCTGAAGGGGAAAATAGAAAAATAACCATTACATCGTGTGCACGACACTTCGGTGGGGACCTCACCTACAGGTCAAGACAATGAACCCACGCGTAGAAAAGATCGGGGGATGGGGTAAACAGCGGTCATCATCAAACAGCGACGGCAAAATCGATGGAGACCCGTGGGCTCGCAGAGTGATGCACACGGACAACGTAAAAAAATATGGATGTAGGGGGCATAGCCCGCACTTCGTTCGGAGAGGAATCACGAGGGGAGAAAAAAAAAACAAAGGATCCGCGAATATCAGAAAGCTTCTGTCGTGGGGAGAAAAAGATTCCGCCCTTCTCCGGGAATGTTTTGTTCAACGGCTGAAAAAGACAAAAGCGAACCTCGCCCGGTCAAATTTATAAGTCGCGACACAGATCCTTCAGACAAAAGGACAAAGCTATATCTAGCGTCGAATGCAACCCGTAAGGGGAAGAAGGAGTGAACCCTCGGGTAAGTCGGAAGAAAAAATTACATACAAAAAATTTCTTACGAGGGATCAGCGAATGGCGTCCATTCACTGCCCTGCTCGGGGCAGGGGGAAGAAATGGAATCACAGTCTCCCAAAAGGAAAGTGAAGACGGAAACAAAGCGGCGCCAGTACATGACTTATCGTGGAGGGACGGAAGAACGGAGTCAAAGACACATTTGCGAAGCGGAAAACTGATGGAAGGACGCCATCGGTCGCCGGCGGCGCTTGAAACGGTAATTTCATACTGGAGTTTAACGCATCACATAAAAAAGGAGGGGGGTTCTGACTGCAGGATGGCACGAAAAGGGCGCTTAGGGGAAGCTTCGATGGTCTTTTCCTAGAACTAAAACGCAAAAAAAAGGAGACGGCCGGCAAGAAGGGGTCCGATAACTTGGGAAGGGGGACTCTACTGTATCGAATCTAAAGGTGGGGGAAGGGAAAAGCAAAGGCGGCGCATCGAACAGGTCATCGCGAGTGGTGAGAATCTGAGAAAGTTCGGATGGGTAAACAAGAAGGGGTTACTTGGGAGAAACAATTCCAGAAGGGGAAACCCAAACCCACGGGGGGGAAACTGAAGATAGCCGAACATGGGGTACGCACCGTACAGGACAAGAAAATGTAGGGAACCCTGAGAAGCAAAAAGCCAAAGTTCCCACCGCAGTCGGCGACGGGGAGGGAATTCGTATCGCTCTCGTGGGGGGGCATGGCCGTGCAAAGCAGAGGACAAGGAAATACAAAGCGCGGCCACAGGAGAGGCACCGAGGAAGACAGGCACTTCTATAACAAGTGGAATACGGTCCAGGGGTGTGCAGCCCGAAAAGGGAGTTTTGGGAGAGAAAGTTGGAAATTCGCACGTAAGGGGGGAAGGGCCTTAATGAGGGAAAGAGTGGGCTTTCGGACTTGATCCGCCGAACTTAGGAGGCCAAAGTCGGCAACAAGGGGCCTTGTAGATTTTATTCCTTACCGAGATGCGACCTCAAAGCAGAAATCGCAGTCGAGATGT
>Ga0179593_1595070_pt1 | contig 22238 bp, 14 predicted proteins | sample CZODoug2_1_08_16_FD_185931 | JGI IMG/M metagenome (GOLD analysis project Ga0179593, IMG submission 185931) | Vadose zone soil fungal communities from Angelo Coast Range Reserve, California, USA - CZODoug2_1_08_16fungal (PacBio error correction) | ecosystem: Environmental > Terrestrial > Soil >...
TGAGAGGTCGCATTTCATAGGGGCATAAAGGCTGAAGCACCCTACCAATAGCAGTTGAAATCGCAGGGAGAACCAGCGCAAGAGAATAAGGGAAACAGGCTCCCTGGGCCTCCCATGCCACAAAATTAGAGAAACTAGATCCAAGAAATGAAAATCGAAGGTCAACTCAAAAAACGGGGCCCGAGGTGATAAGGATTAGAAGAAGAGTCCTGATTTCTAGTATGGGTAGGGAAGTGAAAAACGATAGTACTCTTTTGTGAAAGAAACGGCGAGCGAACGGTCCCGGGAGCCCTCTGTGGGGGAAGCCACTTATCTGTGATCGGACGGGAAAGAAAGGGGCAGCATTGGCTGGGGGGTCGGAAGTCTTTCCTAGCGGTCCGGGCCGGGAAGCCTACTTAAACCCAGATGTCCTTCAATTAAAAATGTGGGGAAAACATTCTGAATCGGAGAAAACCACGAGCCTTAGCTTACAAGAAAAAAGTGCGGACACTCCGCACAGAAAACGGTCTCAATTTACGTTGTGGTGAAAGAAGCTGGCGGACAGAAAAGGGGCTGCTCGTGGCAAGTTTGCGGGGGGACGAATAAACTTATACGTGTTGGACCCCAATTGTAGGCGATAAATTAGGGTGGATAGGGGGGTATTAAAAAGCTAATAACGACGCTCTTTACTGCAAAAATGAGTTGGGAGAGGCATTAACCCAATTACTTCACAGAACCTCCAAACTAGATTGTACGATAGGTGGAAGGGAAATAGTCTGCATATCTGTGCCAGGGCTGGTCAAAGGATGGCTTGACCAAAGGCGAAATACGTCTCAACGAGCAGCAAGCATCTGTTCCGTGTCGACCCGAGGAACTCAAGCCCTCAAAAGTATAGTATAAGGGGTTATCAGAATAGGAAAAAAAAAAGGATTGTCTGGTCAGGAGGGCTTCCAGAACGGCTGGGCAGTATGATCTTTGGGAACATTCGAGAGAAAGGGATAGAGACCGTGCGGCGAGATCCATGTTTCCGGCGTTGGGGAAAAGAGGGAAAAAGATCCCCCCCGGAAATACTGACTGGCGTTCCTCATACGAGGCTCAGAAAAGAAATGAGTAAGTCGGCCGGGGGACAAAAATCTCCTTCCGCGAAAAAAACGTGGAGTCCTCCCTGGCGTCTGAGGAGATGAGTTCTACTTTATTTTTCAGGGGAGATCTTCTACGGTGCACTATGATAACCAGACGAAGATGAAGAGGAGTCGTTAAGTGCAGGCTGCCAAGCGGTAGTAAGGGCACAGTAGGGCCGGGAGCACGTTGTGACCACGAGAAAGGAATGGACGAACTTCGTATACAGTGATGGGATACCTTACTTAGAAAATTGCTCTGCTGATCCCGTCAGGAGGGACGGGCTCGAGCATAAGTTCTGAAAGGCAGCGTGCGGGACAACGAGTCCTGACACGAAGGCTAGGAGGGCAGTGCACAAAGAGAATGACCGTCAAACGTACAACTCAAAAAAATATGGTCACACAAAACAGACCGTCATAGGCCGAAACAACCCTGGTCATAGGAACTGGGCACGTCCTCCCTCAGAAGAACGCACAGCCTTGCCTATGTTGAAGATAGGAGACCTTATGCCCGACGGTGGGGGGAGGTCACTCCTGATAGCGCCTTTGAAAGGAGGAACGGAGCTAAGACCCTCGAAACATTCACTCCGAAAGGGAGCAAGGCTACGCAACACGGCTATCCGGTACAAACATATTAGGAGCGATTATATAGTTCGTTCTCAGCTGGGGGGGACATCGTCTTCCTTGAAGGGAAATGCAAGTAATCTTCCAAAGCATGGTTTAGTGGACAAATCGTTTTCACTCGGAAACGATAAACTGGTAAAGATCTCTCTCAAGTAAGAAGGGATAAAAGGCGCCTACTACGAAAGTCGGAACCTTGGCGTGCCACGACAAAGGCCCATCTTTCTCGGAAAGACGCAAGAAAACGATTGCGAGAGAGCGAGTGAATAGTTTTACAGAGGGCGAGGGGGGGGGGGGGCCTGCCACGCGATAAGGATTGTATTAGGAAGGGATGAACACCGAGGGGAAGATACCCTGAGTTTTCGGCACCAGACTGAAAGAAAGCACCGGAACGGGGAGAGGAAAGATTAAATTAATTCTACTAATTAAACACACGGTTGGGTGAATTTCTTATGAGGATGGGTCTCCAACAAAGTCGAAAAGAGAAAGCGCTTAAGGAAGGGCAAACTGCCTCGCCTCCGAAAGTCACGATTAGAAGGGTCTTTTTAGGAGAAAGGGGAGGACGTAAGTAGCATGCCGATGTTATTGTACGGCGGGGATGGAAACGCCCCTTACAGAAGGAGAAAAGCTTAATAATCAGCAAATAAGGGGGGCAGAGTCTTTCCTGAACTGTTGCAGCCAAGAATGGTAAAAAATACATCTATTGTGTAAGATTTTCTATGGGGTCCTCAAGAAAAGAGGTCAAAAACTGCCAAAGAGGGAGGCTCATCCTCCAATGAATATTCTGTCCTATGTTTTATAGTACGGCCTTCCTTGCGGGAGAGGGTCATTCAGAGAAAGAGACCTACGGGTATTCGGTAAATGCAATAATGGCGGGACTTCCTGTAAGAAAGGGTTTCCCCCGATGGTCACATTATTCATCTTATAGCTCCCCCCCCCAACACAGATTAACCCGAGGACCTCCAATCCCTTCCCTAAACCGCAATTTCCTACTCAGTGAGGGAAACACTTTATTCGACATCACAGATCGTGGAGACGTTTTACTGACTAGCCGTGAAGTAAGTGCCTCATTGCGGACAGGGTGAATTTGAGGAACTATGTACTCTAATTGATGGACCAATGGGCAAATTGTGAGGGGGGCATCGGAGTTTGGCTTGCCTTCTTGTATAGCATCCCAGGAATTAATCAAATAAAGAATGCGAAGAGGGATGGGGCCCAATCATGGCCGTTGTTGTCGATTGCGATAAAGGGGTCGTGAGAAAAGAAGTGACGGGTGGGAACATCCAGCATCTGAGTTCCAGAATTCGCGGAATCTGCAGAGATTGCATCTATTCAAAATTCAGGTAGAGATAAAGGAGACGCTTCCCGTAGGAGGTGTCTTTTTTGCGCTAAGAGCGGATTACTGCTATCCGTGTCTTAATCGATGTTTTAAAAAACAAGTCTCCTATCGCATACCAGAAGACCACGGGTAGGTACTATAGACGTGATCATCATATAGAGAGGAAGAGGTTCTGTGTATTGTCAAGTTGAGCCAAACCGTTTATTGCTAGGAGAGTGGGCAGGGGGTTCGATCTTGAAAATAAATTTCATAGAGGGGGAAAAAACGGCACATCTTTAACGAGATTTATCTACGGACGGGAAAAATCGTGCGGCAGTTCGCGGGAGGGATGGCGAGTTTGTAGGGAAAAGACATGTTGCATCAAAGCAGGGATGCCATATCAGGACGTTCTAGGAAACGGATTAACCATCAATAGGAGGGTACGGCCCGAGTGAAGGACTGGAGGTGTCGGACAAGAACTGCCGATGATGCTTGGTAAAACGGTACGCCACGAAAACGACTTGGTACTCGATCGGTGCGTTTCTTAGACTGGAGCAGGAAGAAAATGTGAAGGGTGAAAAAATGAGCAGTTCACGGAAATCAATTCGGCGAAAAGAAGGAGGCATTCCAAAGGGAAAGGTTCACGATTCAGGACAACTCCGAAGTAAGTTTCCGTGCTTTAGTTGGAAAGAGTGAAGGGGAGGAACATCTTGGAGAAAGGAAGTGAACTGCCAGTGGGCATGCGGGGTAGATGCTATCCGGAACTATGTGAAATGAACTATTCATCGATCCTGAACGGAGCACATCAAAAGGATGCATTAATCTGAAAAAAAAAGATGAGGGAATGCTGTCTTTGCGGCGAAATTCACTTGAGGTGGAAAAGAAAGCAGATCGCAAACGGGTAGGCATCGTCTTAAAGAACGTACCCTGATGGGGCAATTGATCGGCATACTGCAACCTGGGGATACTTGTCTACAAGGCAGGGGTCATTACGAAATATAAGCTCTCTTAGGGGACACGGCGCTGCGTACATGCAATTTCAAAACTAACGTCTGAGCTTAAAATGCCACCAAAGCTATAACACTGGGGGTAGTAAACAAGTAGTGTTGCGTTATTGATGGTCCTCAGGGCTAATTTGCACTGAATACTAACGTGAGAGGGGTGGCCTCCGGTCTGAGGGGAAGGATGAAAGCCCAAGAGGCCCTGTTGGAGGGTTGTGTCGGATGGAAAGGAAAGGCCCATTGATAGACCCGACATCCTCACCGGGCCTAAGCAGGAGAATGGGAACGACCTATACGGAATTAAAACACTTCTTCTTCATGCAAAGTCTAAAACAATCGCTCGGCTCTTGATTAGAAGGCACATGGCCTAGAGCAAGCTGTCTAATTTCACCTCTTTCTGAAAGCTCAAAATGAAAGTCGGCCTCCCGATGCCTTACAAAACGAACATTGGGCCAGTGATTGAAGACGGAGAATAGAATCTAATGCCTAAATAGTTGGGGACTTTATTTTATGTGTGGATAAGGCCCAAAGATGTTATACATCGTCATCGGGGAAGCGAGGGTATCTCAAAAAATAAAAAAAAAAAGTACGGAGAGCAAGAATGAAAAAAGGGGATTTCACTGTTTAGAATTTTCAGATTCCAATCCAATCTGGGAAAAAGAAAAAAATGCACAGAGTACGGCTGACTTCATCAAAACGACTAACACATCAGGTAACATGGATACCTGAAAGAGATGGATGGGGGACGGAGTACGGTTTAATAGGCTTGAGGAAGAGATCGGGAGAGGGCCTCTTTTGGACAAAGCGTCATTGGTACTTAAAGATGACGTCTGATAAAACTTCCCCAAAGAAAGACTCGAAGGGGAGACATACAACAATAATCACCACAGTAAACCACGGAAAAAATAAGGGAGAGGGGCATAGGGCTAATTTAATAAAAGCCTAGATAACAAAAAACATGACATAACGTTACCTGAGGTCTCCAAAAGACGCGGAAAAAATAAAGAATACGAGAAAAGGAGCAAGATCAAACAACAAACTAAAAGAGAGGGTCCTTCATAAAAGTATAGAGGGGTATATTTCGTTGAATGGAGTAACGGGTTAAGTCTCGGTAGGTGGACTTATGAATTGGGGGTGTAAGTTTTAATTCCCCGGGGGAAAAAGCTTGGGATAAAGAGATTGATCGGTGGCAAAGCGTCAGTTGGGGACTTGCTGAACGGTGTTGGAAGGCGGGTCAAAGGCATCGGGAAGAGTGTGAGGGGGAACTACGTTCAAAGAGAAAATGAAACCTATGAGCCAAATGAAACCTGCGGTGGGAGGCCCTTCTGAGATAAGGAATTGGCCAAGGACTCAATAAAAGAACGTCTAATCCAGATTACTACGTGAATCAGATGTGCCGAGTTGTGGGGAAGCATATGATGGAATTGTTCGCGGCTTCTACGTACATGGGACGGCTGTTGACACTCTAAAGGGTGACATTGCAAAAATTGAAGGAGAAAAAAGGTAATGTTCGGCGTGTTGGTATCTCAAGACGGAGGACGAACTCGCTTGGTAGGCCAAGAAAGGTGGCTAAGGGTCGGAAGGACCATCGAGAAACGCCTCCACCATACGAGGGGAGATGTAGATTTGGGGTGAGCAAGGAGACAGAGAAAGCCCTCGAAGGGATTGGAAAAGTGCGGTTCGTTTCATGAAGAAAATAGGCTCACGCAGAGGTCAATTAGGGTCAGCCTTAAGATGCATCATCCGCTTAGAGATAGCAAGAGCAGAAGGGCCGAGGGGGGGAGTTCGCAGGAAGAACGCGGTGCCGATCGGGCGGGTGGGCCATGGCTCGCGAAGCTGGTAAGAATGTATAGAGATCCCACCGCTCTTGGGGAAACAAACTCTCACCCACACCCCGGGCACACTTTTGAGGGGTAAGCGAGGCGACATTCAGCCCGATGATATGCCGTTGAACAAAACAAAAAAGGAGAAAACTTTTGAGAATCATGACCGTACTTTCTCAAAGGGCGAGGGGTGACCGGGCTGAGGATTCGGGAGGCGGAAAAGCCTGCACAGATCGGGGGAATAGTTCATGCTGGAAAAGATACCAGCAGAAAAGGGTGGAAAGATAGGGACTGTCAGAGGCAAAGTGTCGTAGACTTGGAATAAAGATGTATACCGGCTTCTAGAGGCGAATGATTCCCGTAAGGTAAACCCAGGGGATAACGGCCAAGCCGAATTAAAGAAAATGGCTTGCTTACAGCGGAAGCGAGGCTTTCGCGGTAAGGGACGGCAAAGAACTATGAAAGAAGAAAAGGGTAGGTACAATATGGGCGCCGATACCCAAGGGAAACTGGCCCCTACAGCGCTCGTGAACGCGATGACGATCTTTTTCAAACTAATAAGATATAATGGGGGGATTGGTCGTTGACCGGAAACAGGTGGGAGATGGTCTCATTGAAGCGAGAAACCATCCGTAGGCAAGAAGAAGTCGAAACCATCAGACGGAGTGGCTAACTGAACAAAGGCACGCGAGATCACAGACGATGATCTAGTCTTGGAGGACGAATTTCTGAAATACAGGTCACTGGGCTAGCAGGGGACAACCCGCTTGGGTCAAGGAGAAAGTCAGACTGGGGAAACAAGACCGTTTGTGACTGGAAATTCAAGCGGCCGAAAAACTTTATACTTCGCCCTACATGGGGAAGGGTTGTGGCTCTAAGCGAGGCGTGGAAATAAACACATGACTGACAAATAGGAAAAAGAAACGAAACGGTAACTATGTCGAGCTGAAAAAAGCACGAGACAGCTCGTTTTACAGGAGGAAGTTGGAAAAACTGGCCAACGCAGCGGTGGAGGGGAAATGTATCTCTACGCACAAGCTGACGAGCTAACTCGGTTTTTTCGTTAAACCGAGGGAAAAAAAAATGAGAAGTCAGAACTGGGATTATGATCTAAACGTAAGGACACCGTGTAGGTCAAATCATTCAAAAGAGGCGGGGGAAAAATCGTGATAACTTGACTACGTTTATCCTTAAAAACTTAGATGCGAAAGGAACTCCGGATATTGTTTAGTTCTCGGCAGGTGTGGATCGGATAACTAATGGTCTGCAGAGAGTTAGATATTTTGGAGGGGATCATTCATTCCGTAAGGCATTTCTCCCAACCGGAGACCGAACGGGAAGATCACAAGAAAATGGACTATTGGGTACTCTTGGGTATGAAAGGGGCAGTGAAGGAGAATCAATTCGCAAAAGACAATCAATGGAAATCCCTTTCTGAAGGTGTTCCGCAAGCTGGAATAAGGACTAGACGGGTGCGCTGAAGTCGCTGCGGTGAGCTGTATAAAAACACGAGCTCCGATTTGGGTGGTCTTCGGACAATCACATGGGACATGTCCCCTGCGTTCGTTTTGAAATGAGAATTATGGCTTATGGGGAAACACACACTTATTAGATAGGTTACCTAATTGGGACTAAAGACCCTCCTAGCCGGCGACGCCGGGATAGGAACTCACCTTCGAAGGGCAACGATAGGGGGAGAGAGAGGACGACAATTTGAAGATCGCTTTGCGCTCGCCGGTGGGAAAAAAAAAAAAGCAAAAAAACACCCTGCCTCAATGAGATCAGTGCTGCTTAATGCGGCAAACCAGGAGACCATAATTCAACCATCGCGTAGATATTTAAGGAAGTAAATCCCACATTTAAAGGCTAAAAATCATAAAGAGGGTATACAGAAACGATCAGAAAAGCATTCGTTATCTAGACATCACCGAAAAGCTGGTCAAGTCTTTGGGGGTGCGGAGCTTCTCTCACGGAAAAGAAATGAAGTGAAAGTTCCGCTCGGGGGTGGTAAAACCCTCCATATCATCAACGAGACGAAACGGTTGAAATGAGGAGCCCGTATCTGCGGGGCAGCCCGAGGTGCAGGGGGGGTAGTAGAATTCGGTCCAGCCAGGAAAAGCAACGGACGGGTGCCGGGGGCAATAATTTCACCAAGAGAACAGCCGAAAGCGTGTCAAACGAGGAACGGGGCAGAGAGCGCTCAGCGCCAGTTGGTTTCAAGAGGGACCGATGTTGGTCGTATAGTTAACAGGGGGAAGTCAAGACCGGGCCGTGGGTAGGGAGCAAAAAGACGGCTCCGCGAGGGGGACTCAACAAAATAAGGGAGGCCTGAAAGGGGGGGTGGGGGGGGGGGGGGGGGGGGGGTGGGGGGGGGGGGGGGGGGGGGGGGTGGGGTGGGGGGTGTTGGTGGGGGGGGGGGGGGGGGACCTATAGGGGGAAAAATTTGGAAGCGCATTAGAAGGAAAACTAATCACGAATTTCGGCCATCCCGGGACGGCCGAAGTCATCTATCGGTTGACAAGACTCGAGTTGGTTGGGGAGAGAAAAGGGCGAATCAAGTGATCAAATGGGGGGGGGGGGATAGGGGTAGGGGCCTGGATGAAGGTGGTCACGGAGATTTCAAGGGTGCGACTTATCAAGGGGAGAAAACAAAAAACATTTGGAGGGAAATTGAGAGACAGCTATGTCTGCAGATGAGCACATAATCTCTTGGGAATCATTTGTTGAGGCCCAATAATGCGTAGTGGGAGAAATGAGATTAATTCGCGAGCGTGGTTGCAGGGAGGTGGAGGACAGGTCGGTCGGGTTAGTGTCTTCCAGAATGCCGATCCCAGATGGAAAGCCGCAGTGAATTTAAAAGGTCAGAGTTTGGCCACGAGAAAAACATTGGAAAATCAACAATTACGAAGCATTGCGTAAGTGAAAAATGACAGGTGGGGATGAAAACTGGAAGTGCGCATCAAAATGGGCAATTTACCGGGGAAGAGAGCAGTCAACCGTAGAATAAACTTCTTCGCATGAATTCGACACACGGCGTGGGAAATGCGATAAATCTCAGGGGCAATACTTCCTTGGGACTGACTAGACTGGGAGAACGACTACGTTTGTCTACACGGAATGGGGGGCGCCTCTCTTCTGCATAAGCTAGAGAAATTCCCGAGCAACGCCGGACAACCCACCACGAAGTGTTCTTATGGAACACCGTTTTGAGAAGAACTTCGAGTTGAACCAAATTGCAAAAAGGGGGCTGAGGTAGACTGAGGGGGGAGGACTTTGCTTACTCTCTGAAAGTTTTGGAATATAGTTGGTCAAGATTCATAGATGGGCCAATGTCGCCTCCGACTATATAGTAAACTTCACAACTATCCTTACGAAGAGGAATCCAAAGCTGAAGGAAATCGATAAACAGGGGGGGCAATCTCGTGGAAAAAAGGGATTATATGCTTCAGTTACACCTGAACGAGTTTTTTCACCTTCGACTAGCTTATGCCGAAGCGAAGAGGACTCTTCAGTGAGCAAGGGAATGACGAAAGAGTCTATGTGGGGTCAGGGCAAGACTGCGAAGAAGCGAGTAGGCGTAGTTGTGCGGGATGCGAAGGGGGGTACGAGTTACTCTCCAAATGTGCTGGGGAAAGGAAGAGGGCGTTGGTTTATCCAAACCCGGCAGAGACACATTAGGAGCCGCCTAGGGTTTTCAAGGTCACATTAAGGTGTCAGAAACCAGCGGGACGCCCTCTGACGGACAGAAGTACGTCGCCCTCTACCTCATCGCTAAACAAAACAATAGATTAACATCTGAAGGAGCGTGCAGTAAACCTTACTGTTGTGAGGGTCTGGACGGGGTCCTCTTTGGGAAACAGAGGTCATGGAAAGTTGAGAGTCGGCGGGTGAGAAAACCCCGTAAACTCGAGCAAAAGGGACTCACCATAATGCACAAGCGAAATTCTCTTAGGGCAAGAAGGAGCATAAAAAAAAACAGACGGGGGTATGAGGACAATCTCTCTAGGGGAGCAGCCCTGCAACGCGTACTGAAAACGTGACAAAGAGACTAGAAAATAAGGAAGTAAATCAGGGGAGAGATAAGACTGCCTTCCATTCTAGGTTTGGTGGTGAAAAAAGGCCGACGTCACGTGATGTCCTTTGGGGACGCATAGGGTGATCGAAAGATGGGGGAGGACCCTTGACACTGGAAGAACTGATCGTTGATGGCGACGCAAGGAATTGTATGTCCCAAACGGAAAGGGTGGTGAAAGCCAAAGAGAGAGCGAGAAGGGTTCAGGCTAAACACCCATGGGGGGGCAGGGCCGATCCAAATGACCGATGGGTCAAAACGAGGAGCTTCGCTCCCTTAACGCTCATACACAAGAAGCGGGAATAGATAAAGGAAGTCTTCAGGCTCAGGCAGTTGTGTGAGAAAAGGAAGATGAAATGAAGTGGCCCGTCGAGGGCTGTCAATTTGTTTTACTCGGGGGGAGTGTTGTGGGGATGTGGTGGGGAGAACTGGTGGGGCTCAAAAAAACAGAACCCCCGATCGCTCGGTCGGTGATGTTTGGGGGCTCAACCTTTTGAGAACCGCTAAATACTCTGGGGTCAGGAAGCCACAGAGGGTTGTCGAAGTTGAAACCACCTTCCACCCCGCAGGGAGGAATTTTTATTTCTGTGCACGGCTTCATATTCAGGGGCCAAAAGGAGGGGGTCTCGTGCGGGGGGTGCCCTGCCTTAAGCACTAATCCGTCGACCTCGACACTTAGGTCTCCGTACGCCCCGAAGTGAAAGCAAGGGGGGCTACGGCGGCGTGAGAAAGTATAAACTGGGAGCCAGCTCCAAAAGAGGGTTGGGTTTCTGCGGTCAAAAACATGAAAAGGACGGGGGCGCGAGGGGGGGGTGCATAGAAAGTCTTCCTGGGACAGATAGCCCAGGTTCGAGAGTACCCGCTAGAAAAACTCTCGCAAGGTGTCACTAATTTCTAGGGGGAAGAGATCGAGACAAGCAGAAAAAAATTATATGACTTACTGGGCTCTCTATCTAAAACTGGTGTCCCTAAGAATTGAACTCAACAAGGTCAGTCCTGGTTCGATGGAAACCTTTATACTGAATAGAGTTCGGCAGGAGGTCTGGCCCAGATATACCATCTAGTTGTCTGTAATTCAAAAGGCTTCAAAAGGAAAAATCGTCCTTGTTTCCCTGGGACGAGAACAATCGTTGGCCCACGCATTTAAAGGACAGATTCATGCATCTAAGGGACAGGATGCGAGGTTCTGCTATTACAGTCAGTTCGGAAAAACGTAAACGCGAGGAAGAAGGAACGTCCATTTCTGTCAAAAACTTGCGCGTTGAGACGTGGAGGGGGTGCCAAGGGGGCGATGAGCGTCAGACGGGAAGGAGGGGGAGCATAAGCTAAGGATGCCAAATCACGGCCCCTCTCCCAATTACTTCTAGAGGAACGGATCTCGGTTGGCGCGTCTGGGAAAAACTAAGGAGGGCGGCGGACGCGCATGGGGAAATAATGCCGGCATCGGGGGATCAAAGTCGAACCAGTTTGGCATTTCACTTTGCAATCCGGAACTGGGAACTGGCATAAGGGAAATAAACGCCCGGAAAAAGTTGCCCTGTAGAAGGATGGGCACGAACGCAAAGATCGCCCGGGGAAATTATATTATCTAGACATGAGGTTAAAAGTCGGGAGCCCACTCAGGGGGCTTTATAGTGAGACAAGATGGACCTTTCACCCTTTCCGACGGCACTTTGTAGAATAAGGAGTGTTCTTTAGACTGGCAAGCAAAGAGAACCCCTTATAAGTCCTACAAAAGGTGGCAGGGCGAAGGAGAGGCAAAATACCAATACTTCAAAACGAAGCGGACGCCGAACTTCCCGTAACGGGAGGGGTCTAGATTAGAGGAGGAGTGAAAGATAGGTTAAGTCTGTCGGTTGGCCACTCTAGCTATGTAGGGTTGAAAATTAACATAGCTAAAAAGGCGGCACTTTTTGGGGGCGGAAAAACTACCAGCACCGAAGTACATTGATCTGGAACTTCTAGGTGCCAATGTAAATTATTGAAAGAAGGGGGACTTAGGGCTTTTTTTAACCACAGAGGGGAACGAAAGGCAAGTAGGAAGGGCGCGCCTCACAACACAAAAAAGGACCGCTGTCACTGGCGAGGGTTAAGGGAAAAGGAATTTCTGAAGAGCTGGGAATGTTATCTGGAAAAAAAAAGAGCAAGGGCGGGGAAGCGCGTACCGAAGGCTAGAAATGCAATAGCATAGCACACCGGGGGGGAATGAGAAGTCTTTGCTAATGGAATCCTTTGCAGGGCCGACGAGGAGAAGCGAGTCGTGGTCTTTTCCCACTGTGACTCAATTTCGGAATTGAGCAAGTTTCAAGGGCCGTCCTAGGGCGGTAGAGTAGCACAGGGGGGGGGACGGTTCGGAGATGGGGAAGGGGTAAAGGATCGAGGAGGAAAGCCCGTCCAGTATGAATATTGGGGAATGGGTCGAGAGGACAAAACCACAACAAGGGATGAAAGGAGAGGGATTTCCCCATAATACAGACCCTCTTACGAGGATGGGCATCCACACGGGAATTTCCCCAGCCCAAGCTATCCAAGGAGGGCTCTGATGAATACATGAATGTTCCTCCCGGAGCAACCATGGAGAACATGTGCTGAAAGATCTATTCACGGTTAGACCAAAACGTGCGCAATGAGGGGGCAGGAGAGGGCGGTGGCTCTGAGGTAAATCTTGGGCCAAAGGAAGACCAGAAAGACGTCTATCACAATGTCCTTTTCGGAGGGAAAAGTTCGGAGGAGCGGAAGGGACATAGTCAAACCTAATCAGGACAGACTAGGAGGGAAAAAGGGGGGCATGAGCCAGAAGGGTCAAAACAGCCAAATAAGGCAAGTGCTGTGTTGTAGGCGCGCTCGGCGGACAGCATACGCGGGGTAGAAGTTAACGATGGGGGGGGGAACCCGCACAGAGGAACCGCGACCCGGTTAGGGACTGAGGAATGATCGTACCTCGAAATGTTCGGGGGGAGGGACATCACCATGAAAAACAATCTTGCCGCATGCACATGTAAATACAATTTGAATCGCTGGGGGGGACGGAAACCGCGGTCAAGTTAGAAATCTGGAATGTCGCATCGTAACAGGGAGTTCGCGGCGCGGGCCGGAGATTTGAATTGGGCCCATACACTGTCAGAGTGGGGGTCTTCGTCGAGCATATTGCAAGGAAAGTGTAGGGACGAGCTTTCCGGAAAGGAAGCGTATTCCTGCAAGGATAAGAATCCGTTGTACCGGAGGGCAACCGCAATGCGTGCAGAAACGGGGGAACCAAATAGATAAAAGATCGGGAGGGGTACCGCGAGTCAAAAGGTTGCGTCGCCGTCTCAGAGAAGGGGGGGGCAGAAATAGGAGAACAGACGCGCCGGATGAGGTTGCGGGGGGACAAGGCGGACAGGCCAAATGGAGAATGTGGGGAAAAGATGAAATCAATAAAATAGCGCGGAGCGAAAGGGTTAGGGTGGGCAACGGAAATTCCCTTTGGAAGAGAAAAGGGATCCCATTTCGGGGGGAGGGCAAGGGCTTCTTAACTGGGGGAAGATCGTATAGGACTAGGGTATCGGGCCTTGAGCAACAGAGTCAGTAGAATGGGGATTAGGGTAACACGCCGGGGGAATTGCGCATTGTCCGTGCGCCCTGAATTCGATATGCCAGCCAAGTAACTCCGGACTAATTACGTGGCGGGAAACACTTCTTTGCAAAATATATCGCAACAGGCTCAAGTAGGTTGAGAGAGGCGGAAGACTTATGATGAGATCAACTTCACTTTTCTTGTTCAACTAAGGGAATTCAGGACGAGGGAATAAGTGACCAACAACCTGGATATCACCTCGGTCGAAGGGGTTGGTATTACTTGGGTGATACCTTCTCTTGGCGAAAGGGATCCTCGGGGGATGAAATGGTAATAGGCTAAAGTTAAAAGAAGTCGGGGGCTGCTCGAAGTAATGTGTGGGCGACCAAGTTGGGAAATCTGGTCACAAGCGATGAATGGAGGCGGAAAGTACACGCCTAATCATCCAGAGGACACCCTAGTCTTGCCGACTACACAGTCGTCTGGCGATCAAGAATTCGGGGGAACCTAAACCAATTGGGGATCACAGGAGAAAAAATGGTACACGCGCACGGCGAAGGCGGACGAAGCGGTTGGGCGGGTGGGGGGATCAGTGAGAAAGGAGGGCTATCATCAGAAAGAAAGGGGAGCAAAAGCCCTTAGTGGTGAAAGATGAAATCCGTCTCAAAGTCGAAGACGAAAGCTAGTGGGGGGGAGGGGGAAAGGTGAGGGGAAAAACTTGCCTCTCCAAGTGGCAAAAGCGTCAAACGTCGATCGAGGTGACTCAAAAAAAGACGACCAGAGGATCCTACTTAACGAGTAGGGGGGGAAGGGATAGCAGAGGTCAAGAACAAAGCTGCCATAGCAGCCGGATCCATGTCTCTAATCCTCATACGTTCGAGGGAAAAAAATGAAGTAAGGAGAGCATCAGAGGGAGGGAGAGGGGTGCAAAAGGGGGGTAAAGGAGAAGGTCGCCTAATGAACGTGGAAAGGTTTTGTCCGAGATCGTGGGTTACGGGAGCGGTGCAAGTGCGGAAAAGGAACGGAGAAATCGGGACAGAAAGCCAGACCATCCTGAGAAAAAGTGAAAGAGATGCCCAGCCGAGCCGGGATAAAATCTTCCAGGATCAAAGGTTAAGAAAACCATAAGAGAGCTCCTCAGGAAGCAAAAAAACTCCCTTCAAAGAGATAAACGGAGGGGACAAAGACTAGAAGGTCATGGTCTCTCTCACACTGGGAAGTTACTACTGCATGACCTTCGGGTTTATGAGGGGGAGAGAGGTTGAACTGTAGGGGGGCTGGGGGAAGGAGGTCTTCTCATAGTGAGGGGATGGGTGGTATTTCCCGGGGCCCTCTGGACCTGAAAGGAAGGGGGTCGTATCTGGCAATAGGAATGGGGGCCACGCGGATGGGGCTCAAAAAGATCTTAATCTATCGCGTTCAAGGGACGAGCCCTGACGCAACCACTGATGCTGAGCAAGAAAACAATGAAGTAAAAAAGTGACTTTGGTTAAAGCGGGAAGTCTGAGATAATCGGCTTCAGGACCGTGAAAGGACAACTTGCTCGGAAACCTAAAGCACTTTCTCCGGAAAGAAAGATTTGGTGGGGTTTGCGGAAAAGGTGATGAATGGGCTGACGACTGAGAAAGATGGCTTATGAGGTCTTTCGTAATAAAGAAGAAATAACATACTTGTGATTACCCCACTCGGGAAGAGGAAAGGTAGTTTGAGGAGGGGCTCACCTCGTCTACGCAAAGAAATCAAAAACATCGTTGCGCGCCCTAGAACCCTTAGGCACCCAATCACCAAGAAAAGAAGGAAGGGGGTGAGGAAGTTCCTGAAAAGCTGCATATCCTGAAGTGGGAAGGCGTTTGTCCCGGCGGTGCAGGGTCCTGAAGGATGCGACCTGTGCAAAGATAGAGGATTCTTCTCCTGGGAACCGCGTGTCGTAAAAACGGGAAAGTTATAGAGAATCTCAATCTGTAAATAGGGGCATTCCCGACCGGAAATGACGCTGCACTAACGCGGGGGTGGGAAAGAAACCGGATCGTTTTTGAGGGAGAGAAGAAGAGATTAGGGAAGGGTCATAAATTGGGTCCCTCGGGTTGGTGACAAATCGACCAAAAAAAGCAACCCCTTAAGGAAATTTGGGGGGCCTTGGTACTAGAACTTTCATAACAGCCTCCAAGTCTGAGTGCTTCTGAAACCATGGAGTCGAAAAATTTTGTGCTACCATTTGGATTCTCCAGGGTTAGGATGAAGGGAAACTGTTTTACCTTGATAAAAAAGGGCTAGTTCAAACCGGAGATTGACAATCCGACGACGGACGAGAGGGAGGTCAGGGCGGAAAGAAAACGCCACGTAGCCTAGGAACAAAAGATACGGAATCCGTGAAAAAAACGTGGAGGAACTGGAAGAAAGGTGATGTGCAAATCAAATGGTCTCCTTTGAGATCTTGCTAAGTATTCGAAGGAAAATACGTGGCCTCCATTACTGCAGGGGGACAAAGGTCGTGATTCACGGATAAGTGCTTTCGAGTGCTAGGGAAGGGAGGGCAAAAGGGTGGGGATCGATTACGTCACGCCTCGAAGGAAGGTGAGGGGGGGTAACGAAGCCTACTCGGCACCAACCCTACAGTGTCTTTCTTAATGCTAACCATGTCCTAAAAAGAGGAATTCTGGGGCAAAAAAACGGCTTCGTACGATGAGGGAATGCCGGCATCGATCAACCGAGGAACCATGGTAAGGGGACGCAGTAAACAATCCGCTTCAATCATGTCATACCCTAATCAAGCAGGTTCTACTCTGGGAATAAATCTAAAGTCAACACGGCGTCGACTAGAAAACAAAGAATCGGATTATCTCGGTTTCTTTACCTTGGGGGTCTCCAACCATTTCGGGGGGACGGGACCCTGAAGGTCAACTCTGTTCTCCTAAGAGACGGTTAAAACGGTGTTAGGTGCAAGAAGAACTGCAAGCGACGCCAAACTTTGATACTGCGACCCGAGAGCGATGCAGAAAGCGGGGGGGGGGAAAACACAAACAAGACAACCATCGAACCGCCAAACGGCAAAAAAAAAATAACGAGGGGGGGGCATGATAAAAAAATGGAAAACCTCGGGCGTAAAAAGTGACTTGAGGGGGTGACGAAACAAGGGCAGGGAGGAATTCTGGTATTTTAACCCAAACCACAGACGAGCTCCTGCACTTTGGGGCGGAAAGCAAAGAACGGAGGAACAAAAAAAAAAGCGAAGTCTATAAGATAGGGAAATGACGAAGAACCCTACACCAGGAAAGGGAACCTATGATAGGGGGAGTGGGGGAGGTGTCCAGTCGACCGACAAAACTGGAGCTTTCATCAAAAAAAGAGCCGCTTGTGCGAAGATAACGACCAAAAGGCACCGAGATGTTTACCAAGTGGAGGGGGGATGGTGTTTTCTGGGGGGACGAAAACGAAAATTTCATGCTGGGGTCCTGAGATTTCCTAAGGAAAATGTCGCCTCAGGCATGGGGGGGCGTGAAGATTCAAAAACGGAACGCCGGCTGAGAAAACAAGAGAACAGGAAGGGGGGGGGGAGAGATGGCGCGGCCACACTGAAGGGGGCCGCAGAGAAGCAGCAAAACAGGACTCTGATGTGAAGAGACTGTGAAGCCGGGTCAACGAAAGGTAGAATATTGTCAAGATCGGGGTCAAGGGCGCAATGAGGACAACTGACCTCGGCTGTGAGACGGGAACCAAGAACATGTCGAAAAAAGCGGGAGGTCCAAACAGAAACACGACCACCTCGGGTCTCACACACGCTCTCGGCCTAGGCCGTCGGCTCTTCAGATTAAGAAGTTGCGTAACGTCCAACAGGAGGCAGGGAGATATTTCCTCCATGGATGCGACAACATATTCACGAAAGACTGAAAACAGTTGCGTGAGGAAGTCACCAGTGCGCGGAAATCGGTGCTAAAACAGAGAGACGTGGTCCTGCAGAACGTGGGAAACGCTATGGAAAGAAAAAAAACAGGAAAAAGGAGATTAACATCGTGGCGCTTCGGAGGCGGAAACTTCCCGGGGGGGCAGAAAGAAAAGAAAGGTCTAAAAAGCTGAGTCTGATTATCGTCAAGTAAAAGACCGCGGTCCGGGCGACAATCTCGCACCCGGAGAGGGGACATAAAGATGGAAAAAACGAGACATCATTCGTGAGGAAAGCACGAGGAAAAACCAAGGAAAAATAAGTGCGGGGTTGGATGCAGCTCTCCTCTAGCGAAAGTCGTAGGTTCGAAACGGCAACCATAGCTCTAGAAGGCAGATGAATAACAGTGGGGTCGATGAGAAACAAACAAAAACACCGAGAAGCAGCTCCGAGGTTCTGGTATTCATACCGGGAAAAGCCCAAAATTGAGGTGAAATTTGTTCTCCTTGATAATTTCGACAACTCTGGGGAAGGCAAGCTGGCAAAAATCGGTTCAATCTATCTTAATCAAAAAACAAAATAAGTTACGGTTCAGGTCTTAGGCTGGAAAATATTGGGGTCAGAGGGGGGCAACCAAAAAAAAGTTCGCATTAAGAGAACAAGCTGGAAGGTCGGCGCAGGGGATCACGAGGGGGGGGGGGGGGGGGTGTGGGGGGGGGGGGGGGGGTGGGAGAGGGGAGCGCGGAAAGTACACAAAGTGATCCTGGGACCGACGTGCAAAGGAGAAATGTGTCCAAAAAGGAGCAACACCGCAATGCGTCGGGCGAAGAAGGTTAAAAAGGAATCGAAAGGGTTGTACCAGGGGAGACGCGTGAGGGGGGGCGACGACTCAAGGATAAATGTCCATAGAACTGCATGAATAGGGAAAAAAGGAGGCTGGCTTATCAGGGGGGACATGAAAGGCGAGTGGTCCAGATGAAAGGAATCATACCAATCGCGGGGCTGGGGGGCCATGACCTTGGGGGTAAGTCGTGCCGGACGGAAATTGCTGGGCGGCGGGTGGAGGCGAGAAAAATTCGCCAAAAGTTGTAAAGGGGGACTACGAAGGTATCATCTCGGGCCCCGCAATTCGAGCAACATTCCATTCTTAAAGATGGGCCGACATAAGTGCCGGAGGCGTAACAAGGGCCCTCTCACAGACGGACTAGCTCTCTAACAGAGGAAGTAAACTAAATGAGGATTCATGAAGTTAAAAAGGCAAAAGATGCTGAAGCAATCTGGGCCCTACTGGTCTCGAGCAGAATGGATGAGAAGGGAAAAAAAAGAGCGCATATGGGCAATACTCTCATCTGAAAGGAGGCACTGTCAACCCGGGCCAGGAGGAAATCCACCCTTCGAAGGCCAAGGAGGGGGAGGAGGAAAGTTGTTCTCGGGGGGAAGGGTAGCGCGAACTCATGAGGCGTGAGTCTTTAAGACAGACTCCGTCGAGGGACGCTCCAAATGCCGGGGACTTTTGGCCGGTCTAGAAAAGGTCACCAAGCAGGGACGCCGCAATAAAGGGGCAGAGCTGGCCGAGATAATTAAAACAAAGAAGGGGTCCATTTCTCCACACAGTCGGCAATCAATTACGAAGGAAAGATCGGGGAACCAGTAGTCTGAAAATTGCAAAGGTACACGAAGCTGTGAATTCGGGAATGGATGGGAAGCAGGGAAAACGTTAAAGATTCATGACAGCTCCCCGCCCGGCCGGGATCCCAGTCTAAAGTAGCAGATGGGGGAAAAGGAAAAGAAATTCCTCATTAGAGGGTATGTTGAGAAGGGGTCTAACTGGGCAAAAAAAAAAACGGGGGGAGACTGATATCGGCAACGTCGAGCGAGGGGGGGAGACCCTAGAAAACTGTCTACTGAAAGGGCAGGGGGCATGTCAACCTTCTGTTCTCAGGAAGGGACACCCCGCCATCTGATGACGGGGGACATCAAAAGTAGCGGATCCAGACAGAGAAAGTTCAACAACAACTCGGCAAAGATGACGGAACGATAAAAAAAGGCGGGGGAACTCTTACGGTGTAATATCGGTAAGGGAGCCGGGAAGAAGCGATCTATTGGGCCGAAGGTCAATTTGCCGCCAATCTTTGTTAAGGAGGGTCATCGGGAAGGGCCCTGAAGCTAAAAAGAAACATTGTCTTACATAAAAAGAAATACCATACCAATAGCGATGACCGCGCCGACGATAGGGAGACCCAGCTTCAAGGAAGTGGAAAGGGAGCAAAATAAAAAAAAGACAGATTATACCAAATAGGGGCCAAAGGGGAAACCGTGAGGCCAGAAGAATAACTAGAAGAATTCAGAGGCTCTCCACAAAAACAAAGGAGGGGAGGAGAGATCCATAAGGAGGAAGGTGGAGGTCTTGGAAGCGCAAGGGATAGTACGTGCAAGGGACTGCAAATAGTGAGCGGAGAAAGGGACGTGGGAAGTCCCGGAATGAAAGCGGGGAAACCAAAGTAGGGCTCGGCAAGTCTGTATGGGGTGAATTCCCATTGGGGGGAAGGGTCCACCTCGGAGCAGCGCGGTTGTCATCACGGGGAAAAGCAAAATCAGACCAACGATGGCTGAAAAAGGGCGTCTGTGGTAAACGCAGGCAAAATCGGCGATATTCGAAAAAAGAACCGAAAAAACAAACAAAGTTAGCTAAAAGGACGTCACACGTCATCGCTTCAGGTCTTCATTGTGGTTGTGAAGTCGCAGATAAGGGAAGGGTTAACGAGAAGTGGGGGAGGCCTTCTTCGCTTTGGTCATGGGGGGGGAGGGAGCTACTGCAACTGGCAGAAAAGGGGTATCCCACTACTCAGTGTCATGGAAGGGAAGGGGGAGACAGAAGTGGATGGGATCTGGTTTTTTAACTCACCTAAAAAAGCGAATTAGGAACATCGGGGAGGCTTCTTCTCACCCGTCCCAACAAAAAAGATAGGGAAGGGAGCGGGCCCGTATAGGGACCACTCAGGCGGGAAAAAAGTGGGGGTGCGACTTTTGCTGATGAGAAATCACGTTAGAAAAGCAATCAGCGTCGGAGAGAGCCCAGCGGAGGATGAAGAGTAGATATCCGACAGCTGGGCCGCTTCCCGAATGATGATGCTCTGGAAAAGTTGGAGAAGGAACAGGAAGATCTTTGTAGTAGAGCGCCGCTGAATTGGCCTTTGCGGAGCCATTGGGGCCATCGGAGAGTTGGGAAATGGAAAAAAATATAGCTGAAAAGAATACCGGCAATTTGTCTGAACGCAAAGCGAAGAAGGACATCAAAACGCCTCAAAGTGGGGGAAGTGCTTACGTTACAGCTCTATCCGGAGAACGGTTTTAAGACACACGGGGAAAATGCCAGGAGGGGGGTAGAAGAGGGTTCTAAAAGGGGGGGGAAAAATTTTCTTCTCTGGACAGCCTATCGGGAGGGGACCAAACGGGAAAAGGAAACTAAAGTTCGGGTTCTTCAAGCGACCATGGGATTAAGGTGGTTCCAAAAAAGGTTGGAAGCCGAAAAGCGTGACCCAGGGAACCGGTCGGGACGAAATTGGGGCAGCATACGAATATGTGAAAGACCAGTAAAGGAAGAAGTTAGGGATCCGGGCCTTAAAGTGAAGGGAGCAGGGCCAAGGAAAGTTCAACTACGAAGATTGGAACACTCTTAACAGGAGGTGCGGCTCGACGTACGGCATTAAGGGGACTTAACCGTCAAAAGCAAGAGGAAAGGTAAAAGACAGAGTGCGGGCCTAGCCGAATACCGAAGCCCCACGACAGGGCGTAAATGGGACTGAACGCTTCGAAGTCGGGGCAAACTAAGTCAGCCACGAAAGCTCTGGGGGGGATGACAGAAGAGGGTGGCCTCTAACCAGGGGATGAGCCGCGCCTTGAACTCATCCCACGGCAGAAGTCTCATAAAAGCAAAGGTTAGTTGGAGTAATCCGGGTCGACGAAAAAAAATCTATCTCGATGGTCAATATCGGATATCTAGAAGGCTTCGTCTTATGCCCAAAAATTGTCCGGTGCCTCAGGAGAACTGATGGCACCTTCTTCTTGCATAGTCGGGGAGGTAATGGGTCAAGTGGGTGCTTGAACTAAAAAAAAGCGAAATACGGAATAGTCTCCTCAATAAGGGGAGATAAAGACCTGGGCCACAGAAAAGACTTCCATCACCGCGACCGAGCCGGGAATGGGGGCCTAACTAGGTCAAAGGGGAAAGATTGAACGCTCGTACAAGGAGCGGTTGCCAACCCTAGGGAGAATTATGGGAACCCTATAAAGCAACTCCCTTGCAACGGTTGGATGTACAAAAACCAACGGATGAAATAAACCATCTGGGCAGAACTAATCAAATTATGATCTGCGAGGGGAGTCCAGAACGGTCTAATGGAGCGGCGGAGTTGCTGGGGGGTTGAACCCAGAAGCTGCAAAAAAACGGCAATTAGGCTTATAGAAACGAAAAAAAAGCAACAGAAAGCCACCCTTACTCTTATTTGCCAGAGTCCAAGGGGGATTGGGGAGAGATAACGAGGACGGGAGAAGTTTGATAGGTTTTCTGGGAGATAAGTCTGGGAGAAAGTCAAGAAGGGACATCAGAAGCACTATCGCCCCGGCCGAGGTTGGGCATCTTTTGGCCTGAAAATTTACCGTTCCTACGAGAAGAAAAAGGAGAAGATCCATAGAGGGAGGGGCACGACAGTTTTAAAGGCAATTAAGCGGTTCACGAAAGAGATCTCAGCTTCAGAGAGAGTACCTCGTCGGGAAGCCCAAAAGAGCCGAAGGGTGCGAGCTGTGAGTTAGCAATCGGCTCTAAAACGCGGAATCATGGGGGGACTTGACATGGTGGCTGTAAGGGGAA
>Ga0179593_1344801_pt1 | contig 22237 bp, 18 predicted proteins | sample CZODoug2_1_08_16_FD_185931 | JGI IMG/M metagenome (GOLD analysis project Ga0179593, IMG submission 185931) | Vadose zone soil fungal communities from Angelo Coast Range Reserve, California, USA - CZODoug2_1_08_16fungal (PacBio error correction) | ecosystem: Environmental > Terrestrial > Soil >...
CAAAGTCAGAATTTGTTACAAAGGCGCCAGAGGAGGGGGGACAAATGGAGGAGACCCGGGAAAAAAATCGGCAGCACGCACCACTTTTCTTCAAAAAGGCCGGGTTGAAAAACGTCAAAACTGGCAGACGCGCCCCCTTAAATCCGCGAGAGGAAGAGCATACGGCGAACGATAGGGATCGGACTCAGGATGTCCCAAGGCTAGGGTGAGGAAGACGTGGGGAAACCCTCTATTCCGGAGAAAAAGAACGCAGAGCTGGCGCCCATCAACCGGAGCAAATCAGGAGCAAAAACCGTTCTCCGGGGAGGAAGGCCAAAAGTGAGGAAGGAGGGAAAGAAGAAAGCCCCCGCCTGGCGGTCTCTGCCTGATTCATAACCACCTCGGTTATAAAGGTTGGCACAGCTTAACAGAGAAAAATGGGAACTGAAAGGTGCAAAAGGAAGGAGGGCCTAGTGACGACCTATGGTGACTGCCGCCAAGAGGGGTCAATAACGGCGGTACGGGGGAAGGGGCAGTTCTGACCACTGAGTTCATTGTGTACCCTTGGGCGAACAATAGAGGGGGCAACAAGCGGCGAGTGAAGAAGTAGGCCTCAAAAAGGGAGTTTCAAAGAGGAACCTTCTAGCTGTGCATTGCGTTGGAAAAGGGTTAAATCCTTTTTACCTGCCCCGGATTGCCTGAAGGGCGGGGGACGACAGAATCGCGTGAAAAAACACCAGGCGCTGAAGCGAACCCCTGTCCCCCGAAGGACCAAACCTCGGCACCTCGGCCCTAGAGAATGGGAAGGGAGTCATTCAGGGGGAAGGGGGAAAGGCTCGGAGGAGGGTGGCTACAGAAGGGTCTTGGAAGTGGTCTTTCCCCACATCAAAAAAAACTCTAGGTGGAATAATATCCACCTGGCCCCGAAAAAAAGAATTGCGGTAGAAAAACGAAGACAAGAAAGATTGAACAAAGCGACGATGAATTGCGACTTGTCTTACACTAGCGGTGTGACTAGAAGCAGGGGTTTAACGGAAGCAATTTCTGGGGAAAGGAAAAGAACCGTCTCGCATCTTAATTCCCTCCTGTCCTTCCCTTCCTCCTCTGTATTAAGAGGAACTGTCAGCTTCAAGAAACCCTTAAGTGACGGGAAAAGGTGCAGGAAAAATCGAAAACGGGGAAAAAGGACACTCCGGTTGCCTTCCATAAGGCCCTTCGTCAATGTTACTCTTGAACCTTTGCTTAATAAGGCTCGAAGGACCAGGGGAACATCTTGTGAGAAACAGCGAAAAGAAGCGCAGGGTTCTGGAGTCAAAAAATTTCAGTTCCCATCGGGACCCTAACGCTGCATCGGGGACTGGGGGGGGGGTGAAGTACCGCAAATGGGGTGTTTGGGGAGCCGCGGTTCTCGCTGACACGGCTGGGATGTTGAATAAAAAACGATGAATACGGGAACACGAAAAGAGCATCCCTAATCACGAATTTGGTAAAACCCCGATCCCCCCAAGGGGTTTTCATTGTCGTTCGGCAAGCGAATGAAAGTAGGGCCCGCCTGGGGAAAAAAGGGGGAACGAAAACCCGCACGCCCGCGCTTCTTTCAGAACAGACAGATTACGAGAGGGGTGCGCTGACCTGAGTGCGGAAGAAACGAGAGGGGAACCAATCGCTAAGGGGTAACCCCTTACGTCAATCACCAAAGATCAAACGAGTGTCGTGGGGCTGACGACCAAAAAAAGAAGGGGAATACGGTCGGTGCAACGAAGAAACATGGTCATCTACTGACCTGCTGGGTGGCTTGTGGGGGAGGCGGGGGGGATGGGCAGGGGGCGGAAGGAATAGCAGACAGGCGGCATAACGTACGTCGCATTTCCAATCCAGTAATTCCAAGGCGGAGTAGAACGCAGGAGAAGTTATCTACAAGAAAAGAAGTCAAGAAAGATTAAGAGAGGCGGAAAAAACCGGTCCCCAGGGTAAAATTTTCGTTATTTCTTTATGTTGTGAGGGGGGACGCGGACGGGGAAGACCTCGAAGAGCAAGGACATCCCGCTGTTGAGGCAGCATCCCATGTGCGGCGGGGTTTCCTTTGGGGTAAACGCCGGAACCGCCCAAAAACTGGAGGGCGCCTGGGAGGGGGGGAGGGCCGGAAAATCCCGACAGACAAGGCCCAAAGAAGGTCTGATGTCGGACCCTCGGGCACCTTAAGATCGAGTGCCCCCCCAATTGAAAAGGGAAAAAGGAACTCTCGACGGGAAAAAGGAGAGGGGGGGGCTCACCAATAGGTGGACTGCTTTCTGCGTGTATGGCTTCTCGAATTTCCCCCCACACCCCCCCGGGATTCCCAAACTCCAGCAGGGGAAACAAAAGACGGTCCCCAAGGCTGTCCAAAAAATGGTTTCACACACTATCGGGGGTAGATGGTGGGGGGGGGAGGCATGGCCGAAGGGATCCCCACACAGGAAAGGGTCCGCCTTCCGCTGTGACGGTCAAAGACTCAGGAAGGGTCGGCGGAAAAAAACAGTGGGCGCTGAAGCGACTCTGAAGTAGGTCGGGCCTCAACCTGTCTTAGATGGGGGGGGTCCAAGGGGAAGAAGAGATGAAGGGTCATCGGCCCTCTCCGGTGAAAAAAAAAGATTTGCTTTCTTTCTTGTAGGGTGGAGGTCTCACTGAAATCAAAATTCTGGTTAACGGCTTTCTTCAATTCCATCCGACTTCACAAACCACTTAGGGGGAAGGAGGGGGAAAAGGGTATTAAAGGAGGAAGGAGACAAAGCCCGCAGTGACGGTGGACACAGCACGCAATCAAGGAAATCAAAAACTAACCTAAGCATCGTCCTGACATAAAAGACAGAAAGGGGGTTTATGGCACCGTCACTTTTTGAGGGAGTCCCTCAATGCGAAAAGAAAAACCTGGTGGTGGGGCGCCACAACAAAGGAGCGAAGGGGGAAACGACATCAGGGACCATCGCTGAAGACCGTCCCCCGTGGACAGCCAGTCAAAAAAAAGGCACGCGATGGAACCCTACAACGAAGGGAACCGCCGGCCTGGGACGAGGTGCGTTTCCCGCGGACAAAAGCCGAGGCATCAGAAACCGCCAGCAACTTGCGGTGATCGCAGTGGGGGGGAAAGGTAAGGAAAGGGAAAATACGATTCCCAACCGTTGCATCGCGAAAGGCAAGAAAAATTAAACTATTGGGGGTGGGAAGTGAAGGGGGGGGAGAAAACCTAAGAGGGAATGAAGGGTTAGCGTCTTACTCGACAATCACTTACAGAGCCGCGCGCGGAGTGGAAGGGGAAAGTAGAAAATAAACCCCCCGCCGCGACGAATTGCAACCCTACCCGACGTTAACGGGTGATCGTTTAGAGAAGAGGCCCAGAAAAAAGAAGGTCAACAAAAAGGGTTGACACCTGGGGGGACGTAAGAAGGGTGGAACTTGAGAGTGGCGAACTAAGCTCTTATGAGGCCGGAGGTCAGAGAAAAATAAAACCGGAGGGGAGCCCCCCAGAACGATACTTGGGAATTCCGCAACTTGCCAACCCTGCGACGAGGGTAGCGAGGGACCGCAGGACGACGCCGGAACATAAAAAGAACCACAAAACAAAAAACAGGCCGTGAAAGTCCAATGGGGTCAACGTGGTTGCACCTGAAAAAACGGCCCTATATGCAACGCAGGGGGGGGGGGCAAGAAAAGAGGAAGCGGACTGGCTTAAGATGTACTCCCGCGAGCTAGTTTACCGCGTGCCTTCATAAATCATGAACGCAAGGAGAAGAAAATTCCCCACTGTCGAATCCTAACCTTCAGGGGGCCGCAAAAATCTGTAAAAGATTCTGCCGATTTGCGAAACCGCGGAGGTAGAGGGAGGACAAGTTAGAGGTAAAGGGGAAAACCGTTGAAGTGGTGTTAAAGACTTAGGGGAGAAGAGATCACCCTCCCTCCCTCCTGATCATATACACACTCGGCTTTGAAAACAAACGACAATTGTAAAAAGAAAACGAGCAAGGTCCTATCCGATGAAACTTTATTAAAGACCACCCTTCTCGGAGGAAAGCTGTCAATCCCAATGAGTCCACTTTCGTAGATCAACTATCACGTCCACAAGCATGAAATAACCAAGTAAGAAGTAAAGACCGAGAGAAGTGGAGAACAATTGTTTGAGAAAGAGGAAGTGTCTAACGGCAAGGGGTTGTCCAAAGGAGCCTGAAAAGTGAACTCTAATATTAGGAAACACCGCGGCCACTCCAAGACAGAATGGTTGAAAGAAAAAAAAAGTCGAGAAAGGACAAGCCCCCTGCATAAGAAAAATATAGAAGAAGGAACACAAGCAGTTCAAACAAACGTCCCGACCATCCGCCTGATTGGGATCCAAAAAAAGGGAACAGCCTTCAGCGAGGGGTGTATAAATCACCTGCTGGAAATTCCAGGTGGAGGCAGATCCCCCTACTTTATTTTTTTGATCGTAACAAAAACACAAGTAAAAAAGAGGGGAAGGTTCACGCTAACTGTATTAAAGAATCCCCCCCCCCCCCCCCCCCCCCCCCCCCCCCCCCCCACCCCCACCAAACACGAAATGGAAAAACGTCATCGGGCAATAGGAAGGGAACGATGGGTCTGGTTCTTCTTTAATGGGGGTCCGCTATTCCGACAGCTGCGGGGCCTTGAAATCGATTATAGGAACAAAACCCCTAAAGCATAAGTGAGGACGACCCTCAGTCCCACGAAAATAACCCCTCAAAGTATAGACGAGGGTTAAAATCTCTAGAAGGGGAATTATAAGAGTGAGGAAATAATTGAGGGGGGAATTCCGTCCCACAATAAAAGCAAACATGCCTCCCGAGTCAGTACTTAGCAGGGATTAAATGCTGCGCCCGGATCGAAAAAATCTTCCTAGTGAAAAATTAAGGAAAAAGCACGATGCAAAAGTGCTTGTAAAGTTGCATTCAGCTTCCAAACGGCGCGATAGCGGCCAATTCAAAGACTACGGGTAGCCATTCAGGTGACGGAAAGGCAACTCAACGAAAAGGGGGGAAAAAGGGAACGAAGGTACACCGGGGGGAGAGACGCTCAAACGGCTGGGTGAAGCGCGATCTGCGAATGAAAACCATCATAAGAGGGGAATTACATTAGCTAAGAATCCTTTAACCGCGAACAAAAAAAAAAGATAGAAAGAAGGAGGCCACCTCAGGAAAGGAGCAGGCGGAGCTACGGCAGTTGACTCGCAACCTCAAAAGCAGCAAATAAGGGGACCGTTCATTGGGAAACCAAGGTGACCGCCGTATCCCTAGGGATCAAAACTGGACCCCAAATTGGTGTAAAAAAAAGAATAGCCTGAGGCCAAACAACACGAGGGGGGAGGGAAAGATGCATAGCTGGGACACAAAGGTTCCCCGTGCTGGGGGGCCTACCCTGCGCGACCGTTTTATATATTGTTGCCACTTGGAAAAAGAGAGAAAGAAGCTAAAGTGGACCAGGCGCCCAACGTCACGCTCCCCCAACGAAAGAGAAGATTTCCCTCATCCGACGGCGACAGCGTGGATCTCAGAACGTCAGGGGCGGGAGGAAGAGGGGGGGGTGACGGAAAGAAGGGAGGTACCCGCTAGACGTGCCTTCTTTCAAAAGGCAGAAGACAGGAGCGCCACCTTAATGAAGAAAGAGCTAGAATTCAACTGTTCTCATCAGTTGCACGAGAACCGGTTTCCAGGAGGCGAGCGGAGGGAAAAGGGAAAGAACTTACGACGAGCTTCATTAACGAGGTTAATTCATTGTGGCAGGCAATGGCGCCCAGGTACAATAAAAAGTGCCGAAATGGAGAGGGACCTTTAAATAATTGAGGGAGAGAGCTTTTTGCAAAAACCTATTCATTCCCCGCAGAGGTTATCCCATGTAGGGGAACGTCCCCTGGAACTTAGGGAGGCCTGGGAAAGGGGGGGACGCCTGGGCACCTATCGGCCGAGCGCAGCATGCATCGTCCCTTCTCGGAGGGTTGACAATTCAAGACCTCTACTTGGAGGGGGAAGGGCGGTGGATGGGTGTACTAGGGAACGACCTAGTCCCTGTCTTTGTTTTTGCTCCCGCTAGGTCTGGCCAAAAAGCAAAAACGGATTGGCAAGGATCGCGAAACCTTTCCAAGGGGACCATTCTGCATGTCAAACTCTCAATTTTGAAAACCAGATGAGGAGGGTACCAGGCTGCAATTAGGGGGGGGAAAAAATGGGAAAGTAAAGAGGGACGGACCGGAAGAGGACTAAGGGGTTTCCGGAGGGGGGGGCTTTTTGTTCAACCAAACCATCCCGATTGGGATGAATGAGGAATAAAGGACCAAACCGTGAGGGTCAACACAAGCGCTAATGACCGAGCTTTCCTAACTTCTCCCAAGTGGCATTGGGGGGGGGACGATGGGGGACCTTCAAATGGTCACACCCGGAATTGGGCCCTGTTCTGGATCCTATCACCACAGGGAAAAATAAGGGGGCGGGGGTACGTTCCGGAAAGAGAACGCTTTACTTAAGGGGAAAAAGAAGGAAAAGCAGTCACGTGACCTTTGCCAGAACTTTTCCATGAGAGCAAACCTGGGTCGCACGTGACCCGACGTCAGGGGAAGGCGGAGTAAATGTTCAACGCTGACAGGGAGGGATGCGGCGAAACGTCACATGAAATAATGGGCAGACGCAAAATTAGCGCAAGGAGCATCAAATTCTGTCAAGATCTGCCCCTTCGTCAACGGATGAGGGGGGGAAGGCAGAAAAGGGGGTCGGGGGGTGGTCCCTCACCTCGGGCTGCTCTTTATTAGACCCTGAGTCTTTCCGGGGATATCCAAGAAATATAAAACACGGGCAAAAAGACAAAACTAAAAGAAGGTGATCACGCTGCCGAGTGTCCTCTTTGTCCATCCAAACCGGGAAAGGTTTGGTCTGAAAGCGTGAAAAAAAAAGGAGGGCCAAAAAAAAGAAAAGGGAAAACTGGGCAGGCCATCGGGCAGAGGCTTCAAGAAGAAAAAGCCCAGGTCAATCATCTAGCTGAATTCACTGGCCTAACCTGCGGTGACAAGTCGTGGGAGACAAATCGTCACAGCACCCCCTACTGCGCAACGCTGTATCTGCAAAAAAACCCCGGTGGAAGATAGGGGGGCCTCTTGGATAACGCAAAAAAATCGAACCAGATATGCCTAGGGCACAAGTTCTTGTGGGGTGGGGTTTCGCGGTGATGTTTCGACTCCCAAAAGGGATTGTTGGAAAGAGCGAAAAAAGGAAATTAACTTGGGCACACTACAAAAAAGCAGTCAAGACGCCCGAAAACGCAAGTAGATAGGGCGAGAACAAATCCTTTAGGGGAGAAGGAACATCCGGGAGGCACAAGGCCGTCAAGGACCAAGGGTCCCGTGGAGTCTTTCAAAGGTGGAGTTTGAGGAGGTGTTTCAGGGCGCGCTTCCGCTAAATCAACTAAAAGACGTAAAACGCTGGGTGGATGGCAAGCCCATGTAACCCCCTGCGGAGTGGGTAGCCTTTTCTACGAAACCGGACCCCGCGAAACGGCGTCTGAGAAGGAGGGGGAGGAAAGTGCCAGAAGAAGAAGGTTCACGCTGTGTCGACCACTAACTCCCCTCATAGTCGAGAAGCACCCGGGGGGGAAGGAAAATAGGGACCTCTACGAACAGGAATTGGGCATCAACAGGGAAAAGGGTTCTGGGGGCGTTTTGAGGTGCCTGAAGGTTAGAAAACGCACGACCAAGGGGTCCAAAAAAAAAATCGGAAAAAAGCAGCGTTTTTTTGAAAAGTTCAGCGTCGGGTGTTGTTTTTCACGATAGCCTGTGGGTTGAACTGTGACACACCAAACAAGGCTGAGGGGAACGATCCAAGGGGTGTGCAGGAAAGCGGGGCTTGGCGGCCAAAAAGAAAAGGCCTCTTATCGACTACGTAAAAACGCCAAGAATGCCCCGCCGAAAATATGGGGGAGTTGGCCGCCCTCGATGGGAGCTTAGGGCGGGGGGGGGGGGCCTTTGCAGGGCCCCATTGAAGTTAGTCGACCCTGGCGTTTTGAAGGATCAACGTGGAAAAAGGAGAAAAAAGAAGAAAAAAAACGGGAGGAGGAAAAGAAGATATGAAAGGGACAAAAACGCCAATACCGATAATCACTTGTCCCAGTCGCCGAAATCAACAAAACCATCCACCAAAAAGGGGGAACGATACCAAAGGAAGGGAGCTGCCAAAGCGAGGGTGACGGCATGAAAACGGAAAAGGACCTTACCTAAAAAACGCGATCAGCGCACCACAATGGAGACCGAAAACTTTCCCTTAAACCTGGGGACTGAAAAAGGAGAGGGGAGTACCAGCAATAGGAAAGCAGAGGGTGGGGGGGCCAATACCCACACCTCAACGGGATTCGTTAACCCTAACGCTCAGGGGAAAGGAGAGCTTGGGACCTGAGGAAAAAACCCGACCCAAACACTTCTTGCTTTGGTTTCAGATACAGCAGCCCACAAAACTCCAACGAAAAAAGGCGGGGAATTCACAAAGCTCTTGGGGGAACACTTCTTATAAAGGTCCATTCCCCACGTCCAACGGGAAACTCTCGACTATGAAACTGGTGCCAAAAGGAGGATATGCAAGTCAGGGAAATCTGAATCTCGAACGAAGCAAAAGAACTAACTACCAGCTGTAAAAGTAGGTCCAGGTCAGGAGGAACAAGATTAAAAAACAAATTGTTTGCCAACCAGAATACTTTTGTGGGCCGGCGTTACCTTCCAGCGGAAAAAGCAAAAGTGCAAGAAAAATGTCCCACAGGAAAAGGGGGAAAAGGAAAACAGGATGAGAAGCTACTGGCTCTTTCGGAGAAATTTCGCGCACATGAAAACTCGAGAGAATTGAAAGGGAATGGCCGTGGAAACAGAGAAAGGTGTGAAAAATACGCTCGACCGCCGAAAGAACAAATCACCTAAACAACCCACCCCAGATTAGGCATAGCCCCCTTTCTAGGTGGCCTCAAAACTCCGGGGAAAAAGGGGTAACGGGGCCCGGTTGGGAAAAAAAAAAAAGAAAACAGAGCCCGCGAAGTGTATAACGGCCCCAACACCTGGACGAGAAGCAAAAGCCCCGAACGTTCAACGACGGTCTGCACAACGAAAGAGAAGATAAAAAAAAAAAAGAAGGAAAAAAAATAACTCGAGATGGATAAAAAGGTTGAAGACTTGACCTACGTTAGGCTAGTACCCGAAAAAGAAGAAATAAATCGTGGAGGGGAACCGTTGCAGGAAAGGAGGATGAAAGGGAGGGGAGGGTGGAACCGGAGCAAAAGGTAAAACAGGGGGCGCCACCGGTCTCTCACGGAGACCCCGCAGGACCAATAAATTGCTCCAAACAAAAGAGGCCGAGAGCGGGAAGGGGACGACGGGAATGAGGAAGTAAAGCCAGGAGAGGAGGCCCGAAGCCCCATAGGACCTGGAAGTAGCAAAAATCAAAGAACGTGGGCAAGGAAAACAAGTTAAACTCCTCCTCCACTAACCCTCTGAGAAAGGTGAACCGGTGAGGAAAGAACAAGTTAGAAAATACTTTTGTTTTGGGTCATCATCATATATATAAAAAACACTCGGCACAGCAAAAGATGGGTGGGAAAAAGCAAAGCACAAAACGAACAATGATCCTCTATCATCAAAAAACACAACCCTCAAAGGAAAACAGACCCCCCCCCCCCCATCGAAAGCGGGGGACTAAAGAAGGACAGAAGGCTCCTGTAACCAAAAAGAGGGGAGAAAGTGAGGTCCGCTGGGGTACTGACCGGTAGAGGGCCGAGTGATGGGACGTGAGAAGTTCGTAGGTGGAGCCGGAATCCAAGCAAGACAGGGAGGACGAGTAAGGAGAGAAGAGAGACCCAGAGGAGGAGAGACGGAAGTCAGAGAAAAACGACAAAAGCGCGAAGGCGCTGCGAAGCGAGAGGGACGAACGACGGAGGAAAGAAAAACCGCGGCCCGCGCGCAAGGGTGGGGCGGACAGGGAAGGTGTCAGCCACACGGTAGGACCCCCCTGTGAACCGGGTAGAGGAAGGAGGTGATGTAAGGGGCCGTGTGCAAGGCGTACAGGGTGGTGCCAGGGCTAGCAAACGAACACAGTCAAGACCGACTCTAGGCCAAAACGAGAGAAGAGACCTAAGGGCAGTACCGGGGGGGGCCGTAGGTGCACAAGAAGTGGTGGCGCGGGAGAACGGGGTGGGGAGCTGAGATTGGACGGGGATAGGAAGAAGAGACACAGGGGGAGCTTTACCGCGCGGGATGAGGGGTGGACGGGACGGTAAAGTGCTCAAGCGGTGCTAAGCAAGCCACGGAACTGTACAGGGGGTAGCACGCCGCGGCGCAGAACTTCCGTGGTCTTGAAGGGGGAAAAACAAAAACTTCGCAAAGGATAGCCTTGAGTCCCATACTTCAAGGATGCGTTTGGGGGGAATCCAAAAACGTCTGGGGAGGGGAAGTGGAGAATCCAGGGGACAAAGGGTAAAGAGAACCCCCCGCCAGGAACAGAGGGTCATGAAAACGCCAAAGATCAGGTCCCATCAAAGAAGAACCGGGTGTAAAGCGAGGCATAGGCGGGGTCCGAATGAAGGAGGACACTAATGGAAAAAGGGTTCCGCATACTGCCCCCAGAAGTCGGTCAGGGGGATAAATTCTCGCTAACGAAATGCTAAAAAGGGAAAAAAAAAGGAAGAAAAAAAAGGAAGGACCCAAAACAGAACATATCTAGCGAAGGAACATCTCAACCCACAAGGAGGGCTCTCGGTTCGCCATCTGCCGAAAGCCCACCCAGCATCAGGGAGCCGGACAAATTTGAGACCACAGGGCGTCCGGGCGACGGAAAAAGAAGGTCGTCCGAATTAAAAGTAGCCGCGCCATTAAGGTGAGTCCCCATTGGGGGGAACAAAGCTGGGAAAAAGATCGCGGGCACACAGAGGAAGGAAAAAAAGAGAAGGGCCCTGCACTGGGAACCTGCCGTTCCGAGAAGGGGGAACCGGGTCAAAAGCAAAAGGTCACCGTGAATGAGCATGGGGCTTTCGCCTGGGCTGAGGAGAAATGGCGGAGAGCTCTGCGTGAAAAAAATTGAAAAACGAAGAAAGGAAACCGGAATAAGCTAAGAATCCATTGAAGGAAGAAGGGAAGAGACGGAAAATCAAGCGAAATGTATTATCACAAAAAAAATAATGCCTAAAGCCCCCTTACCCCCCCCCCCCAAAAACACCACCCCCCCAAAAAAAAAAAAAAAACAAAAACCAGAGAGGAAGGAAGCGGGGGGGGGGAGAAGTGGAGAGCAAAACGACGCTTGAGCAAGATGGGTGCACCCCGTGCGACAAAGATGACCCGGTTCGCTCGGCCCCCCCTTCAGCCTCGCAGTTTGAAGGTCATGAAAAAAAAAAAAGGAGGAGAAAAAGAAGAATAGGGACCAGAGGAAAGGGGGGCCTAACCTGGCGTCCCCGGTCACTCGGTGGGTGCAGCAGGGCAAAACCGCTGGAACATAAACGGGTTGCCGCGCCACCTTGCCCGACCGACGCAACCTGAGGGAAACCAAACGGAAAGGGGAAAAAAGCCGAAGGAAAAAGGGGGATAGGCGGGCCGTCCTCTTCCTGAAGGAGGTTTAAATGGTCAGGAAGAGGCTTCATGAACCGATATTAACGATCGAAAATTTACAAAAACGAATATCTCGCCGCCCAGACCTACTGAAGAACTAGAAAGAAAAAAAGTGAAAAAGAAGAAGTTAATGAGAACCCGGGTCGAAGAATCTTCCAGGGGTACCAATGCATTTGACCTGTCTCGTGCCCTAAATGGTCCGATCGGCGATAGGTGGAAATCAGCAGCAGGAAAGAAAAAGGGGAAGAAACGTTGGAAGCTGTTTCGCAACCGATTTCAGGAAAATACTTAGCCTTGTTACGAGGCAAGATCTGGGTCACAGCAAGAAAAGGGGGGAACTGACCACGGAAAAGGGCAGGGAGAGGGGGGGTGAGGGTGAAACCGTGGGCAAAAAATCCGCCCCAGCAAAGCCCTCCTTACCTCAGGCACCAGGCGGTAACGCGCGGGGGGAACCGTCGATAAAGGACGGGGGGAAGGTTGCGGGTATTGGGGAGTGGTGAACCCGCCAAGACGGAATTTTGAACTGGCCGGGTGTGGGCTCCGGGATCTGACACAACACAGAAAGGGAAGAACTGATCGGCTAAACACCTGTCCAACAGAGGGGAACGCCTTCATGAACAGTCCACCTCTAATTCGACAAGGGGGGAAAACCACTTCTGGAAAAGGAAGGGGAAAACTTAGTCGTCGGTGTCAAAAAGATGTTGGCCTCGGGGGAACGTAGAAATGGATCAAGCCCAAAGTCGGATTCCTGAGGAAAACGGGCACTTAGGGGTAAAAGGGAAAACAACCTAAGATCCGCTGATCTGTAAAAACAAAAATCTCGGATCCCGGTAGAACGTGTTTGTGGTAAAGGTCAAGCAAAGAATTGTTCCTGGAAAAAGGGGCAGGAAGCGAGGGGGGGAAGAGAAGCCATAAACAGAAGACTGTTCGGCAGAAGGGTTTTCTTCAACTGCGCAGTCTTCCCAGATTCCAACATCACGCCGACAACAGGATGCCGTTTTTCTTCACGTTTTTCACGTGTAAGACAAACGGCCAACCAGTTTCAACCGGTCTTCCGGCCGGGGCGTCATGTTGCAAAGAAAGAGGAACCTTGCGGAGAGCTCTACGTCCAGGGACACATGGCTACAGGCAATTAAGGGCAACGTGAGGCTTTCATCAACCGTCAATCGGAAAGAACGGGCATACGAAAGGGGAGGAAGGGACCTGTTTGTCCGTTAAGACTCGTGCTCTGTGCCACCCTTGGGGGGGGGTTGCCCCAACCAAAACATGTGGACTGGGATAAACGAGTGATCACGTGACAAACAAGGGAAAAAAAAAACTTCCTCGTGTCCCAATAACTTTTTGAAATAAACGATCAACCCCTATTCACAAGTCGGAAGGGGGTCTCGGAGGACAGAAAAAGAACCCTGACCGGAACAAGGGACGGCCGGCTTCGATAATACCCAACGTACTGTCGAAGACGGATTACTTTCATAAAAGAGATGGGAGCCCCCCAAGTACATTGATTTAAGCAGAACGGAAGTAAAGTCCCTCCCAACGATTATATGAGATTGGCAGCCACACTTCCGAAAAACTTTATCCTCGGTAGTAAGGAATTCAGGAAAGGATAAGCAGAGGGGGAACAGGATCTGGGGGTGGACGCTGGGGAGATGGTTTATGTGTAGGTGCGTCTCTATTCATCCTTCTAACACCCGACGTTTGGCCAAAAAAGAAAGGAAAAGAACATCGACAGAGAGATGGGAGCTAACGCACACACAGAAAAAAATTTAGCAGAGAAAATGGTCGGTTCAAAAGTCCGTCAACAAAGTCAAACAATGAAAAAAAAAGGGTGGGAAGGGAGGCGTCGGTGCTGGAAGTCTGAATCAGTCTTTTAGCGAGAAGGAACGCGAAATTCAACGCCCAAAGTACCGCGGGGGGGTAGGGCAAGAAATTGTCCCCCCCCCTAAAAAACGGGGTGGGGAGGATGTCAGGAAAGGGACCTTCAAACCAACAAGGGCCAGGATAGCACTTGGGCAGGGGGGGGAAGCTATTCATCCGAACCGGGAGACAAATGTAGAAACTTCGGAGAATAAACCCATCACCATCATTCCCGCGTGCCACGGAGAATTCCAAGTCTGGGAACCTTCGACTAAAGGAATGGGTCACAAATCACCGCAGTGAAGGGGGGAGTGCGTCGGGGCTAAAACGCCTTTGCACCGCGTCAAAATCGGAACCCAAATCTGAGAGGCGTTCCAAAGAAAAGGGGTGGTAAAATAGGAGGGAAGGGGGTGCCGTTGTTTGGGGAAAAGACCTTCCGTCGCTGAAAGGTTGTACCCTCCTCCCCGGGGAGGGCAAAGCGAGGAAGGTGGAAGGTGTAAAAAAAGGAGCTTAATAGCAAAATACTCGCACCGTAAGGGTCAGCCACACTCAAGGATTGCGTGTGGGTCGGCCGATGAGGGGTGGAAAGGGGGCCGCAGGTTCGCGGGTTTGGATAGTGCTAAAAACCTGACCGTTAATTGGGCGGCCGGGGTATTATTGGGGCAAAGAAGCGAAAAAAAAGAGTGGTGAGGAAAAATTAGGAAGGGCCCTGGTTTGATCAAATAAAGCCAGACGAAACATAGAAGTCAGTGGCAAAACAATCAAACAAAAGAAGACAGCCTGAGCCGCAGCAGCTGCTACCACCACAGGTTCGCGGGAACCTCTGAAGCGTCGAACCGCTACAGGAACAGCAAAATACCTGTGTGACTCCAACATTGCCGCGACCGGGCCAGGAAAGAGAGAACATCACGGGGGACGCCAGTCCCAGGGGGGCAAAGCCAACCCACCAGCGGGAACGGAGCGGAAAAAAAGAAACCGAATGAACGCTCGGGGGGTTGTCCCTAAGTGGCATTCCCTGGACTAAGGCCGCCGAGTAAAACAGCCCGCCGAACGCCAGCAATAATGCGAGGAAAAACAAAACTCATGTGCAAAAGTCGGAGGGAAAGAAGAGACAGAATCCGCAGCGCTAACGAAGTGGATGGGTGACCTAGGGCATCAATCTCAGCCGGGTCGAGATGGAGAGGAAAGAAGAAGGGGGAAAACGAGGTCCGTTTTCACTGTCCACCAAAAAATGCCATTAAAAGGAAAAAAAAAAAGAAGACATAGGGAACTTAAAAAATAAAACGACGGGGGGAAAGGACCGTATTAGCAAACGTCCAGCGGCGAAAACCCGAAACACAAGTCAACGAAAGGTTCCCAAAGTTGGACTTAAACTTACGAACTTCAGGGAGACTAGGAGAGACCGGAGTTAAGGGCTGAAAGCCTATATTAGTCCCTATAGATCCTTGAACTGAAAAAATTCAGGGCAACCGTCGACAGGTGTAAAAAGCGAAAGACCACCATCCGCGAACCCCCAACCACAGAAAGCAGATAGAAAATGGGGGGAGTGGAGTTGCCCCCGGCACTAGGGTAATATATTACCTTGCCGTTTGTGCCGCAGGATAACCCTGCGAGACGTGAAAAGAAGGCCAAAGAGGGAGGCGATACTACGGGCACAGCAATGGTTCTTATCACAGGCGATCGCCGATAACGTCTGATCTATCTCCAAGGATAATGCCCTAAAAACGGACAAGGAGGACGGGAAGTAAAAAAAGAAAAAACGAAAAGAGGGAATTGGTAACCAAGGGTCGGAAAAGGGAGGCAAGCGTTGAGTGTGGAACATTATCGCGTATATCCACCTCACCGAATGAGAGAGAACCACCCGCGAGAAAACAAAGACAAACCAGGTGTCAAGGAGCCCGAGAAGAGGAAAGGGTAACTTGGAAGCCGACCCAGGGCGCGGGAAAATGCTCTTGGTCAAAGATGATGTCCCCTGTTACGAAGAGCCCTATAAGAAAAGGGACACTGGACGACGAACACATTAAGAAACGCGGAAAAGGTGGGCCGCCATGGCGATCAAACGGGGAAGGGAGAGAAAAAGGTGGTCGGCAGTTAGCTTCGATAGAAAAGCGAGATCATTAAGAACAACGTCGGAACAAACTCCCGGCACCCGATTTTGAATCGGAGAGGCAAAGCCCTGAGAAGGAAAACTCGGAAGAAGAAGAAAAAGCCAACGTTAACCCAACTTCCAACAGTACTCTCACGGTCGTAAAAACATCATCAGCTTGTCTGACGCGGGGTCAAAAAAAAAACCGAAACGGAAACAGGGGGGGGGGGGAAAAGAGGAGCGAGAGTGAGTTTATAGGAACTCCCCACGAGGAAAACACCCCTTAAAGTGCCAAGAACTACGATAACACAACCACAAAAGCAGAAAAATTTCATCGGGCGAAAAGAAGCGTGGTCCTCCGGAGGCGGTCCCTTATTTGGTAGAGTTACCTTAGGAGTCGGTGAAAAGAGAGCCAAAACCGGAAGAAGAGGGGGGAAACCGGGTCCAAAGTCCCCCTCAATTAAAGGCAAAAGCAACGAGGAGTCGAGGTGGGGGGAAACACGAAGCCCTCCAGAGGAAAAATAACGTTTCGGAAATCGTTGCTCCAAAGCAAGGTCCACCAAAACAGCCAATAGCCCGCCGAGGGAAAAGTAAAAAATTGATGAAAAACCAGCGGTCGGAAGGCAAGATGAAATCTCAGGGAAAGTAAGGGGGGGTGGTTGGGTGGGGGGGGGGGTGGGGGGGGGGTGGGAGGGGGGGGGGGGGGGGGGGGGGGGAGGTTGGGGGGGGGGGGGGGGGGGGGGTTTTTTTTTTCATAGGGGTTTCCCTTGGGTTGTTTGGGTGGTGGGTGGGGGGGGGGGGGTTGGGTTTGTCGTTGATTTGGGGTGGTGTTTTTTTTTTGGTTTTTGTTGTTTTTGGTTGTTTTTTGGGGTTTTTGGGGCTGTGGGTTTGGGTGGGGGGGGGGGGAGGGGGGGGGTTTTTTTTTTTTTTTTTTAAGAGCTGGGTTAGAGGGGTTTTTTTTTTTTCGAGTGTTTTGTGTTTTTGGGGGGGAGGTTGTTTGTGGATTCGGGGCCCGCCACAGGGTCTGTCAAGGGGGGGAAAAAACATCCCCAAGATCGCGCAAAAGGGGAATGAAAAAAGCAAGCGACTGGAAAAAGCCGGGGACCGCCTCTTAAAAAAGAAACGGTGTAAACTCCATTTTGCAAGAGCACGGTGAGGAAAGGGAGGCGTAAGAGGAAGGGAGAGCTAGCTTCATTGGATCGCCGTCATAGCGGGTTAAAGGTCAGTACATCGTTGGGAACACCCCCCCCCCCCCTATTTACCGGGAAAAGAAAGGGCGAAAAGCACGAAGAAAAATGAAGCCAGGGAAGGGGAAGTGAAATACCACTGAGAGGAGAAAAAACGAATCGCACGAAGGAGGGTGCCGCGGGACAACAGCCTGCAAGCAGTGGTCCGTTGAGGGGAACAACATGACCCTCGTGCACGATTTGACGGCCCTCAAGAAAAGAGAACTTGGGCGAAATGAAGAAGAAAAAAAACAAAAACGAAGGGAGGGAGAAAGAAAGTAAAGGAAAATGCAGCTATCTGTGTGTTCACAAGGCCTCTGCAGGTGTTGCCGACTGCGGAAGACTGCCAGTCTCGTTGCAGCACGGAACAAACCAAACAATGAACGTTCGACTCAAACTTTGCCGACGATCAAATCGCATCCTCTAATAGGATCAAAGGATCCTTCCGATCATCGAGGCTTTCAAACGGCGGAGGTTGAAGGAAGGGGGAGGGGGAAGGGGGAAAAAAAGGGAGAGACGGCTCTAAAATGACGCCAGACGCAAGCACGCCTTGAACCCCCCCGAAAAGAGGAGGAAAACCCGCCTTCATCCGTATTGACAAAAGCCTTTTGAAGGACTTAAAAGGGGAATGTTGAAATTAATGGCCTAAAGCGGAATGTCTGGAGCGGTGAATCAAGGATCGGGGGCAAATAACAGAGCTTCAGCCAACCAATGACAGAAAACGGTTGAAGCGGAGAGGGGGGAAAGAATATTCAGAAGGACCTTACCATCTTTCAATGTACCTCAGAGGGTATCTAAAGCCCTTATGACGCACCTGGAACCTTCTGGTTTAAAGGCCCCCCAAGAGGGTGACAAACATGGGACGACGGACGAGGGAAGGAAGAGAGGCCAGAGCTGTTCAACACAAAGAATCCATTCGACCTGTGGCGGGTCCGCCAACCCCTTTTGTTGGTGATGTTGAACGGGAAGGGGTGACCAACGCCAAATGGCAAGGGACTTGAGAAGAGCGCTGTCACCGACAGCGGAATTGCCGCTGGTGCTAACCAACCCTGAAGAATTGACCTCTAGAAGGAGTCACTCCGTTTTTGGGAGCCAGCATGGCGGGAAGGGAGGGAGTGGGATGAAGAAGCTTCGCGCTGACAACTGAACCAGGTTTACCTTTCCTCAGTGGGCGTTTTCCTGAAGATCAGGAGGGAGCACGGATGAAAGAAAAAAACTGGCAACACAAGATGCGGGAGAACACCCTCTACCTCGCTGGAACAAAACCCCACCGCTCCAGAACGGGACGTGGGGCGAAAAGAGGGGTTTACCGGCTTCCTCGATGGGAGGCCCACTTATCATTCGCTCTCTCAAAATCCCCCCCCCCGATTGCGGGCTTCAGGTGTGAAGGTCCCTTAGCGTCAAAGCTCAGCAGAAAAACAAACAGGAGGGGGGTCCTTGCCAACGTTTTTCAGGGAAAGAACACCCCTTGTCGAAAACTCCTTGATCCTTGCCGATGTAACGCTGACCGCTGGCGGCCCGAATCCAGGGATGGGCAAGAAAGAAGGAAGAGGCGGGAGGCTTCATCCCAGTTTTCCCGGGAGGAGATCGGCAATCGGGCCGTTGTCGTAGACCACTGTTTCCCCTTTTTTGGGAAATCCGGTGGCACTCGTGGGATCGACGAGTTTTGGTGAAGCAGAATGAAAACTCTACTGGTGCCAAACTCAAAAACGGCGGCAAACAGTACTTCAACAAGGTGGGTAGATCATCACCGCCGGCGTTTCGAAAATGCAGCGAAAACTGAACCGGTACGGCCGGGGGGAGGAGGGAAGGAGATCAGACTTCCCGGAGAGGCGAATCTCGCTGAGATGAAAAACTAGTCCTTCCAAAACCGAAGTGAATCGCTGGATCTTTCCCACCAAAAGTCAACCGCCGCGGCTATGAGCGGAAAACCAAGGAATTTAATATATTTGGACCGCTTGCATGGGGGGGGGTAAAATACTACCAGGGATTCAAGACGACCTGCAACGGGGGGGAGGGTCTTTTGTTCCCCCTTCGGGAGTCCTCTCCCTTCACAAATACTTCTACACAAAATAGGCCGAGGTGCAAAGGAAAGTCAGGTACTAAAGAGAGAGGAGGGGTAGATGAGCAACCAGGAAGAAGAAAGATTAATATACATCCGCCCCGTCACGTAACCTGAACCAAGGGTCTAACTGAGGTTGAATTGTTTACCGGCGTGGCAAAAAAGGGGGGCCCCCCCACCGTGGTTTTTTTCGTTCAATCTTTGCGCTAACGATCAACTCCAGAAACGTTGGGTAGTCTGGGGGCAATGGGCAGGGGGGAAGGGTGGGTCAAGGTCGGGGGGGGTGACCGAAAAACGGACCGGACCGCCGCCACTGTTGTATCGTCAAAGGGGGGACCTTTTGGGGGCTCAAAAAAAGAAGCGAGACAACGACATGCAAGGAGGGAACCAACCACTAGAGACCAAGAGTTCATCTTCCCGCTGAGTCACACAACTTATGCATGGATCGAGCCTCTTCAGTCCGCCAGAGCTGGGGTGCATATGGAGGGAGGTTGCGCTACGATCAAGCTCAGTCCGTGGTCTTCGGTCCTCGACCACATCGGTCACCAGGGCAGAAGACGGGGGGGTTGGTTCCAGGCGCACGTCGCCGTTTGTCTTCTGGGCCCCGACTGGCGGTCAAATGATGGGAAGAGAGGATTGCAAGGGAAAGGCTCGGAAAGGTGTCCGGGCCAAGTGGAAGGGGGGGTGGAGAGAGAAACGACGTAACAAGTACGTAACGTACGCCGTCGGGCCTGCCAAACCGGGGGAGAATGAGGGGGGGGGGGGAGCCCGCGGGATGCGGGGCCGGCGGGTAAGGCCTTGGGGAACAAACAAGGAACGTGGAGCTCGTGGGGCGGCTTGGCGGGTCTTTAACTTTCAAATCCATCCACACACAAACGGGAATAGAAGGACCATAAAGAAAAAAAAAAAAAGGGGGGGAATTTTGTCCAGAACCGAAAAACGATATCACATAAGGGCTCCTCCCACCTCAAAAAAAACACGTAACCACCCAGCGCCAGGAGAAACTGCAGTCTGCCAAAGCAACCCGGCCATGATGGAGCGACTTTTTCCCTGGCCACACCACACCCAGTATTAGCGATCACTCCAGAGGGTGGAAAAACCAATTCCTCTCCCTGACCGGACACCTCGGACTAACGCAGGGAAAAAGAGTCCTTTTTCGCAAGGGAAATCACAGAGCGGACTCTCTTACACAAAAGCGCCGGGGATAAAGATAGCGGTGGTGGCCGAGGTCTTTCCAACCGACAACGGCACTCCCTATTGCAGCATCCCTCCAAACGCAACAAACATTGATTAACCCAGATGAAGGGCACAATCCAAGTTCCCCAACCAAAAGATCGGCCGGCCAATCCCTGGGGGCAGCGAGAGGAAAGAATGGGACCTGCGAAAGAAAGAAAAAGTAGTACGGGGTGGGATCTCTAGGAATCGAAGAAGAAAAAAAGGGAGAACGAACAATCTTGGAACCCCTTCGTTTTCCTGTCTACCCAGACTACAACCCGCCAGGCAGACAGGGGACCCAAGAAAACGAAAAAAGGGTTTTAGGAGTGAATCGGTTAATACGGCTGACAGAGAGGGGACAGAACAGAATCCTAAGATAAATTGACAATAAAATTGTCACATGTGGACGGGGGGAAAAGTGGGGGGAAGAAGAAGCTCCTCGTCTGCCGGAATTTCTAGCTACTTCTCCTGAGGAAGATCATCCTTTAATTCCGAGCTTGTGCAAACCTGCAAGTGTAAGCCAGAGGGAAAAAAGAGGGCGAGCCCCCATCCAGCTACCCCAGCCCACAAAAAGACATGCGAATGTTCGAAGTGGCGTTGCGCTAAACGAAGAAGAATTCACCGGGGCCGGGGGTTACCCCTAAACGGTACAGCGTCGCGAACAGGACTGAATGGAAAGCAAGAACGCGAGGTGTCGGAAGAAAAAAAAGCTAATCTCATTACCGGGCCGAGTAGAAACCTACTCCGTCAATATGGACACGGGAGAGGGTTACGGTGTTCATGAAGAAGCCGTCCTAAAAACTGTGAAACGGTAGAAAAAAACCAAGGAGGGGTGAACAGGGGGGAAGGGGGAAGGTTGGACCGTCGAGCATCGGGGGACCGATCACAAAACAACCCGGCGAATTCACGTAAAACCCCTCGGGGAAAAGAAAACTTGCGACCCAGTGCCAAAGACGAAAAGGGGAAGGGAAAAAAGAATGCGCGGGAAAAAATGCGCTGTATCAACCCCGGAAAAAGGTCCCACCTGACGTGAGCCCGACAGCAATTCAAGGGAACAAACGCCGCCAGAAGCTGGCCGAAAAGACGGAGATCACGGAAATTTTCCACTTACTACGTTTGGGGAGCATGAATAGAAGAAAGAAAAATAAGATCAGAAGGGAACATTCTTCCACAACCGGCCCGATGGTTCGGAGAATCCATCCTTCACGAAAGGAACATAGAAGCCACCTGAGACAGGTGGGGGGGGAGGGAGAGAGGATGAAGGTGCGGAGAGGGTCGACCCGGCGCCCTGCGGCGCGCACGAGGGCGTCCCAGCTTCAGGCCAGTAGACAAAGTCCCTTGCGGGCCAGGGGGGAAGAGAATAGGCCCGGGGGGATCGGGAGGTGGACAGGAACCAAAAAACAAAAAACCCACAAGGACACCGCGGAAGAGGACTAAGGCCAAGAAGAGAAACCGCGAACGGGCAGATGGGCGAGCGTCGTTGGGAGTTGAGAGAAAAGTCCCGGGAAGTGGGTCATCGAAACAGGAGGGCCCTGAAAGCCTATCATCATGAAAAAAGAACCGCAGAACAGAACCGTCAGATTGGTCAAAAGAGACCCTCTTCAAAGAAAGAGGCAACACGTGATAAATGGGGAAGCGCCGATCAGAGGAGGAAAGGAAGGCTGAGACGATCGTGGGGAGGGCAAAGCGGGAAGCAAAACAGAGAAAAAATCCGTCCCTCCTAATTACTGAAGTGACCAGCTTGAGGATCGGAAAGCTCATGGAGGTTAGGAGCGCGGAAAAGGGGAGGGGGGAACGTGCATTACATGGTGGGCCCAAACAGGGGGCAAGAAAACTATCCGATCACCTCAAAAATCCTCCCTCGGTTCCGGGAAGTGTAAATTAAACCGTGAACTCAAGGTCAAAGGAAAGAGCCGGGGGGGGGGGGGGCTTCACCGCTTTTTGACCAGTCCAAAGGAGGGCGGGGGAGCGAGTAGGTAGGCAGGGGAGATCCCTTCCCAATCTGGGTGTAACGATCTGGGGAAACCTCAAAAAAAAAGGGAAACCGGTCAAAAGGAGGGGAAAGGAGGAAAGTTCCCTTCAGAGGGATGCGCTGCGGGACGGGACGGGAGGGTGGAAGTCACGTTACGCGAGTAAGCATACAACATTTTGATGTTAAACAAGTAGAGGCCTACATACCCCCTCCGCAAAAAGGGTGAAAATAGATTCGG
>Ga0179593_1579162_pt1 | contig 22237 bp, 29 predicted proteins | sample CZODoug2_1_08_16_FD_185931 | JGI IMG/M metagenome (GOLD analysis project Ga0179593, IMG submission 185931) | Vadose zone soil fungal communities from Angelo Coast Range Reserve, California, USA - CZODoug2_1_08_16fungal (PacBio error correction) | ecosystem: Environmental > Terrestrial > Soil >...
CCTGAGGGCCAGGGATCCTCAAAAAAACGGAAACATCTAAAGGGGGAAGGGACAGTTTCTTTGGGGGCGCGTGGCAGTCCTAAGAAGAGAGTTCCAATATGAAAGTTCAGGAAAAAAAAGCTTCGATAAACTCTAGGGGAGGGGGAGGGAACAAGGCCACGCATTCATAGGAAGAAAAGGCCGTCTTGTCAAAAGCGTCTCAGGAAAGAACTCAAAGAAACGACTGTGACTTGGGGAAGGTTGTCCAAAGTAGCGACGAAAGAAGCGCGCTCAGTGGGGGGGAGGGGGAAGCGCAGAGGGAGACGATCACGGAAGGAAGGGACTTTGCAAGGAATGGGATTCGGGAAGGGAAAAGGGGTCGTGCAGCATTAAAAACCTGAGAAGACAGGGCACATCCAGATCAAGGGGAAAAAGGGACCGTACGTCAATTAATCGGGAGAAACTGGGGGAAATCCCCACAGAGAAGGCCGTAGGGGGGGCTGAAAAGACTCGGGGAAAGGGGGGGCTCGCGTTGTTAACGACCGAGAATTCGCGTAGGGAGCTTTTGGAAAAAAAAAAACAGCAAGGATGTGGAAAGGAGAAGTGCTTGTGGGACTAAGAAAGAAAAAAAATTACTGATTCCTTATAATCAAAAAGACGTCCCGAAGGGCCGCAGGCGTATACCTTCAATTAAAAAAAAACATGAACCACAGAGATCTGGGAATTGGGGGAAAGAGAGGCTCCATCAGGAAGGTTTAAATTAGACTCAAAATTCGCTTTCGCTAAGAAGTAGATGACGGAAACTAGGAACCACAGAGGAAAAGGCTCAAAGGAACGCGCTCCTCAGTAAACCGCGAAAGGAAAAGGGAGGGAGGTTTCGCGGACAGGAGGCTTCGGGGGGAAGGGAGGAAAAAAGAATTAAATACAAAGGGAAACGTCCTGGGGGAAGTTCAAGAAAAACCAACAAAGGGGGAAGGGGGGAAAAGAAAAAGAACTTATGAGGACCAGAAGAAGGATGTAGTCGGAGGGAGGTGCGGAAAGGCTAAAGGAATCAAGAAGAAAAAATGAAAATGAGGGAGGTACGGAAAAAAGGGTCGTCTCCGGGAGAAGTGTTTAGAAAAACAGAAAAGAAGAGAGACAAAGAATCCAGAAAGAAATGCGAGAAGGACAAAAAAGCACGAGGCCAAATTGAGGGAAACTGTGAAGACCCGCTGGGGGGGGGGGGGACAATTGGAAACGAGTCGGACGGGGAAGGGGGGAGTCGAAAAGGGGAACCGAGAAAAAAAAACCGTTGGGTGAAAGCCGGCTCGGACACCGTAGGCACCAGAGGACAGTAAATGGGATCAGAAAAAAGAATAGGGGAAGGTCAGAAGGAAAAAGCAAAGGAGAAGGGGAATTAACGTGGGAGTCTTTAGAAACCCACAATGACAGGTCCCGGGGAAAGAAAAAAAGTCAGCGACGGGAAAGTGTTGAAAAAAGAGTGAGGACTTAACAAAACCCCGCCGACGCGAAAAAAGGACGAGGAAGAGGGAGAGGCGTTCTGGAGACTCAAGGAGGAAGCACGGAACGGGAGTCAAAAACCAGCCTCCGAAAAAAGGGAAGTGAAACCGAGAAAACGACAGCAAGAAAAAAAAGGTCAAGGAAAGTAACGGGCCTCGGGAAAAGAAGGGCGGGGGGGGAAAAAAATTAAGAAAAGACGACTCCGGAAACGGGGACGAGCGGCTACTTGAATCGGAAAAAAGAGGCGAAAAGGCGAAGGGAAAGGGAATAGGACGCATGGCAAAAGAGGGTAAACCTTATAAAATTGCTCCCGAAGCTTCAACGAGACTGAGACCGCATAAAAAAAATCGCAAAAAGAGAAAGGGGGGACTTGGCGGAACCAAAAAAGTAGAAGGAAAAAATTAAATCGTCAAAGGAGGGAAAAGAGCGGGTAGAAGAAGAAAGGGCCAGAAAAGAGAATTTCAAGAAGAGGATAGGAGATCCGATTTGGCGGGGGGGGAGGTGCGATCGAAGCCAGATAAACCCGGAGGAAGAAGACTTTCCCAAAGGTCCGAAGAGGGGGAAAACGGCAAGGAAAGGAACCCACAAAAACCCAAACTTCATGTTTAAAAGCTGAAAAACGCGAAATCCGAAGGAAGGGGTCGAAGAAGGAATCCGTCTTTGGGAAGGGAGAACGTTTTGAGACGAAAGAGGATCATCAAAAAAAGACTTGATGTAAAAAATGACGTCAAAAGGGGCAGAAGGTTGGGAGGGGGGCTGAAAAAGGACTGGGAATTCAATATCCTTAAAGAAGTCTGGGGGGGGTACGCAGATCGAAGGGAGTAAGAAAAAAAGCAACAAAGGAGGGCCGAACTCCTTCAAAAAAGGAAAAGAGATCTCAGGGCTGGAAAGGAAATAAAGGCCTACTCGGAGGGTTTTGTGAGAAAACGGAGGGGGGTTAGGGTCACTCTCTACCTGGGCGACCCTAAGGATAAAAAGTTGCGACGTAAGGAGATAATCAAAGTAAGGGGCTTCCAAAAAGGTTGGGGGAGAATTCTGTGAAAACTAAGGATTGAGGTGACTAAGGGAAAGATCGCTAAAAACGAACACCGGCCTAAAAGACCTTCACAAAGAGAAAATAGAGAAACAAAAGAAGGAAGAATCGAGGGAAAAAATTGAGGGGGGAGGAAGAGGTGTAGGTCAGAAGACTCACAAAAAAATGTTGAGGATTTCTCCGTTCGAAAAAAAAAATCGAACAGGACAAAAAAAAAAAAGTCCTTCAAAAAAATCGAAGAGGGGGCAAAAAGAGCGAGGGAAGTGGACTGCTAATCCATTTCGCGACAAAGAAACCGAGGCCTAAGGGAGGCACGGAAGGTCAAGATTAGGAGAAAGGGGAAAAGAGGAGGGGGAGCGATCGGCGGAAAAAATGAAAAACCGCTAAAAAAAAGGGGGAAACTTCAAAAAGACGGGGAGGCAAAAAATTGAAAAGCCGAAGGCTGAAGGAAAAAGTCGGAAGGGGGCCGCACCGGGGGAACGCGAAAAATGCATAGAGGGGAAAAGGCGAAAAGTGGAAACGAGCCACCTTGAAAGGATGGGGGACATGCTGATGGGCAAAAAAAAGCAAAAAAAAAAGCGCGGAAAAGTCTGAAGGAGTCCTAGAGGGACTACAAAAAAAGAAAGGAGGGAATGGATGGGGGATGCAAGGGAGGCAGTCGAAGAGACTAGGCTAAACGCGTTTTCAAGGTCTAGAGGGGAAAGGGGGGGGAAAGGAGGACCAGAAAAAAAAAGAATGGAACTCGAAAGGCCTTTCATTCCCGTAAAAGGCTCTCAAGGAAGTGCTGAAAAAAAGCGGGGAGAAAAAGGGACGAGAGGAGAAAAAATTTGGATCGACTGGAACACGACTAATTTGGGGAAATTCAATGAAAACAACAAAGAAAAACAGCGGGTAAAGAAAAAAGACTCTCGACAAAAAAACTGAAAAGGTCATTCTGCAAACGTCAAGGAGGTAAAAGAAAAACGTTTTTAAAACACCGGCTTCGGGAAAAGTTTCGAGTATCAAGGAAAGGGAAGCAAGACTAGAAAGAAAGAGTTGGAAAATCAGAAAAGGTCCTCCAAAACACGAAAGGGAGAGAAAAAAAAATCCTTGGGATGAGGACAACAAGGATTCGGGAACGGGGTAACTGACTAAAGACAACCACGGAAGAAAAGAAATCTGCATGGGCTTCAGAGGGAAATCCCAAGGGAGGAAAGAAACTCAACAAAAAAAAGGAGGAAAATATAGAAGAGGGGACCTGGGGAAGGACTAGTACCAGTTCGGATTTCAGGTTCTGAGAAGCGAACTGTCAAGAAAAAAAAAGTTCAGAAGGGAAAGCAGGGAGGATTTCGCGACCGACAAATGCAAAAGAGAGACCGGAAAAAGGATAGCGGAGGGAACCCGGAAGGAGAGCCTTAGGGAGGAAGGGGGGGAGTCAGGAAGGGTTCAGGTACACCACCGAAAAGGGGGGGAAGGCACCGAAAAAGACTAATGGTGTGAGGGGACGAGGGGGGAAAGAAGGACACCCGGAAGGTGCTGTCGGTGGGATACAATCAAATCGTGCTTAAAAGTTCGTCATGCAAGAGGGGAGAAAAGAATAACGATAAAAGGGGTGAATCCTTCAACTGGGAGAAAATGTTCCAAAAGTCTTCGGAAAAGGCCAAAGAGGGAAGGACCTCTAAGAACAAACGTTAAAAAAGGTAAAAAGGGTTGTAGGAAGACGTTGGGGGGAAAAACCCGAAAAAAACGGTAGCGGGCGGAATTGCATCGAAAAAAAGCACCACGAAGGCCCGGGAGGGCTGCAAGGGTCGGGGGGGCGAAGAAAAACTGACCGTAGGGAAAGCTTCTGGGAAATCAACCTGAAGAGGAAATGCTAAGGACACTTCTCCACAGAAGTATTAGGGGGGTTCTCTTTGCTTAGTTTCTCTGTTTCCAGAGGAATCGTCAGGAGATTCTGCTCCGGGGGGGGGACTCGTGAAGAAGAGAAATCCACAAAAAAATACACTGATCCTAAATCTCTCTTAGAGAAAACCTAAAACAGCTTCGGTGAAGGGATGGAAGAGCGGAACAGGGGAAAGCCACTGACATCGAAAAAAGGGGCTTGGGAAGAAGATCAAGCAAAATATCTCAAAGGAAAGGGAAGCTCGAAAAAAAGAGGTTCCTAAAAGAGGGAAAAGGTTGACCAGGGAAAAGCCAGAACTGTCAGGAAACTCCCGGACTTTAAAAAGGAACGCTTAAAAGCCTTGAGAGAGGGGAGCCCTAAAAAAATAAAAGAGACCGCAGGGAAAGGAAAACTTAGGAGGAAGTTAAACATGAAGCACATAGGAGTACGAAAAAGGGGGGAAGAATTTCGGGGTGAAACTGGCAGAGGAAAGTCTATGACGCCTGTCAAAGAGGCGACAAGCTCCGGAACCCACCAGAAAGCAGACAATCATTGGAAGAAGAGTGCTCGAAAGAGTACTATTTGGAGTCCACACCCCTAAAAACTGGGAATAAAGGGACGACAGCCCTCAAAAGGGGCCCGATACGATCGAACGGACAACCAAAACCCCACAAAAAATCAAAAAATTCGGTCAGAAGGAAAACTGGAAGGGGAGAACCTCCAAGATCGGCGAAATGGACTCAATCCCCGAGCCGATAGAAAAAAAATGGGATTAAAAAAAGCCCGGCGGAAAAGCCAAAAAAAAAAAGAAACACCAGAAGGGGGGAAGGGAGAACGGCTACAAACAACACAGGGTGCCGGTGGTGTAAAAAATGCGAAAAGAATCTCACCGAAGAAGACGATGGAAAATCGACTAGAAGTCATCGCGAAGGACGCAAGGGCTGAATCGCGCAGCGGGGGGAACACGTGAAATTACAAGATGTCGGCAAGGGAATGGGAGAAGCCCGGCTCCGGGAAGAGAATCAGCGTTGCGGGAGGGAAGGCCGAGATATAAAACGGAACATCTCTCTCAAAAAAAGATTTGGAAACACAGGGGAGAGCGGAGGCCATCTGAGGGAGGAAAGAGATTCTTCGATGAAGGGGGGGTCGAGGGATCGCCGGTACAAAAGCAAGGTTCAGAAAAAGACGAGAGTTAAAAACAGTTCGAAGGACCAGCAAGAAAGCTTCCGAAGAAGCGTTGGAGGGGTTGATCGCAGCGAAAACTTCAAGTTAAAAAAGGCCTTTCCGTGCGAAAAGGGGGACCAACTAAAGAAAAGGGGAACACCGGGGGAGCGGGACGCCCCCCGAAAGATATCGACGAAGGGTGGTTGTTTCTGGGGTTTGGGAGACAGAAAAAAATTGGTCAGAGGGGGAGGTTAGCGAAAATGACGAATCTAACTTAAAGATTCCGTTTCAATGAGAAAGGATAAAAAAAAAGAGGAAAACCCCGGAAACGATTGTGCAAGGAGGAGAGCTGATACGGGGTCCTAAAAAAGAGGCCTTCGTACCAGACAGACAGGGAGGATCAAAAGGGGGGGGAAGAACCAAAAAATATATCTTTGAGCTTCTTAAAAAAACAGAGACTTTAAAGGTCAACAGTTTGTCTCCTCCTTCTAGTCTTCTTGAAAGAAGAGCATACCAGGATCTGAGGATACAAGGGGAAATCCAAAGAACATTGGGGCTCTGGGTGATTTGTCCAAAAAAAAAGGGAAAAAAAAGGAGCTCCTGCCTCGAAGAGGAGAGTACATCGAAAAGAAGAAAAAGCAGGAGGCATCTCGCCGTAAGATCGGCTCAATTAAAAAAAACCGGGAAAGGGGAAGAGTGCGGTGCCATTGAAAAAAGGGAAGTCAAACCGACATCTCCAAGGGATTGCGGGATAACTGCTTGTAGGAAATTAACTAGAAAAGTCTGGGGGAAGTTTCAAGAAAACTCGAATGGGGAACCATAAAAAACCGAAAAACGAAGGAGACGAACCGGTAAATCTGGTACTCCGAAGGAAAGATTACGAACGGGCCCTAGAAAGAAGCTAAGAACACAGATACAAAAGGAAAAGGCACCTAGAACGATTCAGATGCCGTTTCCAATTGAAAAAAAAAAAAAGCGGCTTGAAAAGGGGAAAGGTCATAAGAAAAAAAAAAAGAGAGAAGGCAGGTTTCGCCTGAGAGATGGATGGACACTCAGAGTACGAAAAAAAGAAGACTTCAGAAACCCAGGGAAAATTGGTTCTCTCACTACATCCACCATCGAGAAAGGTTGGGGAAAAAAAATACAAACCACAAAAATTGAAAAAAGTTTCTGAAAAAAAAAGAATCCCGGATGGGCCAGGAAAGGGATCAAATTACAGGCTTTTCCACTAAGTTCAATGAGGGAGACTCAAAAGAAGATAAAGAGGTCGTTCCAGAAAAACTTGAGAAATTATTCAATCTCGGCAAGCACTAAGGGGTTCTGGTCAAGAATCAAAACCAAAGAAGTCGGTTGACTGACAATAAGGAAAAGAAAAAATATCTCCAGGGAAAAGCTAGCGGTTTGCAAAAAGTTCACGGGGGCACGATTCGCGCAGACTCCGGGGCAATTAATACTGCAACTGAAAAACCTTCTGCAGGGAAAGGATCATGAGGATGACGCAGGGGGACGAAAGACCTGTACAAAAAAAAGGGGGAAAGATATTACGGAAAAGTGAGTAAAGTGACGATGGAAAATCCCGAAGACTATTCTGAAAGAAATCTGAGGGAGCTTCTAAGAACTCTCGAAAAAAAAAGTATGGAAGGTCTCGCAAAAGGGGGAGGCTTGCCAAACCGCCTCCAAAAGAGAGTTCTATTCAAGGGAGTAAGGGGGGGAGGCAAAAAAAAACCGAGGAAATTCACGGATGTTGGCAGGCTTTGAACCCTCAACAGGGGGGGGGGCTGAGAGGAAAAGAAAAACCTGGAGGGACTCGAGAGGAAAGGGCCGTCATAAAGTAGGGGAGAGAGAGACTATAAAACCGACTGTTCCAAAAAGGGAAAATCCCACAGGCCTACAAAAAAGAAAGTGGGAATAGAAAGCAAGTGAAACTGTCGCGTTGAAAATGAAGAAGGGAGATGCGGGAGAGGGAGGCGGTGAGACTTCAAGTCACGAGGCGGAGGAAGAGGCACGATTTGCCTCGGAAACTGAAATGCGGTTGGAAATATCGTATCCGATGGGGCTTGATAAAAAGAGGGTGAAGAGAAATTTTGAAAAGTGGAAAGAAAAAAGACACATAAGCGGGTATGAGCAAAAGAAAAGTCCGCAAAGACAACGTCGGGGGGGGGGGGGGGGGGGGAAAACAACTAAGTTTAGGGGGCCGACTTCTGTGGGGAAGGTCCTAAAAAATAACAAAAGGTAAGAATAAAGAGCCACAAAAACAGAGAAAGATGGTTCCATTTGGGGAAACAAAAGATCGCGGTCAGGGGGGGGACAAACTCAATCGCATGAAAACGGACATGGAGTAGATCGTCCTCACCGGAAAAAAGACAAAAAAACCGCGAAAGGCGGAAGAGATCCGCGGACGGGCCTGCAGGTTTCGGGTCGTAAAAGGGGGAGCTGGAAGGGCCAAAAAGGTTGACAACTAAATTCATAAGAAATAAGAGAGAAAGCTGAAGGAAGCGATTTGCGGAGGGGGCCGAAAATGGACTAACCAACCTAACGAACCGCGCTTGAAGAATCTCGGACTTTGAACGAGGCTGGTGACGACTTCTGTGCGGGGTATGTGTTCGAAAAACCTATCAAAAAAAAAATGCATATCGCAAAGATTGAAATATCCCCAATCTTGAGAAAAGAAAAGAACCCTCATGGGTTTGGCATCTGAGGAGGGGACCGGTCTCAAAGGAGGAAAGGTTCGGCGAGAGCCGAAGCAAGTTCGCCGGCTTGAGGGACGTTCGGGGAAAGGACCTTAAGAAAGGGTGCAGAAGAGGAACAAAGGTGGACCCCTTCTATCCGTGAGTTCCGAGGGGGAAAAGGAAAGCAGACGGAGATTAAGCCACGGAAAATTAAGCGTGGGTCGAAGTGCCAATCGGGGTGACGGGCAAGGAAGAGAAAGGGGGAGGAAGAGGGGAGTTCGACATGGAAGCTTCGAAAAAAAAAGACTTGGGACTTCCCGAAAGACCGGAAAAGAGTGAGGAACCGAAAAAGACTCCTGCAACTGTCAATGGAGGGGAACATTGGAGAAAAAAAAAAAAAGGCACCTTAACACAAAGGGAGAAACTGAGAAGGAGAGCGAGAACGGCAGGCAGTAAAGCCAAAGCGATCGCGAAGGTGACGCCGGGGAGAAAAACTGAAGGGAAAAGGAAGTTCTAGTTAACTGAATTGCGGCCAAAACAGGGAAAAAGACGGGCATTAAAAGATAGTTGTCTGAACTCGGACGGGAATATGCTATCTACCAAAGAGCACAACAGGGGAATAGAATGGGGAAAGTTATCTCTCGCCGTTGAAGGCTTAGAAGCATCCAAGGGGAGGAATAGGACAAACGTTGGGAAGATAGGGGAACTCCATAAAAAAACTGAAGGAGTTCCAAAAAGGGGGAAAGGGAAAAGAATTCACCCAGATCGACACAAAGCGATCGAGGATATCCAGCAAAGATCTCTCGGGTCGGAACTTGACAGAAAGCCCGAAGGGGGCCCCCCCAAAAAAAAACTGGTAAAATAAGGAGAAAAGCTCAGGGGGGAGCGTACAGTTAAAGTCCTGGCTTTGGAAAGTTAGAAAAGATATGAAAAGGAGCGTCGTATTGAGACGCCGAAGAAAGACTGGGAAGAAGGACAAAAATTTGCCCTTAGACAATTAATCGGAGAAGGCGGGGTGTCCAACAAATGGGCCGGGGGCGTCTAAACCAAAAAGAAAAAAGAACGTTGACGACACGTTGGGGGGAAACCATCAGAAGATTTTGGCAAAAGAAAACAACAACTGGCTTCAGGGAAGGCGAGTGCAGGACAGAAAGCCGAGCAACCGAAGGCAGTGACCGCGGGGAGAAAGGAACACAAAACCACCGATAGAAAGTGGGAGGGAAAGCTGTGCTCTGGTAAAAAACTCTCATTGATTCGGGACTTCGGGAGAGAGTACTCGGACAAAGTGAAAAAAAGTACCAAAAAGAAAGAATGGCATCGCGCCGAGGCCAGGGGAGTTTCGAAAAAGGGACTTTCTCGCAGAAGGGACGGCAAAACAGAGGTCCACCCTGCACGGGGGGCGAATTGGGGAAACAACAACAAAGAAATAGAAGCGAAAAAAACGTGTCGGCAAAACTAATTTAACGCTACGAGAAGGCACTTAAAAAAGAAAAAAACACAAACTGAAAAACTTAAAAAAAAGAGAAAATTGGGGTTGATTGTCTAGTTGGGGGCAACAGAGCCAAAAAAGACGCTAAGCATAGCACAAGGAAAAAAGGTGAAAAACTCATAAGAGGGTCTAGGAAGGTCAAGGAAGAACCTGGTCCTGATCAAAGAGAGACCGGTGAAAAACTTCGGAAAAACTTTCCGACCCGCTAAATTTGTTGAAGAAAAAAGCATCAAAAAGAAGGACTAGGGTTCTGAAAAAAGAGGAAGACGGAGTTCAAACTACGAACCACTAAGCCAAGCCATTGGGAAAAAAATCGTCTGGAAAAAAGGGAGATGGGCAAAGTGACGGAACCCGAAGCTTCAGAATTCCACCAAATTCACCGATCAATCAAGAAAAGAAGACGACCACCAGGTGCAAGGGGAAGGGGCCCAAAAGAGGAAAACTTGACAAAGGCTTACAAGGGTTGGGGGGCGACAAAAACAGCAAAGTCCTGCGCGGATTGGACTAACCTCAATGTAAGGGGATCACGGGATAGAAGGGAAGGACTTAAAGTGATCTATCGGGAATGGGTAAGAGAGGGTAAGCAATGAGCACACTGTACCTGCCGGTAAATAGAAAGGAAGAACATGTAGGGCCGAGGCGGGGAAGCAAGCAGAACGAGGTCATAATCGTTCTATTGGAGGAAAAAAAGTCCTTCCGGAAGATCCAAGGAAGGAAAGAAAACAACACGGATGTGCCAGAAAATTGGGGGAGTCGTATCTTGCCGGGGGAGAAGTCCGAGGGGGGAGAGTCTTAATGTCTGGGAGCGGGACCGAAAGGTCAAGATAACGTCGCTTTGAACTCAAGGGAAAAGCCTGAAAAACCTAGGAACCGAAATCAGGAGACGGCTTCCGAATCTCGCGCTTTTTGAAAGGGAGGAAAGGGCCCGGAACCCCCAAAACCAAAAGGGGGGTCTTAAAAAGAGGGGCAAGGTTCCTGGCAATGAGAAGGAAATCGTTTATAAGAAACAAAAAGCTTAGAGTGCATAAACTTTTGCTCTCAAGGGAGTACCGAGGGATTTGGGAGGGTCCAGTAAATCACCAAAAAGCTGGTCAAGTGCGTCGTTGGCGCCCGACTTTCCGAAAAAGGGAGGCGAGAAAACGCAGGAAAAGTCACGGGAAGGGCGGCCTGAAAACCAAAATTCCAGAAAAAAACCGGGACATGATCTTTCTCGGGAATGCTGGGGGTGCTCCCCATAGCTTGGAGAATCTGGAGGACAGGACTTAAAAACCCTTTTACTTTGGAAGTTTTTGGGACCGAAAGGCCGCAATTTGGGGAAAAAAAAAAAAAAAAAAAAGACTGTGCAGAAAGTAGGTCTTGGGCTTTTTTGGGGAAAACCCGGCTTGTCGAAGGGATCAGAAACAAAAAACACAAAAACGGTACCACAGGGACACAGAGAGCGAAGAGTTTGGGGTGCGGGGGACTCGTGGAGAAAGGAAACTCAACAAAAAAGAGCGGACAAAGTTGGGGGCTACTCGAACACCTGAAACCCGAAGCGAAAAGAGGAAAGACGCGCCAACCGCGAAGTTCGGCGGGAGGACAGCCAGTAAAGGTAGCGTCGGACTAAGGAAAGCAAAGTCGGGTTCCGTGAAGATTCGAGAAAAAAAAAAAAGAGAGCTGCCCGGACGTAGCGAAAAAAAAAGGGGCAAAGCGACTCAAAGTAACAAACCGAAATAAGGGGGCAGGCGCGACGGAAGATGGGAAAACTGGATGGAACCCAAAGGAGCCAAGAAAGAGAAACTATAATTATGAGGGTAAACCCACAATAAAAGCAGCTCTGTTAGGGAAAAATGTGGGCCAGAACGACAGTACAAGCGCGTTGAGCGGCTAGGACTAGAACGTCATATAGGGGCCATCCCTTTGAAAGGCAAAAAAAAAGACGGAAGCTGAAAATTGGTGAAAGAAATCGAGAAGAAGGGTCGGGGGGGAAAAACTGATCGCGTTAAAAAGGTGGAGGTCTGGAAATCACCAAACAACTCGGAAGGAAAAAAAGGACATCAGCAAAAAAGTACAGGAATCATGGAGGTTTGAAGAAACTCAAAAAAAAAGAAAAAGCAACGAGATCTGCTCAAGAAAAAAAAGCATAACTACTCCGAGAAAACAAGAAAAGGAAAGAAATTAAAAGATAAGAAAAAAGAAACCGAATGGATCTTTCAGGGGGAACCCATCAGGGCAAGAAAGAGGGAAACTGTCAGGAAAAAACAAAACACGTTTGGGGTACCTAAAAAGCAAAGACTGGGAAGAGAAGCAAGAGGAAAAAAAAGGAATGATGGGAAGATAGTAAGCCAGAGGCTCAGAGGTTCGGAACGCCAGAAATAAATTGAAGAAGGATCTGGACGCAAAGGTCAGCTTAGAAATGGAAAGAGGGGTTAAAAAAAAGATTACGAATTAGAGGACTTTCGAAATGGTGGGAGGCCTCTTTCTCTCGGTTCTGAAGGATAGAATACGGAGCAGTAAATCAATAGGAGAAAAAAACTTACAGAAAAAACCCAGGACAAACATCAATCTACCACCCGTAAAGAAACGGGAAGGATCTCTTTAAGGAATTTATCGGAAACTAAAAAAAAACTCTCTTGGAAAGGGGGAAGGAGTCTCGAGTCCTTAAGGGCGCCCGATCTCCGGGAAAGTGCGAATTTAAAAGGAGAGCAGGGGGGAAAAGTAAAAGGGCAGCGGCTTCACCAGACAGGGCGTAGGCGATTGGGGAGGGAACCTACGCAGGGCTGTCGGGCGGGGAGAGCGGAAAGCGACTCAAAAAGTGAGGTAAAGGGTTCTGCATCCTGAAACGAGGCAGAAAGGAGTTCTTTCAGGGGGGGACAGGGGCCAGACAAAGGGGGGGAAAAAACTTTGGGAAGGGGGCGAACCATGCTAATCGCTCTCGTGGGGGGGGGGCTAACAGAGAGGGGAAAGGCACGAAAAAGTCGGGAAGAATCGAAAAAAAGTAACAGCTGCTTCAAGGAATCCGCCGGGCCGGTGTGAACAGAGAGGAAACTTGTAAAAACGCGTCTCAAAGTGTTTGGAACCCTAGAAAGCTCTCGCGAAAAAAATCTCTCAAATAAAGTCCTCATTGACACCTCCTAAGGGTAGGGGGGGAATCTGCGTTTGGCTTGGTAGAGGGGAAGACCCTAAGGGGGAGGAGGGATCAAAGGTGAACAGAGGAGAAGTCATAGTAGGAAAAAAAGGGGGAAATTGGGGGGGGAAAGAACTCGAAAGGTTCTCTTGGAAAACACATAGCGAAGCTCAAGGACTGTCAGGAACGGGAGGGGAAACCAGAGAAAAAAGAAAATCGGAAAGGAAAAAAAATAGTCTGTAGACGGTTTCCTGGTTTCGGGGGCGGGGGCTGGGTCTCTAGTTCAAAAGAATTCCTGTCAGAAAGCACTTCCGGAATAGATCAAGGTTAGGTAACTAAAAAAAAACTTCACCAGTACAGCTTATTGAATGCTCTGTCTTATAAGCCAAGAGACTAGGAAAAGTCAGCCAAAAATCCCAGGGAAAACCAGATTCTGATGAGGAGCCTATAAGAACTGCAAGAGGGTTCCTGATTTGACTGGCTCTTTTGGGAAAAAAAACAAAATCACGAGGAAAGCGATGATGGGGACCTAAGGAGTACGAAACCTGAACACAGGAAAAAATTGAATAAAAGATCCATGAAAAAGGAAGGAAAGAGGGTTTAAAATTGCAATGACCTTCCGGTATCGGGCCTGGGAGAAGTCACAAACGACAAGCAGGGAAAAAATCTTCGGAAATGGCCAGGATTCCCCCTCTACATCCGGAGGTGAGAAGAGGAAATCAAGCATGAATCGATAGAAAAAAAAAAAAAAAGGGGGGGATTTGGGAAAAAAAAAAAGAAGGCCGCGATCTCTCTGCCTGTGGGGAAAAGAAAAAAAGGTTACATGAAAGAAAGGTTGAGAGCCGAAAAAAAAAAAAAAAGACGGATCGGCTTCGATGCGTCCGACTCAAAAAAAAGGAAGGTGTCGCCCGGAAGGACCGAACAAGATCGTGCAGGAGGGGGGCCCGAAACCCCAACCTAGAGATTTCGTCGGCTAAAGGAACTCAAAAAGGGGCCAAAGATGAGGGAAAAAAAATCAACAAAGAATGGGTCGGAAATATCGCTACTGGAAGCCCAAGGGTGAGACCGTTTAGGGGATCAAGGGTACCAAAAGGCAGAAAAGGTGGTGCTCAAAGAGGGAAAACTTGAAAGGGAAAAGCCCAGAAGGAAGAAAAATCTGAAAGGAAAAATCTCTTGGGAGGAACCAGCGCGACAAACAGCCAGACTACAAACAACAAAAAGTTAGAAGAACTGAAAGAGGGGGGGGGAAGCGGAAATCTTTAATATCAAAAAAGGGGACAGCAGCTAACCTATAGGGAAGTTGTAGATTTTCCGAAAGAAAACCGGCACTGAAAACGCGAGAAGGGTCAAAACCTTTCACAAAAAACTCGTCAGAAGAGGCGCCTTAGGGGGGGTGTGAGACAAAGGCAGGAGTGGGGGGAAAAAAAAAAGTCTGGAAGAAGCTCTCGAAAGACCTTGGAAAGAAAAACCCTCCGGAAAACCAGATGCGGACGTGGAGAAGCAAACAGGTTGGGTGTGTCTGGAGGAGGTTGGGGGGGGAAATCACGAAAAGAGCTGGGGGGGAAATGAAGGGAAAAAATTCGGGAAAACGGGGGGAGACCAAAAGGGGCTGGACAAGAGCCTATTCTGAGAAAAAGACGCTTCGGAGAAGAAAGCCGAAAAACCTTCAAAAAAGAAAAGTGAATAAAAGCTCTAAGGGTCCTTCCCCACGGAGGGGGATTCGTAGGTAGCCAGAAAGGGTGGAAAACTCGACGGAAACCGACCAAATAAACGCGAAGTGAAAAGGGAGTTAAAGCCTATGGAAGGGGGAAAAGAAGGGCTTAAAAAGGCTGGGGCCTAAATAAAAAAATCCGAAAAGGAGGGGGGGAGAAAGGCAATCAAAGGGAAAGAAGGGAAAAACGCAAAAGACACCTGAAAGATAGGACATTTGAGGGGAAAGAGGGCTTCAAAAAAAAAAAAGTGTCGACTAAAAAGTAAGCATGGAGAAAATCTATGGAGGGGGGCGGTAGACCAAAAAAAAAAAAAGTAAAGAAAAATTCCAAAAGGGGCAATTAGTCCTCGGAGAACAATGGGGGAGTCAGTCTTAAAAAAAAGGGAAAAAAAAAAGCTAAAAGGAAAAGGCAAAAGCCGAGCCGTTCCTCTACATCGAAGGAAAGGGGTTCATTGAAAAGAAAGAAGAAACAGAACGAAGAGGGAAAAAAACCATACGGAAAAGCTTGGAAAAAAAAGAACGTCTCTCGGAAAAGAAATTCCACGAAAAAATCTTACTGGGGAAATCTCTGCAAAAAAGGCTGTACCCTTCTGGGTGAGAAGTCATTAAAAAAACCCAAAGGAGAAAGCAGAAAAGTGAAAAGGAGACACAAAAAAATGGAAACGCGGAATCAATCTGGTTATTTGGTCTGGCTGGAAAAGCTGCGAATGGTTCAGAGTCCGGAAAGAAGAAGCTAAAAGCCGGTCTACCCTCGGGGGAACTGGCCCGGACGGAAAAAGAAGCAGTACCATGTGTTTCTGACCAGACCAAGGAAAGGCGGGGGGGGTTGTCGGCCTTGAAAAGCGCCGGAAGGAAAAGGTTTGACAAAAAAACCAACAACCAAGTTAAATCTGGCCTTTCTCAAGAAGGGGGTCGATGGAAGAAGTACTAAAAAAAAATCCTGGAACTCCGCTATAGGATTTCTCCACAAAGAAGAGAAAAAAAGTCTTCAAAATAATTGACAGGGAAAAGAGAAACGTACCACTTTATGAAAGGTTTGGGAAGGGTCCCCCCACTAAAAACAGAAAAAAAAAGGAGGGTGGAACAACGGCAACACGAAAGAGACTGGAAAATCGGGAGGTAGGGCAATATCCCTGAAAGGCAAGGGGAGGAAGTCGAGAAAAAAAAAAAAGAAACTGAAAACAACGAAATAATCTGACGAAAGCGTCCAGACCTTTCCCTGAAGGAACCTGACCGGCGGGGTTCTAAAAAGGCGATAGAAAGAAAAGGGAATAAGTAGCGAAAGGAATCGACATAGCAAGAAGAGATTGGAAGAGCTCGAAGGGATATCTGGAAAAGAAACTCAACCACAAAAGAGAAGAAAGGGGAAAAAAGAACGCCGGGGGAAGACGCTGCGAGACGCCAGAGGCATTCAGGAAGTTTCGCGTTGAGAAAAACTTGGAAAAAACCACAAGCACTGGCAGCTTCCGTCCGAGGAAGACCGGCAAGGAACAGAACAAGAGAGAAAGCTTCGCTACTTTGAGAAAAAGCCCGAAAAAAAAAAAAAAGGTCTTACGAAACTTGGCAGCAGACCGGGAGGGGCTTGACTAAGTGATCTCACGCAAAGTGAGACAGGGAAAAAAAAACGCAACAAAATTACCGGGGGAGAGAAAAAGTTGTGTCTGTGAGAATCAAAAAAAAGTGGTGAAAAAGAGGCGGCAAATTAAAAGCTTTCTTGGAGAGGCGTGCCGAGAATCCGAAAAAAACGCCGGGAAAAGTGACAACCCAACGGGGGGCCCTTCGAATAAAACGTAACGATGAGGTAAGGCCGGATAAGGCGTTGTTGGGGAAGAAAAAGGAAAAAGAACGTAAGGGAACCCGAACTTGGGGAGAGACGCATTGCTTTACGTAAAAAACAAAAAAAGGCGCAGTATAAACGCCTTAGGAAAGACCTAAGGTACAAACGAGCTTGAAAAAAAAGTCAATCGTCCGAACAACGAACAAGGCTAAAAGGGGCCAATGAAAAGGTTTCGTTCTAAAGAGCCTCTGGGGGGTCCAATGAAGGGAGAAATCGCCATGTATCTGATGACGGGGGGAGACTCCGGGTCGGAGACACACACCAAAAGCAAGAGCGCTGGGAATCAAACGGGGAACCTGGCATTTGAGTATTTTCTTGGGAAATTCAGAGTGGGTCGGGGTGAACTTCCACCGGGATTTGAAGGAGAACAATGACAAAGTTGCGAGGCCTAAAGAAGGAAAGAACACGTCTCTAAGGGAAAGGGATCGCCCTTCTCCCAGGCAGTCGAAAGGAGGTAGAACTTGGGGACGAGCAGAAAGAGACTCAAAAATACCCCTCGTGCCAAAGAAAACAATACTCCAGACCAAAACAGGGAAGGTCTGCTAAGGGGGGCAGGGGATCCGAAAAGGGGGGTCCAAAAGGATGTGTGGAAGGTCGGGGACTCCAAAAACGCGAAAGCACGAGGGGAAAAATGGGACAAGAATAGAGAAATGGGAAAAACAAATACGATTCTCGAAAGGAAGGGCTCGTTCCAAGCGGACGAAAGGTAGAAAGAGAAAGAGTGGCGACAAAACCGGAGGCCCAAAGGGAGCAGACAGACAGTGGAAAAGGGATAATAAGCGTCAGGGGAGTGTTCCCACACCAAAGAAAAAAGTGTGCGATCCAACGGAGCAAGAAGAAGGAAGGCGGATCAGAAAGAAAAATTACTACCCGTGGCACAGCGGCCGGCACACGAAAAAAGACTAAGAGGCTCAAAGGCTGCAAGAAAAATCGTAGAAAAGGGAGTGGGACGCCAAAGGGAAAAAAGACGCAAACGAAAGCCTGCCCGGGGCTTGATAGGTAAAACTCACAGAAAAAAGGACCGAGGCAGGTCAAGGAGGGGGGCTGCCCAGGGAACGGCAAAGAGTTAGTGTGGAAAAAAAGTACGACGACGCACGTAGGCGCGAGAAGAGTAAGGAGAAAAGAAGCAAATATAGGCGAATTCTAATAAGAAATTAAGGAAAAGGTGGAAAGTCTGTGGCTTCATAAAGAAAAACTAGGGGAAAAAGGGGAAAAAAAAGTTCAGGCAAAAACCTAGACAGAAAGGCAGAAAAAATTCTGCTAGAAACGCAAAAAAAAAAAGAGATCTAAACTCTAAAAAAAAAGGGAGATTTTCAAAGGGGATATCTTCTCCGGAAGAGGCGACAGTCGCTTTCGGCGATTCGGAAGTCCTTGGGGTGAAAAGGGTTGGCAGAGAAGCCTTGAAAAGAAACTTTCAAGCTGACGTAATACGGGGGGACATGTCACTGAAGGAAAAACTTCTCATCGTGCGGCCCAAAGGAGAGAGAGACTATCGAAAGTGCAGGAGGGCCGAGGGACGTGGAGACGGTAAAAAAGCGAAAGGGCGCAGGGTAGCACGGAAAGAAACAGTTTTGCTTGAGGGAAGGTCAAAGGAAAACGGGCAGGCAGGAAATTATGAAAAGAGGCGTGCTGGGAACGCCGGACAGTTCAAAACACACCGTATAAAAGTCCGAAAACCGAAAACGAAATGTAAGGAAATGACTGGGCGGAAAGGCAGGACTTCGGGGGGAGTGATGAGTAAAAAAAATTACCGGGGGGGGGGGGAAAAACACAGACTCGAAAAACACCAACGATTGAAAACGTCGCTCAGGAAAAGACATGTCAGAAAAAAGGGTCGCCGGGTTTTTCCGAACGGGGAGTGTCGGAAAAGTCCTCGAAAAAAAAGTCCCAATCGGAAAGCAGAGGAGCAAAAGAGGAGGGGTGCTTGTAAGCTGTGCGTCCGGGGGAGGAAATGAAACTCGCGAGGTAGCGGGCGGAATCGGGAGAAGAACACAAAGACACAAGAAGCTAACACAGTATATCGGGAGCGCCGACAGAGCGGGGGAGCCGTGGGGAGGGTCGGGGTACAAGGCCCAAGTTCCGGGCCCCGCCATTAAAAAACTCCCTATGCCAGTTCAAAAGAAAACAACGGGAAAAAAGGGGAGAGGAAAAAGAAAGGAAAACAAAAGAGTGAGAATGGGAAACGCTTCGGTGGACAAAAGAACATGAACGAAAAAAAACGGAAAATGAAAAAGCCGAGAAAAAAGCACAAAAAGAGGGTGAGCGGTGTTCAGACGGAGACGAAAATGGAGGAAGGAGGAGTGGACCAGAAGAAAAGAGAAAGAAAAGAACGGGGGATGTCTCTGTGGGGACCGCGGGAGCCGCTGCGGACCCGTAGTCTGGAGAGCAACGAAAAGGGTAACGGTCTGGAGAACCAACGCGAAAGGGAAGGGCCCAAAAATCCGGGGGTTCAAACTGCATAAAAATCGCATAAAGGGGGACTTCGGGAAAAAATTTAAAATGGGTGGAGAACACCACAATGCGGAAAAGCCTGTGGGGAAGAAAACAAAGGAAAGAGCGTAAGATCAAAAGTCTTACATGAGGTTTTCAAAAGCGAGTCGGGAAAGCCGACGAAAAATCCGGGGGGAAACGGTGCAGTGGAAATATAGGCACGACTCCCGCGAGAAACGACGAAGACTGAAACCGCCAAAAACTGCCGGAGGGGGGTGGAAAGAAAAACACTCGAATTCAACGGGGGAGGGATTAGGTCGGGTCAGCGTTTAGAAAGGGCATGCAATTACCGAGGGGGCAAAAAATTTATGAGAGAAGAACTCCCCCAAAATGGCAGAAAAAGAACAAGTCTAAAAGAAAAAAGGTAAAAAGACGCAGAACGAAGGGAAGCCGGTCCGATCTGAAGGAGGGAAGCAGACCTACAACGGACAACGAGGGGGAAGATGCGGACCCAAAAAAAGACAGAGACTGAGTCAAAAGAAGAGGGGAAAAAAAAAAAGGGGCTGCGGCAGCTCCGTCACAGCTAGGAAGAGGGAATCAACAACAAAAACGGAGGGAAGAAGGTGTATAAGCCTTACTTTTATCGCTGGCGACGGCAATAAGGATTCATGCAAAAGGACCGTCTTGGGAGAAAAAAGCCTGAGTGAGGTCTCATATAAAGCAAGACTGCCGGCCGAAGGAAGGGGGGCAAAGGAATAGGATTCACCAAAATCGACGAAGAAAAGGAAGGGTCGTTGGAACGGGGGAAGGTAGTCCCTGGCCTAAATCGAATCCGGGGGCGTCAGTTGAAATCAGCAAGGAAGAGGACCCAAAGGGGCAGACCATTTTGGGCTCGCAACCTCCGGAAAGACGACGAAAGATTGGGGGGATTTTCAGGGGGCCAAAGAAAAAACAGGCAAAGCGAGGAGGAAAGGGGAACAAGGACAGCGTGCTTTACTACTTCTGCGGATCGGGGGGGAGGGCTTCAAAACGGAGGGAAACAAGTCAAATCATGTAATGGGCGGGGGAAAGTGAACGGGGGACCCTGAAACAGGCCAGATAGGTAGCCGTGTGCGGGTAAGAGGAGGCGGGAAAAAAAAGAAACCAAAGACGGGAGGCTTTCAAAAAAAGACACTGGGAACTTGTCCCACATGCGGTTGGAGACTACCGTACAAAAGAGGGGCGCCGGGGAGTCGGCTCGGAAAACCCTGCCCGAGCTTTAACAAACCACAAACTTATATTGAGGGAAAATTGGGGAGGAAGAAGAGAAAGGCTTGAATTCGCTTCTCCGGATGAGAACGGGCAAGATCACCAGACACAAAGAAAGGAGACCTCATCGAAGGGAAGAGAAAAGACCTTTACCAAAGTTTCCAAAAAGTGAAGGGCTTGAAAGGTCGTGCGCCTTTCCGGAATCTTTGAAAAAAAGAAAATCACGAGGAAAGCGAAGTCAACAACAACGGAGAGTCGCCCGAAAAAAGGGGAGATATGTTCAGGGGGACTGAGTGAAAGAAAGACTTAAAAAGAAAAACCAAGAAACGGCCCGAAGAGCGGGTCCTTTGGGAGACCTAGCGGGAGAATTACGAAGGTCGAAGGACTAAAGACGCCCAAGGAAAAACACGGGAGAAAGTGAAATCAAAAAAGAGGAAAGAAAAACTGGAACTGTGGTAAAAGGAACAATGAAAATCATCCAGGAAAAAAGGGGTTAGGGGGAGGAAAAGAGAGACGCCGCACTACGCTTAAAAAGGCCAAAAATACCAAGAAAAATCGAAGGGACGAAGAAGAAAAAAGGGGGGAGAGTCGAATGCCCGATGTTTTCTGGGGGCCAGACGGGGGGAGGGGGAAGGGGTCACATTTGTGTCTGGTAGAACAACCACGAAAAAAAATGTGGGGGAAAGTGAATGGGGGGATAACGATCATTACGGGGACAAAACTCGCAAGGGAAATCGTGGGAGCTGGAAAAGAAAGGCAATCAGAGGGAACCCTGGGGGGCGAAAAAAAAATCGAAGGGGATACTAAGTGGGAAAGGAAGGTTGACATCAAAAAAAAACGAAAAGATCGCCAAAAAACTCTAAAGACAAACTGAAAAAAAGATCTTCAAGACACTTCCAAGGATAAAGGGAGGAATTACACCGTCATCGGAGATTACAAAAATGATCAAAAAGGAGAAGAAGAAACAATTCACTTCGGAAGACTGAAGTCGCCAACAAAAGAAGTTAGGCCTCAAGAGGGGACCTGTGGGAGAGCGCATCTAAAAAAAACTCGAAGAGCATGAAAAGTCAAACTAGAGAATAAAGGGAAGAGAAAACGCGAGGGGGAAATCCCATCGGTAGCCGTGCTGGAAAAACCCTGAAAAGAGAGGTAGAGGGCCTGTGAAGAAAAAAATAGGAACTCGGGAAAATGGCCGGGCCGACATGTATAATCGAATTCCGGGGGCTTGGGAAATCAGGAGTGAAGAAAGGAAAGAGGGAAGCGGGTCCAAACGGCAGGGAAGAGCTTCAAAAAAAAACCGAAAGCTTTGGGGAGGGTGCAAAAAAAATCGAAGGTCTTTTCAGGAAAAAAAATTATTTGGGAAAGTTCGCGCTCAGAAAAGGCCGGGACCCAGGGTCGCAAACCGAACGAGGGAGGGGGGGGTCCGTGATGGGGTGTCAGGCCACTTCACTATCAAAACCTGGGGAAAAATTAAGGGAGGGTGCTTGAAGAGTGAAGGAAGAGCCGAGCTTGAAAATCCGGATTTAAAGGGAAGGGGTCACTACAGGTTGGGGCAGCGGGGCTGAGGAAAAACGAGCGTCGAAAAGGAGATGGTGGAAGAGGGCCAGACGGTTAGAAACCTTTGAACTTGGGACGACGAAGGGGGAAGCAAGAAACATCGAGATGGGAAAAAAGGCCCAGAGGGGGGCACAAAGAAACGGACTGTCCTCGTTGGAAATCGGAATGGCCGACTACCGGCCGGAAGGAGTGATCTCGAGGACAAAAACCCGTCCAAGAAGGGTAAAGGGGATGAGAACGGTTCCCCGAAAAAAAACCGAGAATCGTGGGGGGAGGGTTGCTTTTAGAGAAAGGTGTAAACCAATGCTTCGCACGAGCTTCGCGAATGGGAAGACGCAGGGCCTTCCAGGACACCTAAAAAAAATACCCGCTCAAAGAGACGCTCTGGAATAGAGCGCCGAAGCCGGGGGTGTCTGTGGGGGAGTCATGGGTTGAAGGCCGGCAGCCATCTGGGCAGAAGGAAAATGCAAGGAGGGTTCAATACAGCAACACCAACACCTAGGAGAACTAAGGAAAACGGGGGCGAAAATACTTGGTAAGAGAGGGGGGGAGAAAAAAAGAAACAAAAAAAAAAAAAAAAAAAAAAAACCAACACACGTCAAAAACCAACACCCGACCAGCCGGAAGCGTCGGAACGATCGAAAGCGGGGGGG
>Ga0179593_1552268_pt1 | contig 22231 bp, 23 predicted proteins | sample CZODoug2_1_08_16_FD_185931 | JGI IMG/M metagenome (GOLD analysis project Ga0179593, IMG submission 185931) | Vadose zone soil fungal communities from Angelo Coast Range Reserve, California, USA - CZODoug2_1_08_16fungal (PacBio error correction) | ecosystem: Environmental > Terrestrial > Soil >...
AGTGTTGAAAAGCGAATTGAGCTTCGGAGGGCCAAGGGGCGGATGGAGATAGGAAGTACGGAAAAAAGGTGTGGTGGGGCGTACGATTAAGCATCGGAGATTGGGGGGGGGAAAAAGGCAGTAGAAAGGGGCAAGAACAAAGATCTGGGGGATGTTCAAATATGACAACGAGAGAACGCTCCTAAAGGAGAAACAAGCAGCAAAAAAGGTCTTCCGCAAGGGGCGCAGCAAAACCAGGCGAGGGGAGGATCAGGGAGGAAGAAAAGGGGGAGATCAACCTGAATGAAGGCGTGGCAAGGAGGTGTTGAGCGAGAGTGGGAGAGGGAAGAAACAACTTAGGAGGAGAAAATGAAAAGGGGGGGTCCTCGCAGACAAATCCCGAGAACCTGGGCCAGCAAAGGAAGGACTCTTGCCGAACCCTCTCAGAAGAACAATCTTAGGGGAAACAGTTGAGTAACTGGGGAGGGGCGGGGAACTTGGAAATGAAACCAGGGGAAAAATAACTCGAGGAGCCAGAGACTTGTCCACATTAGGCTGAAAAAACAGATCGCGAAACGAAGATTGAATCTACTGACACTCGTGGAGGTAGAGTCAGGGAATACAAACCTGGCAAAGGAAAAACTATACATATACACCGTGCAGATACTGAAGTGAGGTCTAAATATAGAACGTGTCCATTGAGAGTGATGTGGGAACATTGAAACGGAAGGCTTGAATATGTAAGAGTGCTTGGATCCGCCATCTCCAAGACGAAGGTTTAGGCTTCAACGTCGTTCCGAGGCCTCCCCCCCTACCAAGGGGAAGAGCAGAAGCTATTCACCAGAAGAAGGAAAGGGTTATTCCGACGGGGATTCAAGATAGGGGGAGGAAAAAACACATTTGCCCAGAAAACGCCCATTCGGAAGGCCTTTGAAGGGAGTTTGGGGACTTAAAGGCGGTAAGTGAAGGACCTCCCAACCGCGAGGGGGCTCTCCCGGAAAGGCAGTGCACCATGAAAGACTTAAGAGGGAAATCACATCGCAAGGCGTGAATAGTGAACAGTCAAAGACAGAAGCGGTCTCGGAGGGAAGAAAAGGCGGTATTTTCCCGAAATACTTTGTCAGTTGCTTAAAGGGAAGAAACCGAAGTCCCCAGAAAGAGAAGTTGGAAGTGCCGATGAGCTCGCTCACAGCAGAGGCTTGCTCTAGAGTTCAGAGAAGCGGAAGGCTGGCGGATGAGTCCGGAACTTAGGGAGATCATTGGAGCGCAATAAAGGGGAACGGGGAGGAGGACCCATAAACCACAACATGGGTTAACAGGTGGATTTGTACATCACAAATTCGGAATACCACCTCCGGCCGAAACTCAGAATGATAGAGAAGGAAGGGTAAAAAAAGTTGAGACCTTCGGAGCCAGCAATAACTAGTATCTACCTTACGCGGCCAGAAACACGCCGGGAAAGAGCCCGGAAAGCCGGAGGACGTTGTCCCAAGGACATCCACGCTAAAAAGAACTATCTAAAAGAAAACCAATCAAAAACGACATCTGCCTAAACTTACAGGAGGGTGACTCATCGTACGTTAGGCAGACAACTCTCAGAAGGGGGAAAAATAAGATAGGGACTTTAGATAACAGCTCACTAATCAATCCCAAGAGGACAGAAATCACAAAAAATCCCAAAAAACCGCAGCTCAATCAAAGCAATGCCGAATGGGGGGGACTTCAAGGAACAACTCTCCAAAAAAGGGCCAGGGATTCTCCAAGGGGGCCGGGGCATCAGGTCCACCTTGGGAAAACAAAGGAAGGGACCTTAAAACCTAAAAGCCCTCAAGGAGACCGGGAGGATCTCAAGGGAAAGAAAAAAACCTTCCACTCCCTACTAAAGAAGGGGAAAGGAAGTAAAAGGGGGGAACCGCGGGAAGCCGTGAACTCTATCAAGGGGGGGGAACTTAGGAAAAGGGGCCTCTCTTCCTCCTCTCTGCCTCAAAGCCAGACAAAAAAGAAGGGATAAAACACAGCAGGAAAAGGCCACGAAGATCTCTCAAATTTAGGGGGGAAAAATATATCTAAAAAGGGGGGCTTGGATGGAGGCTCTGTGGGGGGAGATGGTGGAAAATGCTTCAGACTACAGCATTTCTTGGAAAACCGTATCGGTTAAAATGGGGAAGGGTGGAAAAAAAAAGGGATCAACCAGAGGGGGGGGGTGATAGAGGTGCCATGTACGGTTTTTCTCAGGTAAAATGAAATAGGGTAGGGGAACGAAGGATTGGAAAGGGGAGGGGGGATTTGGGTTCTGGTCCGTTATCCATGGCACGAGAGAACACGGGAAACGGAAGACCATCGAGAATTCCTAGAATTGCGACTTTTGTTGAGTCAGGGTCAAGGGCTGCAGGGGGAGGGGGCTACTGCGGGGGGGGAAGGGAGAGGGTTGGGGATTCTCTGGGTCGAAGGGACCCAGTGAACGCCGCCGAGCGGGGCTTTTTCGTATGGGAGTGGTACGCAAAGGGGGGGCTGACAAAAGCAAAAAGTCCGCAAAACAAGGAAAGGAAGTGGAAAGGTGCGAGGACGGGATGGGGTGGCGTTGGAGATCGAGCATTTGAAGGAGGGACTTCGGGGAAAGCGACTCAGGGGCTCATTGGGGGTTGGAGGAAAGAAAAGAAGGATTGATGGGGGGAGGTCCGAGACCATTGTCAATATCTTCAGAGGGGATTTTTTGGAAAGGGACCAGGTCCTGGAAACGAATCTGTCGGGGGGGGATCTAGACCCATAGAACACAAGGAGCCTGGGAGGGGCTGCCATTTTAGAAGTCCTTACCCCAGCATTGTATTTCTAATGGCCGGTGGGGCTATTCAAACCAAAACGCTAAGGACGCGGTACTAGCTTTTACTCAAAACTTCCCGAAGGTCCACTTGGTTCCAGGGGACCTGGCGGGTTTCCGGTGTTAACAGTGACATCTTAACAAAAGGCAGGGACCGGATTTCCGCCGAGAAGCTGTTAGCCCTCAGGAGAGAATAGTGGGGTGAGGCGCGCGAAGGAATGGAACTCATCGTTGTCCTCAAAGGGGCCGGTCTATAGCAGAGGAATAAAAATTGTCAGATAATCGAAAGGCTCTCAAGGGTACTGTTGAGGAAAAGGACTACAATGGGTCTAAGGGGAAGGTGGGGGGGGTGTCATTAGAGGAAATCAAACCTGAGGTGGGACCGGGGCTGAGAGAGAAAAGAGCTACCACAAGGGGCTGGTGTTGGATCGATCTTAAGACTGCGTTGCTGAGCCCCTCTAGGGTGGGGGCCGACTTTGATGAAAGGGCCCCTCATTGGCATTGCTAAAGAACAAAGAAAGGAAATCACAAAATACGGGGGAAGGAGTTGGAAAGGGTGGCCCTTTGTGAGAAGCCGAAATCGGAAGGACAAAAACCAGGAAAGGAGGAACAAAACTTGCGGTTAGAGAAGGCTTCCTGGAGGTCGGGCATGAGTGAAGGGGGAAACTGGAAAAGGTACAATGGATGACGTATAATCAATTCTGGGGGGAGAGGTCTTGCGATGCATGGAAAAAGAGGAAAGAATTGGGTCCGAATTTGGTAGCCCCCGCTACTGAAAAACCTGGGGCGCCGGCCGGGACCAAAACTGCGAAGAGCTTTTTCGAGGAGGAGTCGCGGAAAGGTAAGGGGGATGCTTCGCGCCTGTACCCTCCGGAGGCCGGGAGGACTCAAAAAACTTGTATAGGGGACTCCCTCAAGAAAAACCTCTCTCTGTAAAATGAATGGATGGTGGGGGGAAGGAAGGGGGTTAGAAAACACCTTCTCAGAATTCCGCTTTAGAAGTAAAAAAGAGCATCATAATGAGGGGCTCAAAGAATCCTCCAACAAGGAGAAAATATATTTAGAGTGGGGAAGGAGGGATAAAGAGGGTATTCCTGACGGCCTAGGAGAAAAACGTTGACTCAGAGAGTGAGATTTCATCGAGAAGTCAACAAAAAAAAAGGATATTAGGGAAAGGAAGTTAAAGATGTGTAAAGGGGCAAGAAAAGAAAAACGTCAAGGAGAGAAAGACATCGGAAAGCGTGAGAGGGTAAGCCATAGTAATGGAACCTCGCCAATCTTCTTTGGCACAGGTGGGGAAGAAAAGGGGAAGCGAGGGCGAGAGGGACCAGGGGGACTAAAAAAAGTCTTATCCGTAACTTCACTAGAGACACATATTCTTAAAATGGCATATTTGTCTGGAGAAGAGTGGAGTAATCAGGAGGGGATCTTTAGAGGGGAATCCAAACCAACGCACAGTCAGGGAGCAGGAAGGCTAAAGACGTCCCCTATCACAGTCACCTATAGAGTGAGTGTCGCACCGCGGAAATTCTAATGAACAAGGAATTTATATGAAGAGAATTTTCGACATTGTCCCAAGGGGAAAGAAGCGTGGATGAATCCGCGAACGCCACTAAAAAGAATGAATTGTGGGAAGTCACGTGTTACAGTGACGAGAAGTGAAGCCAAAGTCGAACTGCGGAAATACTCGAACAAGGAGGGAGGAAAAGTTTCTCATAATCCGAAGGGGAAAAGGAATGCAGAAATTTCCAGCCCGAAAATACCATTAGGACGGTGGGGGTTTCTGGAGGGAATCAACCTTCCCCTGATCGATCAAGGTGGGGGAAACCAGAGAGGTTGATACCGCAGGCTATAGTGGGATCAAGGGGGAAAAACACCGCTCCTTTAGCGGGCTAGGGAGAGATGGGAAGAGGAAAGCGAAGGAAGGAGGTGTACACTAAAAAATTCCGAAGGATTCGAAGAAAGGGTGTCTCTTTCAAAACAGGGGGGAAAAAAAAGGCGAGGTGGGGAACGCGATCAGGGGCGAGATAGGCACCTACATGCAAGGCAAGATGGGCCATGCTGAGGATTAGGATAAGTCCACACTTACTTAACATATGTAGGGTTGGAAGGTTTGGGGCGAGAGTTTCCAGCAACCACGGTATAAAACCATTTTAAAAGTGGTTTCGGGTGAGAAGCGGACAAGAGACGGGAACAAACTTCGTTTGGAGGACAGCGCTTTCTAGGGATCGAAAAGAGAGCGGACCGGAAAGTGTCAAGGAAACACTACGTTCGAAATCCGTCATAAATAGCCCTGAAAAGGACCGAACCGGAAATTTGCGGGGGAAAAACTTGCGAAGCGTCCTCTCAATGCAAGCCACGAGAGCGCTATACACGGCACCACATCCTTACACTCTGATGCGACGGGGGGAGAAAAACGGGAGGATAAAAGGGCATAGGGACCACTAAGGAATATCCTGTAGACCAGATAAAGATGAGGGAGGGGAACCCTATTTCACCCGAACCAGGAAACGCAAAAGAAAGGGGCAAGACCTCCATGAGCTAACGCCACCACTCAACCAACCTTCCGTTCCAGGAAAAGAACCCACTGAGACGTCATGAGAACAGGGGTTCAGTTAGAGGACGCCAGTGGACGGGGCAAATCCCGCAGGCTCAACAGCCCGGGGGGGAGAACAGCCGCCGAGAGAAAAAGGGTCGGAGAGAGGGACGTACGAAGAAACCTTTCACAAGGGCTATCTCCCACCTGTTGGTCCAAGGGGGGGGGGGGAAAGACCCTCGAAAAGAAAGGCCCTTAAAAAATCAAAGAAAGGAGCACGTGGCAACCGCTGATGAAAGCTGAGTCTCCTCAAAACAAAGACTCTAAACGACAAGAAAGCTCCATCCGTCCGTCCAATCTCAAAAACACCAACACTTAGGGGAGGTCTTCCCTAGCCGAGATGCCGTAAAATTGTCTTTGGATCTCTATGTTGAAAACTAGGGCGGAGGGCTGAGCAGGGAAGCTCAAGACTTTCGGGAGGTTATCCTGCTCGCGGTGGGTAGGCCGGGTAGGGAATGGGCGTGAGGGTAAGCACACGTCTCTCCACCCACGAGCGTGAGTTTCCAGGAAAAAAGTTGGAGAATGTCTTTCGCGACTTAGGGGGGGTCCGACATTGTCAGGCTCGGGCTTCTTGTAGGCTTCGTTTGCTGTGTCCTGGCACAGGGTCTTCACGGGAATGAAAACATGGGAAACGATGCACAGACCGGAGGAAGGATGCCGGCGATGGATTTTTGTGGAGGGTGGTACGGCAAGGAGGGAGGGAGGGGTGCCGTGCTCAGGCGGGGAGGGTTGGATAAAAAACGGAGCGGATTTATGGATTGGGAGCGGGGGAGGGGACAAGGCAACGTTACTTGAACAAGAATTTAGTAGAAACACTCTGGAGATCATTTCTTCCGGATACAGGTGGTCTTCTAGTTGGGGGACAGGAATAAAACGACCTATTGGAACCTCTATCCTTAACCATGACTGGGGAATTCTTTTTGGGTCCGTCGGGGAGGGGGAATGATATGGAACGAAAATCTAATGCGTTTACCCTTGCGAAGCATTTACAAGGACATCTCAAACGGGATCATTGTGAAGGCGGTTGAAGTTGTAAGAAGGGAATCTAGGGTGGGGGGGTGCGGGATCAAAGCGTTAAGGGGGGAAGAAGACGGAGGGATCGAGACGGCATCTAGACCGTAGGGCGTTCGGAGGTGGGGAGTTTCCTAGTAGAAGTAAGAATCAAGGGGGGAAGCTCGGAAAAAGCAACGCAGGTATTTGAAAGCTCAAGCTGCCCGCCTACATGTCAAGGGGAAGGGTGGGGAAAGGAACCGAGTCCGCAGGAGAGGGGGGGGGAGTCCCTGTCAGTGGAAAGAGAAGATCCTAGCAGATCGGGGAAAAGAACCAAGGAAGATGGTACTCTCGGGGTGGTCGAGAGAAGACACTTCTTCGAATGGGGGGAATAACTCGTTTGGGAGGGGGACCGGGGAAACAAATTTCAAGGTGAGCAAGCTCTGATAGAGAAACAAGACAAGGAAAAAGGTTTTGCGACGTGAAAGAGATAAAGAAGGGGAAATAAGTCGGAAAAAGACCCGGTAACTGACCGCATGTGATGGTAAGAAAATCGGTTTCTGCCATTGCCTCCTTCCCCCTCTCAGAGAAAAAGGACTACTGACGCGGTGGGGCAGGTTGTAGACATTTCGATGGAGGTAAACCTCAAGAGGGGGGGAAGAAAAAAAAAAGCTGACTAGTCCTGCAGAGGGGGCTCATATATCGGCGCTTGTGTCAAGGGGGGGGTTTAAAAGGAACTCCAAATGGAACGGCGTCAAAAGGGAAAAGAAGTAGTGAGTGCAGACTATAGGACGGATGAACTATATCGACGGGGGAGGAGGGGGGATCATGGGGGGGGAAGATTCGATCCCGTCAATGACATGGGAGAATCACTAGGCTGGGGGGACTCCAAAAGAAAAACTGAGCAGTTGGGTGGGAGTCTTTTACCGCTGACTGGGGAATGGATGTTTTTCTGCGTATCAGCTGAGCTAGTCAAATCCAGGGGTAGTTTTAGAAGACAATTAAGGGTGTTTTAGTCATATAGAGGAAAAAAAATGAGCTCTGGACCAAGTAGTACAGGGGGGGGAGAGTGGGAGTAAAAGACGCATTTGATTCCAACAGGGAAGAAGTCCCTTTCGAAGGTCCGGAGGGACCCTGGGTGTCTAAGGGGGGAGGAAGGAAATCAAAGATGAGAACTTGAGGAGGACCTGGTTGGGACGGTCGCAAAAGGCTTTCAAGATTTAGTGTTCGGTTCCCTGAGTGGGGGGAGGAAAAAAAATCTCAAAACCCCCCAATGCGGAGGTTCAAAGATCTAGGTGACCTGAAGTCTAACGATGAGACAATGCGGCCAGAGTCCTCACGGGGCTTTCATCCCGCCAAAAAAATAAGGAATAAGGTCGCAATATTCGGGAGGGAAATTTTCACTTCTCGTGGAGGAGCTTGCTATTGAAGTTCCGATTGGGGACTAAGGCATTGGGTTGTGAGTACACGAGCAGTCCATATATTAGGAAATTGTTCCAGAGCAGGGGGGGGCGGAGTTATAGGGGGAAAGCCGGGGAAAATCGGTGGTATTATAAAATACTTCACGGGGGGATGGGGGGAAGAGATCCAGAACAAAAAAAAAAAAAAAAAAACTCCCCGCATATCATAGCTCTAGGGGTAAAAAAGGAATAAAGCGTCAAAAAGGATAGCGAAGAAAAACATTTAAAGGGTATCGTTAGCTACATGGACAGGGAACGAAAAGGCTGCCCTCGATCTCGGCAATGCTAGTATCTTCCGCATCCAGAATGAAGGGTTGGGGGGAAAGGCCGAAAAAGTTTAAAGAGGTATGCCACACCACCGTTGCGGCAACATAAAGGGAAGAGTACTCAAACGTAGGGGAAGTGCCGGGCAGCAGGCCTCCGTTTGGGGGGATAATGAAATAGGAAGGGCGAAAAGAAAGGAACCTTCCACTCAGCCAATTCTCACCATCAATGGCCGAAGTGTGCGGGGGAGGGCACATGGCTCCCCCCAGTCCCGGGGGGGCGGGGGTCTGGGGACGTTGTGAATTGAAAGGTCGCAAGGCACGTTCGAAGTCTCAGGAGGAGATAGTGGGGTCGCCAGGCCGGAGGGATCCGCGACTCGGGTAGAGTAGCGCTAGGCCATTGGGGGGGGCTAGAATCTCAAGGGGGGGGGTCGAAGGAGGGAGGGAAAAGAGCGGACGCCAGAATAGCTGATAAGGCCCTTGGTGCCTCTTTCTAAACAGTTCCTCTAAATTCACTCTCCACCAAAGAGTCCTCTCGTAGAAGGGGTGGTCTGGAAACACCTAATGAAAGATTCCACATCAGTCTCAATGGTGGTTTTCTGGGGAGAATGTCGGAGGGAAAAACGAAGGAAAGCGAGGGAATTCGTATTGGAACATTGCGGACTGAGGCAGGGAAGGAATGGACACACCGAGTGGGAGTGCAAATCTCAAAAGAATTGGCTCTGAGGGGGGGACTCATCCCAAACTTATCAGACATGGAGAGGGTGGGGTGTAAAGACCATCTGCATCACCAAAGCTAAAAGCACAAAAGGTTCGGAAGTCTCTGCTCGAGCGCGGCCAACTCTAGTCGGTTAAAGGACAAGTAAGACTGCGGGGGCCCCAAAAATAGTCTGAACGTAATAAGGGGGAACCTTGTCTCAGAGAAAAAAAGGGGGCCCGGGGTTGAAGGAAACTGCGAGGAGTAGGCCTTTTAAAGGACAAATTCAATAGGAAGAAAGGCAGGGGATAAGACAAAGACCATAACGGGAAAAATCGCCTCAGGTTAGAAAGGACAGACTTTTTATGGAAGAAAGTAAAGGAATATTGACTCAGGAAAAAGCCTCTCCCCGATACTTTAGCAGGCTACAATAAAGATGGCTTAAGCCAAGTAACAAAAAAAGCGACCTCATCCTCACCCTCTCCTTCATGAACAAAGGCCACGTCAGCTCCAGTCCAAAGAGGACTCGCTCCCCAAAAGTCCTGGGACAAATGAAGTCACAAGTCCCAAGAATCACATCTCCGAGAAGAAGACTTAAAGGATTCCAGATGGGTTCCGGGTTAGAAAGTTCCGCAAGGGAGGAGGATGCAAACCGGCGGGCACAAAAGCCGGAAGGACCCAGCCACCAAAGCTCACGAAAGTCTTAGAGCGATAAAACAGATAAGGGAAAAACAGCGAAACTACCTTGCAGGAGTCCCACCGATGGTGAGATCCTCAAAAGGATCGGAAGAGAACCAAAAACACGCTTAGACAATAGAGTCCGGACGTGAAAGCACGTAAGGAAGAGGAAAGCTGGAGAGCAGGAAACTCGAAAGGGACCCAATCCTCGATTCAGCACAAAAGAGGAATCGCCCGCCGTGAAAAAATTCCAGTCGTTAATCGGGGAAGAAAACCCAAACCAAATAAGGAGGGAAAATGATCTCGAAATGGGGAGTTGTCGGGGGGGTCTAGTCTGGCGTTGGATCGGGCGTAGTTCTGTCATAAGGGCTTCTTCTTCCCCTTCCCGCGATCTGAGTACGTATTCTTGAGAAATACGGGAAAATTGCCGGGGGGGGAGGGAACAGAGTTCTAAAAAACGATCTTCTTACAAAAAGGGGGTGTGTAGGGGGAAAAAGCCGGGGTGGAAAGTTCTCTTTAGTCCTGTGGGGCCCTGAACTGGAGAAATGGAGGTAAAGAGATCCAGAATTCGGGATGAGTGAAAGCGGAGGGGGGGGGACTTTCAAAAAAAAGGCCACTAAATATGAAAAGCCCCAGGGTAGCCTCTTTAATTCAGTGACGGAGCTTCTGGGAGTTGGGGGGGAGTAGGAAGAGGTCCTGGGGGGTTTTGAGTAAACTGCTGTCCGGGGAAGGTTACTGTATGTTGGGGGATTGGGGAAAGGGTTCGGAAGCTCCTTAGTGTCTCCTGGTTTTCTCAGACCTGAAGCGGTATCTTTTCGATTGTAGTCGGATCTGTGAGGGGATAGACCGATTTACAGTTAGGCCTCAAGAAGCTGGATAGTTCTTCTCTAGTTGGGGAAAGGGGTGGTTTGAGGGGGATTTGAGGAGGGTTGGGGAAACATCTTGGACACTTCTCCGGTGAATCATGAGAGTTCCGAGGCGCATTTTGGGGCAGACGACAGGCCTGGCAAATTTTTCAAGGCCTTCTCCTCAATAATCGGGCTGGGAATGAAAAGAGGGGGGGGGGTTTTCTGGGAGAAAATTTAGGGGTGCAAAAAATGTGACCCAATCTATTGGGGCGAGAGAGGCCACCCGTGGGGGATAGAAAAGCGAGGTTAGCAACCGAACGCCAATGTTTCGACACAGCGCCTCTCGAGCCTCTCTGCTGGCATGATATAAAGCTTCAAAATTTTTTAAAAGGGGGGGTGTCAGGGAGCTCACGGCAATTATATAAGTACAAGGGGAAAGTTCCAAAGGGATCGAAGGAAGAAGGAACACTTTGGAGGTTCCTCGACTCAGGAGAGAAGGAACTCGTGGACACACTCCCAGCACCCCAAATTTATTCGGGAAGGGTTAGATCTCAATTGGTCGGACAAAATTCTTAAGGAACTCTGTCGGCTGAGCAGTGGTCCCTGGAGAGAGGACAGGGGAGAGACCGGGGGGGGGTTGCTCGGTCTAAGGGCAGAAGGGCTGCAAAAAGAAGTCGAAGATGGGGAGTAAGGGGGTCTATATCTCCTAGAGCTAGAAAAGGGGAAAAGCCGCGCCTGTGGAGGAACTGCCCCAGGATTAAAGGGGAAGGGGTTGAGGAAAGCCCCGAACCGGCATACAACAGGCCTACTTAGGGGGCGGAAGATGGGGTGGGGGGGGGTCAAGGGGGGGGGATAGGGGGGTTCTTCATGGAGAACCGGCTCACAGGGGGGAATTGCAGGGCTCAAGAAAGGCATTGGGAAGGGGCGCAGGTTGTTCGCAAGACATGGTCCGCCAAAGTACACTTTCCTCAAATAAGATTACAAAAAGGAGGTACTGGTGGAGAAATTCCTCTCGAGGTCTTCATATATGCAGAAGGGATGGGGGGGAGGGAAGTTTAGGTCTCAAGGATTGGATTCTCAAAGAGGACCTCCCCTTTCAAGGACTGTAAGGTAATGATTAGCTGTGTCATCGAGGGTAACGAAATCTCTTGCTTCCCTGGGGGCGGGGGTTCTCTGTTTTGGCTGGGGATTCTTTAGAGGGCGCTTGTTTGGAGAAGCGTTAGAAAAAAAATTTTCCTGCAGTACCCTTGTGCTTGGGGGAGGGCAAGGAAATGGGGATACGTGGGAAAAAGATGTGTTGGCGCTCAGAGGGGGGGGGATCAAAAATAGAGCGGAAAAAAGGTTAAAACAAAGGCGGGGGAAAAAGGAAGAGTCCACCGCTAAAGCAAAAGCCGCGGAGGAATCCAAAAAATCGGAATTCAGGAGCCGATAAGCCACCAGGGCAGGGAAAGAGGGGGGGGGGGAGGATCATGGAGACATCGGGATCCCTTCCGGCGTCCGGTCGGAATCGTGAGAGATGAAAGGACTCGAAGACCGGGAATCTCTAAAAAAAAAAAACGTATTATGAGAAAGAACCAAATCCGAACTAGGACTCCAGAACGGCCAGCAGACGCCGTGGAAGGGGATAAAAGGGAAGACCTGAAGGGCGCAAAGAAGGAGTTCGTTTGCGGTGCTCTGTTAAGAAATATGAGGGCTAGAAGGTGGCGACAGTAGTGGGCCGGTGTAACGGAACTCAAAGATTCCAATAGGGACGGAAGTGTAAAGGGGTTTGCGATCTGAGGGGTTCCAAATCTCGAAAACGAGGCTGATAACAGATGCAAGGGGTTGAGCTCAGAACAAAGGCCAGGAAAAGAACGACAGGGGATCATAAGAAAAAAGAGTAATCAGTTTAAGACGCTTCTTTACAACCGGGGACTGAGGCAAGGGACGTTGGGAACGAACAAGGTCTGCGATTAAAGAACTCAAACGAAAAATCGTCAGAATCCCGCTCGATAGGGAAAGCTAAAAGGGGAAATGGGGCAGGGAAGGCCTGGCAAAGGTCGCCGGAAAAAGGGGGAAACTCAATGCCCAACTGAAAGCAAGGGACCAGGCTGGCAAGAGTCCGCCGGTGAAATACTTCAAGATAGAATTCTCGCCCCATTCAAAAGGGAAATGAATCCGATGTTGGGTCTTTGGAAATGCTAAAAACGGAACGGAATGTTCTGGAGACCGGGGAAGGAGCCCAAAAAGGTAGGAAAAAAAAGCCTCAGTAAATAGATCACGCAAAAAATCGCACTTTAGCGCTCGGAAAAACTGAAAAGAGGGCGCTCGGGAAAAAATAAAAAAAAGCATTTGTTCAGGAATCCGTACAAAGTGGGCAAGAGGGGAAAAAGGGAAGCTGAAACACGAGTCAAATTGAAAAGAGCAAGGACACGCTGACAAGCAGTTGGTGGGCGGGGCTATCGGGGGATCAGAGAAAAGAGGAAAGTCCAAAAAGACTTGCTAGTCGCGGGACTTGGGTACTGAGCAGAGAGACCAAGTACCATGTATGCGTGTCGCTTGGCTGGATGTTCATCACACGGGTTTGACCCCCACGTATCACACATGGTTCAGTAAACATCAAAAAACTCCCGCCAGACTTTTTGACGCTGAAGGGATGCCGGTCCTAGAGGGAACAACTAAACGAAGGCCAAAGTCTTCCGAACAAACTCATGCTCTAGCGGGATTAATAGAACCTTGCTTAAAGGAAACCGCTCAATTTTAGGGAGGAAGCAAAAAGGAAGGAACGCGAAAAAAAGGACAGTAAAGCCCACAATATCCCCAATTACAGATAAATAACGAGGAATAACATGAAGAGAATCATTTGAAAAGAGTACGCTTTTTACAAGCGGACCTTCCATAGGGATCTGAAAAAGGACCCAACCAGGGAAAAAAAAAAGACCTCTTGTAACCCCTGGGACTATCCGCCAGGAGCAAGGGTCAAGAAAAAACCTAGCCATGAAGCTCCCCAATCTCCATCTCAGACCATGCGAAATTAATTGCCTTAAGGGGGATAAAAAAACATAATCCATCAGGGGGGGTCCTGATGATATGCTGAAAGAGGGATGAAGTCACTCCTTTTTCATAGCATTGTAAGAGGTCCCGTTCCAGCCCCCTCCTCCGGTCAACCGGGTTCGGCTCAAGAAAAGACTAAAAATGTCGTCCGATAAAAGAGATCTCGCGACGGGACAGACGAAAGGAACGGGGGACAGGGTCTCACAATGTAATCCGAGGAATCTTTTTCATAGGACCGGGGGAGGAAAGAAAAAAAAGACCTTAAAGAGAAAGATCCGGGCAAGCAACTAGGCATCGTCTGGCCATCGGCGAACGGGAATAAAATCAGAGTAAAAGGAAAAACGCTCAAAAAAAACCGGCCACGCCGTCTTTTCGGATTCAAAATCAAACGTGAAAGTCGAATACTGGAGTGGATTCTTTGATGGCGCGGTTAGTGGATCGCAGGGGAGGAGCGCAGGGGAAGGGTTAAGGGGCAGAAGGAGTTTTGCAGTCCGGCGGGTATATCCTAGTGGGAGTGATGAAGACCGTGGTGACAATGAGGTAGTATCACTAACATCTTTTTATAGAGGGGAAAAAGGTTTTTAGGTCTTATAAATCGAATTAGGGCTCAGCATTTTTACGGGTATCACTTGTTAGGTTATAGGGAAGGGCTATGATCAGGGGAGTTCATCAGTATAAAATTGGGGGCTGGTAACTTAATTAACGGACCGGTGAGGTCATTGAATTATGGCTCGGTTTTTTGTTATGCGGGGGGCGAAATCGGGTTGGGGAGGTGCTGGGAGCTTGCGGTTTTATCGTCTGGAGGTGTGGTCCAAGTTTTAAGTCTCTGTGAAGGGTATGAGCCTAGGGTGGCGACCGGAAGCGGGGTATCTTTTCGAGGTGGTAAAGCGGGCGGTGAGGGGGAGAGATCATATGGAAGGAAGCTTCTTGTAAAATGGGAAGTGAAAATGATGACGAGGATTTGACTTTATGGGGGTTCTTTTTTGATGTATAGGTGGAGGGAACTAGGGGTGGAAAGGCGAAAAAAATTTCTCATTTTTTCGTTTGATGGCCGAGACTGGGCAAAATCTGGGCTTTACGGTCTACCCTTTTCTCTAACTTGCAGCAAGAGATAGTTTGGGGGGGGTGTGGGTTGCGGGGCGTGACTACAAGGGGAAGTTTCATGTTCACATGTGATCGGAAGAGAATTCGGGAGGACGGGCTGCAGAGAAAAAAAACGGAGGCTTAGGTTGGGAGCCTACGGGGGATCATACTGGTCAAAGAACCAGAGCTGTTTGGGAGAACTTTTGGGGGAGAGAAAAAGGTCACCCTCCTTCAGACTCGTTATGGGGGAGATAAACTAAAAGGAGACGAAGGGGAAAGGGTGGGGGGGTATTATCGCACCTCATGGAGCAAGCGGGGATTTGGGAGGAGGGAAGGTGACACAATAGGGCATTCCCCAGGTAGGTGATTCCCGAAGTACAAAGGAACCTATGAAGACCAAAATTTGGGTCTTGCTCATACTACTGTGGACTGGGACTCAAAAAGAGTGCGGAAAAGAACAACTCGAAATCAGCGTAACTTCTTGGGGGGGGGTAAAGCTTATAGAGAGGAATTCGAATTTCTATAAAGGAACAGATAGACGAGATAACTCTACAGGGCGAAGGGGGGGTGTCTTACTTGATACTAGGAAAACGAAAATAGGTGACAGATGGTCTTTCACGTTTCACCGGCTCGTTTGTTTGCTTAAAAGGGGGCAGTAAACACCGAAGAGTTTGACCGACCAGAAGACACTCCAACAGGAATCCTTATTGTCGCAGAAAGATTGAGCAAGGGGGCAACAGCATTTCGCTAGAGTTAGAAACAGGGCTGAGAAAACTTCTTAACGACTGCACGGCAAAGGTGGTCCGAGGGCTTCATGGGGTTTGTTCGCATTTGGAGTTAACCGGAATGTTAGTCCATGTCAAGTTCCCCACTTTAAAATAGCTTTGCACGCTGCGTAAGCGAGGGAGGTGTGGTGGGCCCTTTGAGATTAGGTCAGTAAAACTCTACGAGTCGGCCGCGCATCACCTTGAGCGGAGGGCCCTTTCTACCTCCGTTTGTTAGAAAAGAAGACCTAAGTGGGGGGCCCTTTTGCTCTGTCCTGCTTCGCGCTGGCGTGGATTGGACCACGAATGCTGGTCAATTCCCCCGGAGCGGGCATAGGAGACTGATTTAGGTAGATTCCTGAGTTCGCTTCGGGGCGTTCTTTTTGCGGCATAAAAGGGGAGAAAGGTCTTGGAAGAAAAACTTTACCTGTCCCTTGCCGTCTTGGTGAAGAAGCTAAGCCTGAAGTGTTTGTCAATAAATCCTCAAGATGAGAAAGAAAAAGAAGGGGGGAAAGGAGAAATATGGGGGAAGCGACGGGGAGACTTCAAAACGGGGTCTCCGCAAATGCCTCTGTAAGGAGAGGAGAATCAAAACCGGAGGAAACATCCTCGCAGCAGAGAAGAAATGGGAAAGAGACTGAGGGCATGGGAGATTTGCAGAAAAAGGGATCCGGATTAGAGGGGTCCGGGCTCTTTTAAATTAACTCTGTCTGGGAGAAGTTACGCATCTCAAAAAATATAGGGGAATGACCGGTAAATCCAGAACGCACATCCTGAACGTGCCAGAAGAAGAAGGTAAGGAGGAGAAAACGGCCTGGCCATATACAAAGTCCTTATCCAAGTCAGTTATGTGTTGCGGGGGGGGAGGGAAGGATTCGATGCCAGGGAGGGGGAATCTGGAAAGATCGGAGAGGGGGAGAAATAGGCGGCCTGCTTCAGGAGGGGGAAAAACTTGTGTACAGAAAGGCTATAAGTTAAAAACACCTGATAGAAACTTAAATCGTGAGAAAGGTCCCGGTAACCGTCCTCGGGAAGTCACACTACACCCCTCATCCGTCCTATGGCAAAGAAGGCCAACGCCCCAGGGTCATGGCCTTTTATAAACGTCGGTGAAGCAGGTTACTGTTTCTCATACTGGTCTTCTTTTCGAGTTGTGGGGAGAAGGATCAAGAGGGGACGACGTTCGAAGCGGTGCTCGCGCCCATCATGTCGCAACTCTTCAGAAGGAAAGAGAACAGCTCTGCACTCGAGCCAGACGAGGGGACTTTTGGGGCACCCAACAACTGTAAAACGGGTCCGCGGCTACTGGGCTTCCGACCACGGCAGATAAATGACAATAGGAGTGCAGGGGAATGCTAACCGGGGAAAGAATCAAAACGTGAAAGATTTTTTGTTGGGCAACGGACTTTCAGAGGAGGGGCAAAGGTGCCTCCAAAGGGGACCCCAAAGGGAGGGCACAAGGGGAATACCACTCCCATAGGCCGCTGGCTTGGAATCATGGGTTAGTTCTTTTCCATTGATGCTCCAGAGCAGTAGTCACCCATGAAGTGTATTAAAGAACCTTTGTCGTAGTCCTCACGCCACTGGATCTGAAGGAGGAAAATGGTCATATGGCCGAAGGGTACTAAAGGGGAGGGGGAGTTCTCGGTAGCCCTGGAATACCAGGGGGCATAGAAAGCAGGGGTGTTGGCAATCTGACCGGCACTGCTACAGGAAATGGGACCTAATAGCTTTAAACGGACGTGGCCACAACGATGGGGAAAAATCCTCTGCGGCATGTGAGACTGATTAGGACACCTCCACGGTTCTATAGGCCAAGGTGACACCAACGTAGAGGGGTTTTTGATTTTCGTTGGGCTCGCTTGGGGGAAGAAAGAGGTACAGAGAATTGAACTCCCGGACCGGGGACCTCTCCTTGGCACTCTAATTGTGCGGGGAAGGGGGCACTAGGGGTAGAAGTTTGAGAGGTCAAAAAAAATTCTGCACCAGAAAATCTTTCCTGCTTGGGGGAGGGAGAATGTTATTCGCAGGTTCCGAGCCCACCACTGCCTACAAAAACGGGTGTACGGGGCTCCCTGCCATCACCACCGGGGGATGCCACGCAAACATGGAAGTCTCATCTGGTTTCTCCGGACAGGGATTGGGGAATTTGGGGGGGGGGGGGGGGGGGGGGTGTTTTTTGGTTGGTTGGGGGGGGGTGTGGGGGGGGGGTGGGGGGCTTGCACCGGATTCTTTTCGTAGGCCCAAATAAGAGATAACTTCAGACAGCTCCCATTTTCTCCGAGGCCTTTAACGGCTAGGAAAAACGTAATCTCGGGACAGATAGGGTCACCTTCTTCCGGGGTCGTTGGGGGAAAGAAATTCTAGGAGGACGCATGCTCCCAAGGGGGATCTCCATCTGCTACCACCGGACGGCCCCAAATGGCTATTGGGATCGTAAAGAGCTTTGGTGTCCAGGGAGTGGGCAGAAGAGTGCCCTATGATCGGAGAAATCAAAGTCCCCTCGATGCCTCACTCGCAGCTCTCCGGCGTAGAGTTCGGAGGTCCCGGCTAGCGGGAATAAAAACCTTGGCTCCGTCCTAACCCTCGTCTCAGGCAAAGGAAGGAACTGAAAAGAAAATACACAGAGAGAATCATCCATGCCCCAACTCCTCCTTTGGGCGTAACTCACCAAAAAAAGGCCTGCCAGATTAGACCTGGGGCTTTTCAACCAGAAGAGCTTACGGCCGGGCCAGAGCCGTGCAGCAAAACGCCGCTCGCCGACAGCCGAAAAGAAAAGAATAAAGAAGAAGGAAGAGAATCGAAGCAAAAAACCGACCTGCCCTATTGCAAAAAGAAGGGGTGGAAGAGCTAGCGGACACGAGGGGTGGAAATCACAAAAGTCTTCTCTCCAGACTCCTTACGTGAAAGCCAGGGGGGGGAGAGAGGAGCGGAAGACTCAATAAGATCCACAACAGAGATCCATCCCCGCCGTCCACAGCCAACGGGAGGAACGATAAAACAACGGAGGGGAGGGAAGATAGAATCTAAAGCTGGATGAAAAAGGAGGGGGGAGAGCTAAGGGTGGAGAAGGGGGGAAGAGGAAGCAAGGGCCGCGCGCCGACTATCCTGACATACGGCACGGAGCAGGGGAGAAGGGGGGCGTGATGATAACAGACCACGAAAGGAGAGGCACACAACCGGGGTTATATAGGGGGGAGTTAAATTTTTTGCTTTCAGGGTCGTTTTAGAGGGCTAAGCCTTTTTTCTCTTTGGGCTTAGGGGGTGAGAAAGGTTGTTCTGGAAATTCTCCTGGGAGCACTTTATCGGGAGTATAACACTGGGGTTTAGACTGGTTTAGCAGCTGGAGTAATTTCACTTCGCTTGTAGGAGAGATGGTGGGGAGGTTAAAGAGTCCGCATTTGGAGTGGGGATCTGGAGCTGGAAATATTGGGGGTATGAGGTTATGATCTTGTCGGCCGGGGTCTTAGGTGTCCTATTGAGAAAGGGGGGAAAGCTTGATGGTATAGTTCCTTATAGGGGAGGTTTATGAAAGATTTTCAGTAAAACAAGGGGGAGGTCCTGGTAAAAAGAAACAGGAAGGGTCTCCATGATTTTCATCTTAGTAGAGGGTAGTATTTTGAATCATCATGGGGGGGAGGTATTATACTTTCTTTTCACAAGAGCGGAGAAGCCAGTCTCTTGAAAAATAAGAATGAAAAGGACCGAGAGGGTTGTAATCCTGACGGGTACCATTGGGAGCGAAAGGGAATTACGGTCGAAGGGGGGGGGTAGAAACCAAATTTTGAATTGAGTGTCATGCTCTATTTTCGGTATCTGGACCATAAGCCAACGGGCTTTGCGTCTTTTGAGGGGCGGGTGGAAAGACTGGACAACGGGCTAGGGGTGGGACTGCCTCCCTCAGACACGACCGAAGCGGAAAAAGACTACAAGAAAATGGGGAAGGTGTTTCATTCGAGTCGGAAAGCGGTAACAGGGGGCTTTAAACGAACTCTAGATCCCGGCAACATATCTGGAGGGGGGACCAGTTAGGGGAAGCTCTCGACGCTTCTCTGGAAGGGGAGGGTTTCTGGGTGGGTGTGGGGGAGTGCACCGGAAGGGTCCTCTTCAGAGGAAAAGGCCCCCATGGGAGGTCGGGGGAGGGAAAAGGGGGGGGGTGCCTTAGTTCTTCTCGTCAACGGGATTCCGGATGGAAGAGGGAAAAGACAACTGGTCTGCTCCCGCATGGGATCTTCCTGGGGTCGAGGTTGATAGGGGTTTCGTTGGTACTCTGTCCTTCCACATTGCGCGAATCTTCACGTCGTACAGTGATGATCTGCAACCGTTCTATGGGGGGGGCTTACTTTCTCTGAATATTCGGACTGAAAGCGTGTCGTTAACCCCTCGCCGTTGGTCGACCACAGAACCGAAAAGGGAATGTTGGGTTAAATTTCCCTCACTCCATCCACTACTCCTTGGGCGGTCGAGGGGGGGGGTGGGGGAGGGGCGCAAAGGTCTATCTGAAGAACCCGGTCAATGGATGAGGACGGAAGATCATGGGGGGGAGGGAAATTTGAGTGGTTCGGAACTTGGGTGTCGGAGAGCGCAAAGGCTGACAAACCCGGGAATCTTCAAGGTAAGTCTGGAGCTTGGCTTACCGGGGGAGAGGAGTAAAAGAGAAGGGGGCTGGGAATTGTCGAGATTTGTCTCGGGCCCGATGGGGGTCCACTTTTTACTATAGAAAATAAGAAAAAGGGGGCACTACCATAAAGGGTCGAACAGAGGTAGGGGAGGGAGGTGTGGGGCCTGTAGAATCTTCGTTGTCTTTTTGCAAGTGGGAGTTGGGGGAAAGAGGCATGGGATGGAGCTGTGGCCTTGTTTGGAGCCATCTCCCATTCCTACCGGGGCAGAGAACGATTGGATGCCAAAAGGAATTGAGAGAAACTCGCTCCTGACAAGATTACATATTGGGAAAATCGGTCCGGATCTGCAGGCAGGAGGCACTCAAAAAGGGGTCAGACCTCGCACGCCCTCTCAGATCCAACAAAAAAAAGGGAGTAAGGAGACATGGGTAATTTCCCTTCCAGGGCGTGGAAATCAAGAGCCTGCGAAAGATGCGGATCGGGGGAGGGGAGACTAAGTTCTTCTTTCCAGAGGACCAAAGAGAAAACAAAGAGGATAGAGAGGGAAACCTGCATCCCAGAAACTAGTACCAGAGAACGCGACCGGGACGCCGAGGGAACCGCTGGATGATCAGAGTGAGTTACACATGGTGTGGGGGCTGCGAATCGCGTGAATAGGGCTTTCTATAAAGGAGGGAAAATTCAGAGGACGTGGGGAAAAGCCGTAACGGACTGCTGAATAGAAAAAGTAGACGGGGAGAAGAGTTCTAGGTAGGGTGGGGGGAAAAAATAATCGGTGAAACTTAGCAATAGATTCTCCAAATTTGGGGGAGGAGGCATAAGCCTAGAACGACTGCATCCATGTAGCTAAGAAAACTGAATTCAAAGAAGGTGCAAAAAGCTGTTCTTGGATCAAACCCTTCATCCGATATCAACCAGCGGGAATTTCCAAAGGGACGCGCCAGGGAAAACATCTATTCCTCCGAATCGAGAAAAAAAAGACGGTGGGGAACGTGGAAGTGTGATAAAGGGCCTTCTCCGAAAAAAAAAAGGTGCGCAACATCCCATTCTCAAGAGAAGAAACCGTAGGTTATACCGAAGGGGTCTACGTTCAATAAGAAATAGCCCATTTGCCAGTGCCAAGGAACCAGGAAAATAAAGAGTTGGGGGTCTTTGATAAATTTCTCAACCGGCCCTGGGCGAAGGGGTATCATAGTAGATGGGGGGAGAGGCCCTACGAAATCCTTATCCGAATTCTCTATAGAGGGGGCAAACAAAAAGGAGCACGGGCTCGAAACTCAAACTTATCCTCTAAGTCTGGTCTCTTTGTCCTAGCTTACCTCCAGAACGTGTGGAGAAAAAGGGGTCGAAGGATCTGTCGGGATGGACACCTGGTCAATTTCTGCCGACGTAAAATGCGATCGTCATGTGGGGGCGTGGAAAGTGGAGGAAAGGTAAAGGGGAAGAGCCTTAAAGAGGTTGCATTGAGAAAGCGTAATACGGAAGTCGGCAGGGGAGGGCAAGTGCAGCGGGAAGGTCTCAATACGATCTATTGCTAGGGGCAAGCTCGGTTAAAAAAAGGTTCGGGGGGGGACCTTACTGATTACCCTTCTTCCACAAACGCCGAAAAAAACCAAATAAGATCGAGGTCACTCTATCTAGGAAAATAGATTCTTTGCGGCACCTTTCACCTTGGGGGATGAACCGAAAATGACTAGGCTAGGAGTGCAATGAGGAGCCCCTTTTCTCAGGATGAAAAATCAGGTCTCCTGCACAAAAGGGTCTCCTGCTCAGCCAAGGTTTCCACTCCGCAAAAAAAAAAAACTTGCAGAAAGAGAGGCTCACAAGAAAAATAGAGAAAGCCTGAAGATCCTAGGTATAACTTACATGCTCGGGTGACGCGGTCCATAAGGACCAAAAACGCAAACCCCGACAACCAGTTTCAAGAACTACATATACCCTCTGCGCTCGAGGTCTAAAAGCCAAAACACCCAAAAAAGAAATCAAACCAAGATCCATTCCCCGCTAGAACGAGCTCCATCCGAGAGCACAAATCAAAAAAGAGGTCCCCTCAAACCAAAAGAGTCCAAGCTCATTCAACGGGGTTCCATGGGCTACGGGTGCCTCAGTGAACAGGGTCAGGAGAAATCCGGAAAAGTCTCCGGAACACTCACCTCCGAACCGCCTAGAAAGAGAAAGGAGCGACGAAAGGTCCATAACCTTGTCACCTGGCATATCTCCAACGCTGGTGTGGAAGCCAGATAGGGGCTAAAGTTTGTGAAGCAGCAAACAAAGGAGCTACTCCAAGAAGACCGTTTAACATCAGTTCCAGGAAGGGACAAAAAAAAAATCAGGGAAAGCAGAGGAGAAGGCTCCCCAAACTAATAATTAGACAAGTCACAGAAGCGCCATCCCTCCTTC
>Ga0179593_1545047_pt1 | contig 22230 bp, 41 predicted proteins | sample CZODoug2_1_08_16_FD_185931 | JGI IMG/M metagenome (GOLD analysis project Ga0179593, IMG submission 185931) | Vadose zone soil fungal communities from Angelo Coast Range Reserve, California, USA - CZODoug2_1_08_16fungal (PacBio error correction) | ecosystem: Environmental > Terrestrial > Soil >...
AGCAAGTGTTTGTTGCTTGTTGACGGTGAAAGGGAAATAGGCAGAAGACGAGCCATCGGCCCGTATAGGAAGGGTCCAAGAGAGAAGAGGGGAGGGCAATGGTTGTAATGGTGCGAAGATGGGGAAGAATGAAAGGGAAAGAGGAGGTGGAAGGTGTGAGACTTCTGCCAAGGTGAGGATAAAGAAGGGAGAAAAGAGGGAAAAACCGATAGAGTTAAGGGGAAAATAGAGGGAGGAGCATGCTTTTTCGATTGGGTAAAGATGAGGGGTGGAGGGTTATTGAAGAGGAGGGTGATCTTGTTTTCATCACTCAGGGTAAAGATGGTAGAGCAGGGGTTGCGTATAGAGAAAACAAAAGGAGGGGATGAAGGTGGGTAAAGGGAAGTATAACGGAGGAGTGTGAGGGGAAAAAAATAGGAGAGCAGTCTCCTTCACACCCATCGAAAAACCGATGTTGAAAAAAGTAAAAGGGAAGGGGCACTTCATCTCCATCTGGGAGCAGAGTTGACAAAGTGATTAGGGAGAGGCGCAGACGTCGAAAAAACGGGCACTACAGGGAGGTAAGGAGGAATATGAAAAAAGGAGAAGGGATGCATTGTCGACTTTCTTCAACAAATGGAGAAAAAAATTGTGAGAAGGAAGATATGTGGGGAAGGAAAAGAGAGACAGGAAATTTGCGGGTTTCTAATAACAGAGAAGGAAGGTAAGTACACGAAAGAAAGAAGGGTTGTATCGCTCGCCATTAGTCTTGCTTTCGATAGGGGAGAATAAAAGGAAATACTTCTACCCACCTAGGAAGAGAGAATAGGCGAATGAAATAATCGAGTGGGCGACTGAGGGGTCGAAGAGAGTTTATTGGCTAATCGCCTGGATTTTCGCCAGTGATAGAATGAATTGTAGAGAAAATGATCTTTGTCTGGTGCACAAAGGGTAACATAACGAGAGGGGGAAACAAGCCATATGGGGGAAACTATAGAGGGTGTAAAAGGAAAGAAAAAGGGGGAGAAAACTGCAAAACAGCGGATACCATCCTCGCTCTAGGGATACGTGGGAGAAGGAAGAAATCTTCCTCTCATGGGTAGTATAAGAGAGGAAGGCCTGCCTGTCGGCGGGGGAGGGAAGGTTGAAGAAGGGAACGAAAGTGTGCCTGGTGAGTCAGGCAATACTCTCCTTGGTAGGTCAAAAGAGAAGGGGGTGCGTAAGCCTTTCAGGGTTGGACTATAAAGAGAGCTGGGGAGGGAGAACAAAAAACCCCCGTGGGCGGAACGAAAGGTATTGAAGTGGGGGAAGATCTGGAGTTAAAAACACATGCTAAATTATTTAGTGAAGGGGTTTTTGATGGCATTATATTCCAGGGCAGGGCAGAGAAAAGAATAAATAGTAATGAAGCATGTGAGGATGAGGAGATGAGGAGGGGGAACACTTATAAACATTCCGGTGCTGGCATTTGGAAATAGGAAGAAAAAAGAGAACCCTTTCGACTACATATGAAAGAAGAGTAGGTGGGCAGAACTTTGACTCCGCAGGTTGGAGGGGGGAAGCAGATTAAAAAAGGAAGGGGATGAGGAGGCATCTTCTTAATATTACTCAGGATGAGTGATGGAAAGCCACATGATTTGTAAACAAAAAAGGGGAAGGGGGACATCCTTAGACTGAAGGGAGGAGGAAGAGGATGAATGGAGAGAGGAAGCAAACCCTAGTAGAGCTCTAGCAGTCCCTTCTTTTCTAAAGGAAGTGAAGGAAAAGTTGGAAAACAATCCTTATCCTCTCAGAGGCAGTATAAGAAAGTCAAGAGTGTGATGGAGACACAAAAGGTCCGTATGAGAGACGAGGGGGATTGGAGGGGAAATGAGATTAGGCTGAGCAGGTGAGTTATCGGCCTTACTTGGGGGGGGAAAGAAGGAAGGGGAGACATCCTCTCTCATTTCGTGGGTAAGGGGAGTAACTGAAAAACTGCCTTACACACAGGAAAGGAAGGAGGGGGGGGAGTACAAGAGATGTCCGAAAACAGTGAAAGAAAAAGAGAACGTCAATTATCTTGGATAGGCAAGGGAGTGTCGACCAAGAAAGGAAAGGGGGATTGTATCCTCTAAGGACACGCCAACTTAGATGTAGTTACAAGAGGTAAAAAGGATGGGAGAGGTAGATAAGATTTTCTCTTCAAGATAGGAGGGGGGAAGAATAAATTGAAGGGAATGTGGGAAAAGTTCAAAGGTGAAGAGAAAGGGGGAGGGTAGGAGGTGTTTCCTGCAGAACTTTACCTGTTGGGGGGTCTATCAATTCTTTGATGGACTCTAAAGAGAAGAAGAAGAAGAAGAAGAGAGGTAAAAACATTAGAGAGGGGGAAGATGTGGGGGAGGAGAAAGAGGGGAGACTGCGCGCCTCTTACGGAGAATGAAAAGGAATATGAGGGTTTACTGGCCCCGGGGAGGGGGTTAAAATGAAAAGGGGTTAGGGAAAAAGAGAGTCATTAAATTTGAGTGGGGGGTAGTTATGTAAAGTACTAGCACTATCTGCTACGGTCGTTTCCTGTAACCTTTCTCCTTGAAAAGTTTGAAGTGGGAAGGATTTACCTCTTCGTATGGGGAAAAGGGGAAAAATGAAAAGATAAGGGAAGATGCTTATCTGTAAAGAGGGGCTGGGTGAGTTGTTGGGTAGTTTAGAGTGTGTGGTGACAGAAGGAGTGTCACTCACAAAGCAGTTGTAAGGTAAGAAGAAGAAAAGAGGGATAAGCAATGTGGGATGACGCTACCAAGGAGAAAAAAAAGAAATAAAAACAGAAAAGGGACTTTATCTGAGAAGGAACAAGACGGGAAACGGGGGAAAGTCAAGTAACATTTAGGTTAAGAATGAAAGGAAAGTAGAGAAGAGTGATCGATGGAAAAATACTAAAAAATAAGGCGTGGATAATTAATGGCGACTCCTTCTCATTCTTGGTGTGGGACTGGAGGGGGAACGGTCAGACTTTCAAGTGTACAGGGTAAGGAGGGGAGGGGGGGAAGGAGTAACTTAACCGAGTTCCTTCAATTTCATTTGGCGGATGGAATGGAGGAAAAATAAGGACACTTCTTCTCCTTAACGAAGGATAAAAGGGCCTGTACCGAGAAAGCGTCATGCATAATGAGAAAGGAAAAATTCGAAGAAAACTTAGTCTTCAGTATTTTTAAAGGTAAAAAAGAAGAATAGGATGGGAGAAATCCGCTGTTGGGCAGGAAGTGAGGAGAGGAGGAATAAGAAAGTATTCCATTGCAGGAAATTGGTGAAAAGGATGACAGGGAGTATGAAAAAGGTGAAGTGCCAGGCGCAACAGCCAGCTATTAGGAGAAACGTCGAGAATATGAATAGGGGAGTCGGGGAGTAGAACGCCACACGTAAGCGGAAACACTGCGTCCCTGCGGAGGAAAGTTCCTGACTATTGGGAGTTGGGAAAAATATAGAATGAATGTTCTTACAAACCTGGGGAAGATCAAGAATTAAAGGAGAGAGTAAAAAAAAAAGAAAAAAACAACAAAAAAAAGGGGATTTCGCGTTGAGCACAAAATTGCCCTTTAATGAGGGAGGCGGATGGTGTGAAATAAAGAGACACAATCATTTTTTGGGGTGGGAAAAGGAAAAGAAGAGAGAGAAGGCTAGTAGGTGGGCTTTCAACGAACAAGAAGAGGATGATTAGAGGGAACGGGTAACGCAAAATCCTGTCCGACTCACTAGGGTATGAGGAAAGGGGTGATGGAAGGGGAAGAGAAAGTTCACCCGCCCAAGATGAGAAAGAAAAAAATGAAGAAAGAATCGGTGCGGAAGCAATCCTATTTCTAGAGATAACGGGAGAGGAGGAAGGGAGATGTACTCAGGCACAAAATCGTTAGTGGTAATGGGGAAAGGAGGGAAAGGGGGGGAGAATAGAAAGAATGAAGAAATGAGGGGGAAAAGTGGAGAATCTCTCCATTGATCTCGGGGTAAGGACGTAGGAGAGTAGGGGGGGGTATGGAGGGAAATGAGGGTCTCAAGGAGGAAGAACCCAGGATTTCGCATACGCTTCCGGGCAAATAAGGGAGTGGTGGAAAGTTTACAGGGCGGAACCAGCATGCATTCTACAGTCGGGAGGGAGAAATAGAATAGGAAGACAGATAAGTCATTCTGCATGTTAAGAAAGACAAGTAAGAGAATAAAGTAGACCGTAACCGGAACCATCTGAGGGCAGATAAAGGCAGAGAAGTAGAGGAGATGGTATAAGAAAAGGCGGAAGTGTAGACAAATCCTTTAAGGAGTACTCCTTATCTCCAGAGGGGAGGAAGTGGTTATTGATCGCCTGATGGGTGTATGAGGACTGAACAATAGAAGAGATGGGGGCGCACTCGTGTGCAGTGAAAAAATTGTTTTAAACAATCTGCTGGCGTCCCCTGATTGAGGATCAAATTGGGGAAGGAGGTAATTAGGTTATCAAGACAAGGAGAAATGGAAAAAAGGACAAAAAGGTTCGTTATGAATCGGTCCGAAGGAGGAATAGAGGAAGATATGAGTCGGTACATCCTTAGTCGTAAATGCGAAGTGGAGGGGAAGTATATAGGGGAACAAGTCCCACGAAGTTTGCTTACAGAGGGGCAGGGGGCAAGAAGTGGAGGAGGGGGGAAAGGGTATTTTTCTTATCTAGACGTAGGTGGAGGAGGGTAGAGGAAGATAGAATTCATGAGAGGGCCACCCATAATGCAGGAGAGATGAAGAGAGAAAGAGAACAAAGCTGTACTTTTCAAGATAGAAAAGGAGAGGTGGGGGAGGTGAAAGGGAAAGCGAAAGGCAAATAAGAAAGAATAGAGAGAGGATCAGAGGGAGGGGGGCTTATTCTCCTGTCACAAAGGAGGATAACCTTTATGGGCAGGAAGTAAGAGTCTTTTCCTCTCATTCTTCTATAAAAATCCGTTTATTCACAAAAAAGCCGAGGTATATCAATCAAAAGGAGAGGGAGAAAATGATAAAAGGAAAGGGGGAGAGGCCTTTCACTAAGACAGGTGGGGAATAAGGAGGTGGAGTTAAGGGACCAAAAAATAACATGGTAAGAAAAAAAAAAGGAATTATGGTGATGGACCTTTAAAGTTCTCAGGAAGATCGCGGCGAAAGGGACCATAGGGGGAGGGAGAGGGTACGGCAGGGCCGATGTCTCGGAAGTGGAAAAAGAAAAGAGTAGAGGTGGTCGAAAGAACAGGAGAATATGTTTCTAGGTGAGGGAAAAAAGGGGAGACCAGAAAGGACGAAGGAGAGTTGGATGTGGTAGAGGGGAGATGACAACCTAAATTCCGGCACGGCAGGGAAAATGAAGAGGGAGGTGAAAGGTCTAATCAGCCCAAAGGGGCGATCTTTACCGTATACGCTTGTCAGAGAAGGGGAGAGGGGAAGTGAATGGATATGAGAGAGGGGAGGAGAGCAACAAAGCGAAGACTTTGGGATTTAGAAGTGGAAGAGGAAGGTAGATCTCGAGAGAAATTTTCCTCGATGAGGTGGATGAATTTGAAATAGAATGGTTCAATTCGAATGTGAGGCGGGACGGAGATAGGGGGAGAGGACATTACACTGTTTTTCAACATTAGACGTGAGTGAATAGTGTTGATCAGAAGGTACACCCATTTGTGGGTAGGATAGCACTAAGCTAGAAGTAAGGGAATTGTGGTTGGTTTTTCCTTTTAGAACAGAAATTAGGATAAATGAGAAAAAAGGATTAAGGAGGGGGACCCCCGTTCCGATAGTGGAAAAATTGAGGTAGGTGTTGAAACGCGAATGTTCAGGGCCTTATTCTGCCTAAAAGAGGGGTAAGAGGGACAGGTAAAATCGCATCGGCCTGAATTGGGTGTGGTAAGAAATGGAGAGAATAAAGGAACGAATGTCTATATAACTGGCTGAGGGGGGTAATAAAAGAGCGGCAATGGCGCCTATTTCACTAGGAGTTGGGGGAAGAGAATAGACGGATTGAGATCATCTGTGAGAGTCACTGAGGGAAGTAAGTTTGGGGGGTGTGACAGACTTCTGCGTCTACGCGTAAAGGAGATATAGGAGAGTCCTGATAAAGACCTTCTTGGAGGGGGGATGAAGGGGGAAAAAGGGAGAGTATACGTCGTTCCTGTGACAGATACTGACATAAGGTGCTGAAGGGAAGTAGGAATAGAGAAAGAAGCGGGGCTCCCTTTCCTTTATCTATGAAACGAAAGGAGAGGTTAGAATGGAGAAAACATCCTCCAAGACTAAGTAGAACAACAACAACTTATGATTATTAAGGGGAATGAGAGATGGAAGGGAGAAAGAAATATACAAAAGCTCTTGGCAGGGAGTATGCTAAAGGAAAAGGGGACGGGAATGTGGCATCATCCCATATGTCATGCAAGTTGGAGATGAGGAGTTAGGAAAGCGGTGAGGGCGGTGTGAGAAGATCTTATCTTAAAACGCCATACTTTCTTGAAGAGATTACAACGAAATTAATAGACTCACATCATTAACTGAGGCAGTGTGTAGGGGCAAGGAGGAAGAGGAAAAGAAATATCTCCAGAGAGTTATAGGGGAAAGAAAGTGGAAGGCATTATATAAAGGCTCAATCATTCCCAAACTAAAGAGAAACGCAATGATAAAGCGGAGAGGAAGGAGGATCGGCGCCTAAAGAAGGGCGTAGGTAGAAAGAAAAGATTCTCCGAATCGCGAAAGAGGGAAAGCAAATCTGTAGAGAGGCAGTCAACCTTTCGGCAAAAAAGAAAATAGAGGAGGTAAAAGAGGGGGGGAACCAATCTACTCAAGGGAGGGGGGGAAAGAGGAAAGGAGGAAGAGGAGGTCGTACTGAACGGGTAGAGAAAGGTTACGGCACGTACACTTGGAATGACACCTTTCACTCCTGATATATCAAGGGAAGTAACACAAATGGGTGCATGCAGGGGGTTATCACAGAAATAAGAAGGAGGAGGGGGCACAACTTTTTAAGGTGCGGGGCATAAAAAAAGTTATAAGGGAAGAATAGTCGACAAGTTCAGCATATAGGGGAAACCAATATCCATTGGGGCTGAAATTTTTGGGGGGAAAAGTCGTCGTATATAGACACAAGGGGGAAAAAAAAGAGGGAAAAGGGGGGAAATAATTTTTCCGGAGAGGGGAAGAAGGGACCAAGCATCACTAGTAAAAATGACAAAATTCTTGCATCTTATGTGAGGGGTATTAAAAATAGGGGGGGGGGTCGGATAGACTTGAGTGGGATTAAAAGAAAGGAGGGGTAGAGGGGAATACTTCTGTACATAAAACTGCGGAAGAGAAGAAAAAAGGAGGGGGTGTATTAATATGAGGTAGGAAGAACAAGAGTCCCCTCGATGAAAAGACGGGGAGGAGAAGAAGGGGTGAGAACATATTTCGCCCGTATAAGCTAATCGAAAAGAAAGAGATAGGAGGAAGGTTCAGGCTCTGCCATGATAATCGCAAATCGAGAATAGTTCATAGGGTTACGAACTATTCCCCTTTTGTGAGAGGTAGTGATGAGTGAAACAAAAGAAAGGCGTCAGATGGGGAGCGGTTTGAAGAAAAAAAAGGAAAAGCTGTGCCGGGGGAAGGGGTTGGATAAAAGAGAGCATAGGGTGCATATTTCAAGGTGAAGAGGGTTATGGGGAATATTACGTAAGGAGGGAAAGAGAGGGATAGGAAGGAGGGCCTTAACGGGTTGTGGAGAGAAGGCATTTCAAGGACCCTTCCCGTTATCTCGAGGATGGGTATTGATAGAGGGGAAGAGGCGCTCTTGCGTGCAAGACAAGACAGGCAGGGAGGATGAGTAACATCTTTTTTGTCATTCGAAAAAGAGGGGGAGCAAAGTGGGGGCTGGCGAGGGAGGGTGGCTTCTTTGTTGCCGGACGATGAGGGGAGAGGAGAGAAAGAACCACTAACGGGTATCAGGGCGAGAAAAGGAATAAAGAGAGAGGAGAACAGAAAGAACTATCCCGTGAAGAGTTGGAGGGAATTCATAGGAGGTGTTGGCATTGAAGAGAGAGAAAAGGGAGGAGGGGTGGAGAACCTCGTACGTCACATCTCCGGCAGGTGTAGGTAGAAAAATGAGGGGAAGGCAGTCTTCATAATTGAAGAAAAAAGGACATTGAAGGTTCGGGGGACTGAAAAAACTCACGCCCGTTATGATTATTTTTATCGATTAAGAGAGGAGAAGAAAGGGACGGGAAGGCAGCTCACGCAGAAATACGGGGTCGGGGAGGAATGGGGGAAGCTTTTGCAGGAAGGGGAGGGGGTTGGAGGGGGACCTCCTATTGTTTTAATCAAGAAGGCGGGCGATGGGGCGGAAGACAACGAGATTCTGCAGATACGCGGGGTGAAAGGAGAGATTAAGAGAGAAAGGATTCTTATTTAACGGAGGGGGAGTGGGCAGGAATTTCTTAAAAGTGCTCTGCGCTCTGTTTCGGAAAAACCAGGGGTATCGAGGAAGCCAATCTTCTTGGTAGAATGGCGGGGGAAAGGGGGAATGGGGGTTTAACACCGTGATGGAGGGAGATAAGAGAAAGAAAGGTACATGGTGATCTTAAGATCACTTGTGAGAAAAATGAAATGAGTCATGGTAACACCCACGGGACAGACGGAGATGGAAAGGGAGAAGGATGAAAATTTTTCGCAGTCCAAAAAGAAATTGGGGGGAGGAAAATGAGATACAAATACGGGGAAGGGGATTCCGCTTATAAGGGGGGAGGAACGAAGATCGAGTTCCACAGTGTGGCTAATGGGGGGAAGGAAATGGTTGCTGCGTAAGGAGAGGGAGAGTGCACGTCTGGCGACAGTATGACATCTGCCTTGACTTGGAAAAAAAGAATAGGACCGAGAAAGGGGCCTGGTTTCAATTCGAATGAAAAAAGGGAGCATGAGGAAGGCAGAGACAGTCTACCCAGGAGGGGGGGGCGGGAAGGCTTTTGCGTTTTATCGAGAAAGGGGAGGGAGAAGGGTGGGAGAAGGGATGGAGGTGTAAGTAGGACAGAGGGGGAAGAAAAAAAGTGATCTTTGGCAAATAGAACGACTGAGAAGGTCGAGGTATTCGGTCGGGACACCATCCTCGGCAAAAATAAAAAATCAAAGAGAAGGGAGAAGGGGCGGCCATCTACCTGGAACAAATGGTTGATTTGGAAGAAGGACAAGGATTCCTCTAACCAAGCAAGGTGATTGGGGAGGGAGGGGGGGAAATTCACTTCTTCGGGGAGAGTGTAGAGGAAAAGAAGGGATCACCCTGGTAAAGAGAACGGGTCGGGGTGAGAAAAAAGAGGTCCAGGGGGGGGAGATTAATTTGATGAATGAATGAAGGAAAAGGGGAAGACCCAAATCGTCCTGCATGTCCGGGGAAATGGTTTAGGAGCACAGAAGTTTATGCGTAATGGTAGGTAGGGGAAAGGAAGGTGGGTTCTCTAGCACATTCAACAGATGGAGAGGGTGCTAGGGGGAGGCGGGTTCCTGCTAATAAAGGCAGGAAAGTAAGGAGATGGTGGAGGGGGAGGACTGAGCGTTTATCAAATTAATGTAAGAAGGAAGTGGGAGGAAAAAAGCGAGAGAGAGCAGGGCCATTGTGAGCAAGAAAGAAAAAAAGAAGCAACATCGGAGTAGCAAAGGGAAATAAATGGAGTAAGGAGAAACACATCTGAAACAAACAGTTGAAGGAAAGGATAAAGGTGTGAAGAAGGCTCCTATCGTAAAAAGGTGAGAGATAAGGGGGCAGGGGCCTTTGTAAGGGGGGGACATGGGGAAAAGAGGTGGAGAATTGGAGCTCCCGATATGCGAGGAAGACGATGCCAGTGTTGCAGGGTGAACTTTTTTTCAGGAGTGGGTACAGTTAGAGTAAAAAGAAGAGTGGGTCTTCAATTGACCACAGGGGTAGGAAAGAATGTGATGGTTTCTGAGAAAAAACACAAGAGGAATTTGGGGACTATAAATGAAGGTATTTCCCCAAAGATTTGAAAAAGAATAAAACAATTCACGGGGAGGGGGGGAAGAGGAAAGTAGGGGGAGAGGGGAATTACTTATCGCAGGGGGTGGGAGCAAGATAAATAAGAGGTAGAGATAGAATAAAGAGAAGGTGAGGTAAGGAGGTGCATTCCGGCGGTGAGAGAAAAATAAGAAGGAAACGGTAATACGCGAGAGGCGGGCGAGAGGTATGAAAGGGCTTCAAAAGAGAAGGGTACGACCATTTTAACCCAAGATATGGGGGAAGACCGACAAGCGCTATCTGAGTTTAAGATTAGAGAGAGTCCAATTGGGGGAGTGAGGGGAAAGAGATAGAGATGAAATGGTAGCAGGAAATAAGAAGGGTGATAATTCTCATTTAGGGAGTAAAAAAATAAATAAATAAGGATACGAGTCCCATAACACTGTTTCATAAGCAATGTAAGTATGGGGATCTCTCGCGGCCTCTGCGAAGAAAATAATGGAATAAAGAAGAAAAGGAGAAAATATCTTTCATATCTGATAGAAGGGATGGGAGGTTCGCGAGGTACTTGGTGGAAGAAGAATAATGAGGGGAGGAGACGCTCTCATTCTTCATATGTAGGAATAAGTGACACAGTAACATGAGTTGACTTGTGACAGGAAAGAAAAGAGGGACCTGCGCATGGGGATGTTAAAACAACATGATAGTTGAGATTGGGAAAGAGGGGGGAGGGAGGATGAAGAGTCTTATATAGGGATTGCTAGGATTGGAATAAGTAAGAATAGGCTATAAGGGAAGAAAAAGGCAGGGTTCATATTTATTTCGAGAGATTGTAATATAAGGAAGAGGGACAAGTATTGCTTGGCCTCAGGAAAGCGGGGAGACAGCGTAAAGGGGAAATAAAAGAGTGCATACTCTTGGGTGGTAATAGCACGGAGGAAGTGGTCAGGGAACTTAGGGAAGGATATATGAAAGCTCTCTCTTAAATAGGTAGGAAAGGTAGAAAGGGAAGGATTTTATACTGGTCCGAAGGTCGGGGGTGGAAGGAAGTGGAGGAAGGAAATATGCTCTCTCATTGATTTTGGTAGGAGGGAATAGAAGGGACTCAAGTATCGGAGAAGGGTTTCCTTAACCTGCTCCGGTAAGGATAAACGAAAAAGGTACCTCTTCTGCTGGCGCCCGGATAACACGTAAAAAGGTCTTAATCCGGTATGCAGAAAGGACAGGGGGGGAGCATGTCTTGGGGGAGTGACTAGGGAGAGTGTACCGCTGGTCGAAAGGAAAGAAGGAATAGAGAAGGGGGGTGGTTCCGCCCGTAAGGAAGAGGGTGAGCTTTGATTAGGGGGGGAAGAATAGACGTCTACAGTTTTGAGAGGAAAACGAAAAAAAAAGTCAAATGTAGATGGGACGGGTTAAATGAATTAGAAACTTCTTTCCAGGAAAGCCGAAACTGGAGGGTGTGAAAGATTAGGTTACTTGGGAGAGAGTATCGATTGTACATCTAGCATCGCAGGTCCAGAAAGAGAGACGGAGAAAGGGAGACAACAGAAAGGGACGAATGGTTTATAAAGTGCGTGGGACATAAAAGAAGGTAGGAGGTTTTATGAGCAGAAAAAGAGGAGTGAAAGATGCGTGGGGGCAAGGGTACTTTTTATTCGACAAACCGAGGAAAGAATAGAGGCGCAGGACCATGACAAAGGGAGAGTGGGATGTTGTTGTTCTGGTAATAGCAGGGGAGAGGTGGACATGGAAATGTATGTTAGGTCAGTGGAGAGGGTGCAGAAAGTAGGAAAGGGGGGGTACGATAAATCTTCCCTGCAAGGGGAAAATAGGTAATTGAGAAAAAGATGCAGATAAGGGCGGGATCACCTCACTAAAAGCAGGGCATGAAGGAAAAAGGGCCGAGTGAGGTGGAAGGGGTAGATTGAGTTTGACAGGTCGTGCGGTACAGGAGGTTGAGGGTAGAGTGAAAGGGGGGCGCGCTCATTTCTCATATCGGAGGATAGGTAGGGGGGAAGCTATGATACTCGGAAAACAAGAAAGAGCAATTCTATGCGCAAGCTGAGTAAAAAAATAGAGATAGGGGTGAAAGAAGGAACCCGTCAGAGGGAGTGGCACATACAGAGATGGAAAAAGGAAAATCAAAAAGAATATACCGGGTAACAGAGTGTAGGAAAACTAGGGGTAGAAGAGCTCCTGCGTCTCCATAAAATATGGAGGTCTAGAAACCCGCCTGACATGTGAAAAAACGGCTGAAGACTTTGATCCAGTGCGAGTAAAGAGGGTTATAAAGGAATCAAACCAGAGGGACGAGTTGCAGTTTTTGTAAGGGGGGAAAAGAAACATGTGAGATGGCTCCTTCGTGCCGCACATGAGGAGGTAGTTAAGAAAGCCTCTGATAGAAAATAGTTGGAGATGATTGACAAAGAAATGCGAAATTGCTTGCGAAAATAAACTTAGGAAAAAGGGAACGGAAAAGCCTTTCCGCCTCCGGTATAGTCTGAATGGGCATAAGACCGGAAGGTCTCCTCCGCCCACGTACGGGGAAGTAGAGACGAGAGTGCCAAGAAAGGAGGGAAACGTGATTCAAATTTCGCATCAAAACAAAGAGGAGAGAGGGGGGGGGGAGAGCGCGCTCAGAATATATAAAAGAAGTGAGGAGTTCCAATCTGAAGGTGAATAAGGCCCACGTTATGAAAGCGCCTGCGGACCAGACTTGATGGGGGTGTGGAATAGATGAAGGGAGAAATATGAGGGGGACTATCAAGAAAAAAAAGGGGTTTCCACTTCCGCAGATAAGAGATGAATAAGGGCTACAAAAAAGGGGGGGACCTCGTATCCTAAACAAGAGCAAGGGGAAGAGAAGGAAAACTCGGTCTCAAAAAAGAGGTAAGGAAGATTTAAATCTATGGGGTGTCTGAGTAGCAGCGACAACATCTCGCCTTGTGGAGAGGAGAAGATGGGAATAGAGAGGATGGCAAAGGAGAGAAAAGGTAAGGAAGGGACTGCAAATCTCGCGCTGGTGAAGACATAAAGAATGGTTATCTCGGGGGAGGGCCGTAGGTATCCGTATAGGATAGGGGGAATAAGAGAGGAAAAAGGGGGGGAGCGCCGTATTCCAAATGACACAATCATAAAGTTCGAATAGAAGGGAGGGGGGAAAAAAGTGAGTTTCATGGTTGTCGATATTCAGAGGAAGAGGAATGTAGTACAAAGGGAGAGGGAAAGGAAGGTATCCGAAGGTGATGTTTGTCAAGAAACTGAGGAAAAAAGGGATGAACGTTGACCGTTAAAAAGGTTGATAAAGAAAAAGAGGGGAATCTCCATGCTGGAGGTAAAAGTGAAAAACGAAACAGGTGGCAAGGATAAACATTCCTAGAAAGGGCAGAAGGATGGAAGAGAGATCGGGGGGAACTTCAAGGGGAATGTCTTTGAGCAGGGGTGGAAAAAAGAAGAATCAAGCAGCATAGACGCCGGGATACACGGTGAATTGCCAGAGAAAAGAGATTACGGAAGGGGGTGGGCCAGATCGCCCGCTCGACTGGGCACCAAAGTCGTTTGCCCCTTAAATAGAAAAGGAGGGAAGAGAGGCTCATCACGAGAGGGAGAGGTAGGGGGCAACTCCTGAAGAAGATAATCAACAGACAACAGGGGGGGAAGGATTCTAAACCTCTAGAGGTACGAGAAGTAGTAAAGGAGCGATCTCCAGGCTAAAGGGGGGGTGCTGGGGTAAAGGTAGAGTAATAAAAGGATCTTTCGGGGGGGGGGTAACGGAAGGATCACAGGAAGTTCCGTGCCATGTAAACAAGGGTGAAGAGATATGGAAAGAAGAAAAAGGGGGGCATCCATTTTCTATCTTGGATGGGAGTAGAGCTTTTGGGGTTGTTTCCAGTGGGAGAGTAGGGGGACAAGGAGGGCGGCAAAAGGAATCTACATGTAAATATCGAAAAGAGAGAAAGGGGAGGAGATCTACGAACAGAGATGAGGGAAATAAGTTAGTTGCGATGGATATTGTGGGCGAGTAATGATGGGGAGTGGAGGAGGGGAGGGTCGCCGGGGAACTCTACAAGGGGGAGGGTTTCCCTTAATTTCTCAGGAAAATTTAGAGAAGAGAAATCACCTTCTTGCCAGGTTATGAAGGGTGTGAGCTGTAGGAACGACCGTTCCGTAGGAGAGGGTTTTTGTAAAGGAAGCCGAGGGGGAAGGTCTTCCGCTCCAGGGGTGGGATCACCTTCTATCGTAGACGGGGAGGTGAAGAGAAGGCTTCTTCTCCGGTAGACGGGAACAGGAGTGGGAAGGAGGGAGATCAGCTTTCACGACTGTGCCGACGGGGAGGGGGAAAGCAGTCTGCTTCTACCGAAAGAGGAAGGGGGAAATGATTCTTATAATACCGTCTTGGGAACAGAATAACACTAATCACAGGACAAGAGAAGGCTTCCTTTCCACCTCGGCTGACGATAGGTAAAAGAAAAGGGGAGGAGAGGGTAGATGACTCCATCTCGATTTGGGGTCTATGCACATAGTAAGAGAGTGGAGAAAAGAAAATAACCACTGTGGGGGGGGGAGGAGATGTTTAATAGCGGCATAGCAAAAAAGGAGTGGCGTGTATCGATCATCCCAGGGTAAGTAATAAAAAAAAAAAGAGAAGGTAAGCTTTACGGTACCGGAGGGAACGAGGGGGAGGGAGGAGACTTAAACTCAAAGAAAAATATAAAAGAATGTGTCGTACTCAACAGGGGATAATGGGGGAACGCGGTCCCTCGAATGTAAATAGGGGGGAAATAACAGGAGGAAAGTGGAGGCGAAAGGCTTAATCTGATATTCAATCAATGGGTTAGCAAGACTCATTGAAAAGTTTAAGGAATTAAAAGAGATTGTTACTCTTCGCCGTGGAGAGGGGACAAAAGGGCAGTCCTCCGTAGGGCAGGAACGGGAATAGAGAAATGGGGTGAAAAAGGGAAGGATCTTCTAATCTAAGTGAGAGAAGTTAAAGTCAAAGTCCAGTGAGGGAAGGGGGTGTACCAAAATCTAACTCTCGCGTGGATACATTAAAGGGATTTAACTACAAGTGAGGAGAGAGAAAAAAGGGAAGGAGCGATAGAAGGATGTCACTCAGGTTATCTAGAGGAAAGAACAGATTGGTAATTCTAAGCAAATTGGATATAAGTAGAGGGAGGATGACGAGAGACACGTTTGACCACTCGGCGTGGTATAAGCCAGTATATTAAGCGGTGGAAGGGGAGTTGACCCTCCCGTCGAAAGAGAGGGTGTACAGAAGAATTCGCTGGCAAATCATCAGGGGGGGAAAAAAAGAGGATCAAAGGTTCGCTTTGTGGGAAGGAAGAGGGAAAAAACTCCACTGTCAAGGAAGGTAGCGAAGACTTATTAAGGATACAAGGATCGTCACTGTATGAAGTGTAAGAGAGGGAGGGTGAGGCGGAAAAGAAACTGCGGACAGGAAACAAAGGGTCTACTGTGTCGAAAGGGTGGAGGGGAGTCAGATGGCGGCTTTCTACATCAAGGGAGGTAGCGGGAAAATGAGGAAATGGCGATAGGTCTCCAACCGCACGGGTAAGAGGAAGAATTCCGAGGTTAGAAAGGTGGAGCTGTTACGTGGATGGTGAGAAGGAAAGAGGTGACCAGCGCATGATTTGATAAAGTAGGGTGAAGGACGAGGAGTGTATCCTTAGGCTAGGGATGAGGGCAGATGGGAGAGGGAGAACGAGGGGGGTGGATATTACTAGAGGCGCGGGGTGGGAAAACGGTAACAAAAGCCTTCGATAATCAGGGGGGTCAAGGAGGGAGAGAAAAATTCAAAGGGTATCTTCTGGAGTGCTGATGAGATAAAGAAAGGAGGAGGGAACACAGCCTCCGCGCTCTTACACGGTGTCTGGATCGGCCATAGGGGGGGAAAGGGCAGCCTTTCGATTGCAATGGGGGGGGGGGTCGTGAGGTGGGGAAGAAAGTCATTCACGTTCTATCCCTGACCCAGAAGACAGAACTCACATCCCCCTTCGATAAAAGTGGGGTATTGGAAAAGGACAGTGAGGGGTACTCAAGAACGGAAAAGATAGGGACGTGTTCATTTAATATCTCGACAGCGTTGAAGTAGAAATGGAGGGCAGGGGAGGGAAAACGATGGATCAGAGGATGAGACGTGGGGAAAGAGATTTGAATCAGTACAGGGAAGAGACGATGAAAAGATACCTAGTGAGGAGGGAGTTGTTAGCTTTACGTACGACGGATAAGGAGGTGGGATGAAAAAGGCTCAGCATAATACACAGGAGGGAAGCGAGGGATAGAGAGAGAGGAAGGGATTTTGTACTCCGAGCGTGGAGGGAAGGAGGAGGTAGGGACCTGGAGAAGAGGGCACAGGCGATATTCTAGCAGAGGGGGTAGCGAGAGAGGGGATGAACAGGTTTTTCAGACGGGGGGGGGGGAGTTACCGAGGAAGGAAAGGTCTCTGCTCTCAGAGGGAAAGGGGGGGAGACATAAGAGGGGGTCAAAGGGGAAGGAAGAATGGACTGATCTTCTGAAGATATGAACGAGGGGGTCAGGAGAGGAGCCTTCTCTTCTGGGGTGAGGTGCGAAATAGTAGGAACCAGTTCTGGAAGGATGTGGATGGGGCAGCGCTGGCCATCCGAAAGGGGGGGTTAAACGGGAGCATCGGGGAATAAAAAGAGAGGGGCATGCTATCATCGTATAGGAGGCGCGGAGATGGGGGAGGAGAGAGGGGGAAACTTCCGCTTTTCCTCAGGAGAGTGGGATTAAATGAGGGAAAGTGCGTTTTGAAAAGAGTAGTCCTCGCCTGTTAGGGTGGGGCTAGAGGGTGTGGCCCCTTCTTACCTCGGAGGAGAGAGGGGAGAAGAAAAGTGCACGCCTTTGCTGCAGGGGTAAGGGTATCAGAAGAGGCCGGGTATACAGGTGAGAGGAGAACTTCTACCGCAGGGAAAGGGGGGGGGAAGGGGAAGAAGAAGAATTATCGAAGGAAGAGAGAGAAAGGAAAAAGGAAAAGTGGGTGGGGTGCTTACTTGTCGTCTGCAGAAAGAATAGTGGTGGCTCAATGGGTGAAAGTAATGGGCTAGGGTGGAGAGGACCTGATGGGGGGAAGCAAACAAAGAGATTAGGGGTAGGTTCTTTCCTGCAGGGAGGGAAACAGGAAGGGGAAGGCTGGGATGGGAAAAAAGGGGGGAGAGGGGTGCTTATATGAGTAGGAGACACCATCGCGCAATATTCAGAAGCGGGCAAAGATACCTTTTCCAAAGATTTGGGGGACAAATAGGTGTGAAGGGTAGCGTAAAGGAAAATGCACTTCGACCGCAGAGGGAGGGGGGAGTAGTTTAGGGTAGGCAGGGTGGGGTAATAAGAGGGCGACTTTATCACCGGTACGACTTGAGGAGAATACAGTGTGACAGATGGTCTGCGGGAGGAGAATGACTCCACTCGTCCTTCATGGTCCGTCACTGGGGCACTTGAGAAATATGAGAAGGCGTCTCGCCAGTTAGATAGTCACGTGGGATTAGATTGAAAGAAGAGGGTATCTTCTACATGGCCGAACACGCGGGGGAGAGGGTCAGCGGTTAGATGATGTTTTGGGCAGTAAGAGAAGAATGCGCCTTTAGTGGGTGAGAACGGGATAGAAAAATAGGGAGAATGTTTGGGACGGACTCTTCTAAGAGAAGCGGTTATGTAATGTAGTGAAGAAACGAGAATACTATTTCTACCAGGATGGAAGATAAAGTAAAAGTTAGATGAGGGAAGTAGGGGGCAACATCTTGATCCGAAGAAATGTTCAATATAAAGTGTCACAAATACTGCAACGCAGGGAGCATGTCTGTGCAGCTCAGCGATTCTATTTATGTGAAAGATCAAACTGGACTCCTCCAGGAGCCCTTGTGCATAAAGGGGGGATAGTAGAGTGAGAAGCAGTGTAGGGGGCAAAGAACGCCCGGGGTCAACTTGCCTACCTCAGGGGCGGTAGAAAGAGGAGGACCTTAATCTTTTACTGAGGATTGAGGGAAAGTGCACACACCAGGAGAACGGCGCTTTCCATTTACGAGGGATTGGTGGAATGACAAGTAAGAAAGAATAAAGATAAAAGTGATGTGGAAATTAATAAGAAAAGGTTCTTAAGGTATATAGAAAGGAGGGGGGAGAACTACCTCATGAAAAATGGGGAGGGGAGATACGCATTTTTATTCAGGGAAGAGAATGAGGAAGGGTTGTGGTATTCTCGGCATGAACTGAAAGGAGGGAAAACTTCTGATCAAGAACAAAAAGAGGGGGGAGGAGGGTAGACTCTATCATCAACCAGGGATAGGATTTGAGGGGGAAGGGGAGACCCATGGGTAGTGGGGAAGCGAAGCGGAGGTTGAAGAGAAATTTGGGGGAGAGGAGAAGCCATCCCTTTATAGAAAATGATCGTTGGAGTGAACAGGGAAGGGGGGAGGAAGATTAAGCATGGGAACAGGAAGGGTAGAAAAAAATACCTATTTAAGGGAAAGTGGTCTCATAACCGGAAAAATAAATGTAGATAATTCTCATTTGACATAAGCTAAAGAGGGACACAGAAATAACGTACATAGGAGAGATCTTGTTCTCCTAAAGAAATCTAGCAAGAAAAAGAAAGGGGATTAACCAGGGGAGGAAAAAAAAGGAAGCAAGTGACCGAAAGAAGGAGTCCCTTATAAAATCCCGGGGGTACTGGAAGAAAGGAGATTAGAAATCTCCTCCTCTGTCAAGTGCGGTGATACCGCTAGCGTCCATTTTAGGTGAGAAGGAGGAAACCACTTGTGGATGTCGGAAGAGTTGATCACAGTGCTAGTGGGGCCCTGGGTGTTAAGCATACTCTAAAGGTGAGAGGGTAGTGCTATATGCCATTTGTAAGGGTAAAATCTTCACTTGATACTATGTGTAAGTAGCACCGAAAAAGCCTCGCTCATAAGCTAGGTGGGACTCAAAGCATGGGCTGGGATGAAGTTAGAGAGTTCCCCTCAGGTGTGTTGACTACGACAAGGAAGGACTGGTAGTCACTCTGAATACTCAAGTGGGCTGGATCTTGACGAACACAAACGAAGGCAGTGGAGGATTAGTAAAATATAATATATAGGATGAAGATACGAAGAGAAACAGAGAAGGAAGGAGGGAATGTCAGATTTTATGTAGGGACGTGGATCGGGGAAGCTGAACTAGAAAAAAAAGGTCAGATTCTTTGGCAGGGTGGGGAAGGGAGGAAAAACAGAAAGGGGACTATCATTCTTGTTCCGATCGGGAAAGACCGGAACCTGAGAGAAGCACGAGCGACTTAAATCGAGGGATACTTTAGTGAAGATAGGGTGAAAGAAGTCTCTGGAGGAAGAAAAGGAGGGAAGAATACTATGTGAAAAGACGATCATTATTTTTAAAGGAGGGAGAGGGTTATTTACTTAGAGGGCACAAGACGGGGATAAAGTTGTACCTGCGCCTTCTACACGTGGCGGGAAGAAGTAAGAAGGGGGCCATAAAGTGATTGTTCGCACGCAACGGAATAGTTTTAAAGAGAAGATACATTTTCCTGGTAATATATTTGAGGAAGTCGAGGAAAATGAAACAAGGACGCTATGGTGGCAAAAGCATGGCTGTGTGATGATATCTAAGGATGTGGAAAAAACAGGGAGGAAGGGAAAAGTTCTTGGGAGCAAAGGAAAGGGGTGAAAGGAGATCGTGCTTCTACAGAGGGAGAAAGATGTACGAACAGGAAAAGATCCGTGATACGTAGGGGAGTGTCGAGAGAGGAGAAGGGGAAAGGCGTGAAATCACTGCGAAATAGATCAAATGAGAGAGGATAGGGGGGGGGGAGGTTAGCTGTCCTTACAAAGGAAGGGTCATATTGGAGGGACGATCCTCGTCGGACGGAAGTAGATGAAGGTCAGAGGCATTTTTTCCTCGCCGGGAGAGAGGGAGTATTTTTGTTTGAACCGAACAAAATAGCAAAAGGGAAACGCTCCTGTTCCAGATGGTCAAGGGTGGGGGAAGGAAAGCTTCTATAGGATTGCGCTGTACGGAGTAGAAATCCTGTCTAAGGTTAAACATTGACGGTAAAGAGGGGAGGATAGAGAGTAAAGGGAGAAAGCTTTTCGTTCATTAGGTATGGGGTAGAAATTAAGTGGAAAGAAGGGGGGGGAGAGGAGCCTCTTTGCTCGGGCAGATAAGAGGAAGGGGGAAGGGAAATCCATAGTCCAATTGTCGAGTATCAGATGTGGATAAGAGAGAGTACATGATACAGATGGGAGAGGATGCGCACTCGCGAGGAGAGAAGATAGAGGGCTGGGGGGGTGCAAGGTCGATACAGGGCTCAAATTGAAAAGGGTGGTAGGTTTTTGAGAGTAGGTGCACACGGCTTCAAGTTAAGGGGAGCGAAGAAAAGACAGAAGGCTCCAAGAAGAGAAAAATAGCTTCTGCCATGCCTAAGTGGAAGGGTGAGGAGCAAAGGGGAGGGAGTGAAATTTTCTGACGCGCAGGTGTGGTAGAGGAAAAAAGGGGGGAGAACTTTAATTCCTCGCGGGAGTGTCAGTTATTTTCGGAGGGGGAGAAAGGAAATGGCCCATGTCTGTGCTTCCGGCAGGGGGAAGGGGAGATTGTGGTAGAAAACGAGTGGATTCATGACCCCCTACAGGTTAAAAGAAAAGAGGGATCCTTCGAAAGAGAGGAATTGTCTTTCATACCAAATGGGTGATCAGGAAAGGAGTAGAAGGGAAAAAAGATTAAACTCAAAAGCCTGTCAACGACTCAAAGGGAGGGATGGGCGGTTATAAGTTCTCCGATAAAAAAAAGAATGAGGAAGCATAGGGATAAGGATGAAAGCAAGTCCGATTGCGAGGAGAGGTACCAGGGTTGGAGAGAAGGTCGGTAGAAAGAAGGGGAAAAAACAGAAGCGCTTCCATATGGGGAACTAAAGCCGGGAATTCTGATAGTCTCTCCATATGGGGAGGAATAGAGAGGGAGCCAGTCAGAACTGGGAAGATGGTGAAAAGGCGCTGATTGCCAGCGCCTGCAGTAACAAGGGCAGTATAAAGAGGAGGATGCTAGGGTAAAAGGGGGGAAAAGAACAAAATGAAAGAGAAAAGATTTTCCACTTCATAAGTAAAATAAAAATCGCCATACTAGTATGGGAAGGGAGGCTTACCTCCTAAATAAGTAGAGGAGGGGGGACTAGAAAAAGGAAGGAGGCAGATACAAATAACAATACCGGTATATTGAAGAGAATGATCTCGTCCTTGGGACGATACGAGAAGTTAAGGGGAGGGAAAGAAAAACTGCTAGTCCCACGCTGGGCGGAGTAAAGGTAAATAAAGAAGCAAGCATCTCTGACGCATAAAGGTGTTAAAAGTTTAGGGGCTTCGCTGATCTTGCCTTATAGGAGGAAAAATGTATAAAAGGCATCATAAAGAGGGATGGGGGAGCGGAGCGAATTCCCAAAACCGGGGTGCCGAAGGGTATATAAAACGGAGAAAATGAAGATGAAGAGGTATAGTGAAGGTAAAAGAGATTACTTAGAAGTAGGGAAAAAGTTGCTTACAATTCAATTGTGAAGAGAGAGATGGATAAGGGTGTGCGGGAGGAGAGGGTAGGGTTCATGATTAACAGAATAGGCAGGGGGGAGAATAAGAAGAAACAAATTTTCAGATGGGGCAGGACGATAAAATGGAAATGAGGGGGGGAGACAAGGCATGAATACCACACGTGAAATGTGTTGGGGGGGGTATGAAACAGGTGATGGTGGTGTCAAGAATGCTTCTGTGTAAAAAAGAGCCGAAAGGGGAAAGAGTACGTTTTAGAAGGGCAACGAGGAAGGTTTAAGAACAATAAAAAGGAGAGGTCTGTGCCTCTTCGGAATAGACAACTGTTGGAGGGGAACAAGAAAGTCGCCAAGCCCGGGAGGGAAAGGAATAAAGGGGGATAAGGTGAGAGACTCGCGTCATCTGGAGACGATGTATATAGATATAAGTAGAAGGACATTTTCCTTATTCAGATAGAACTCTAAGAGAAAAAAGAGACGGACTCAGGTTGGCTATAGAAGAAGAAGATGTACTAACTTTTAGAGGTGGGGAAGAGTGCTAAACGGGATTGGGGAGAAACTAAATCCCGTCAGTAAACGTCTGGGTTATAGGGGGGAAAAAGAACCTAAATTCTGGCCACGAGAGGAAAGGGTTAATCATCAGGGGGGGAGGGGGAACTTTACCGTATATCTTCACTCCTATAAAAATGTGAAGGGATAGGGGAAAGGGGGGGGGTTGCCGTCGGGGCAACAAAGGTGAATAGATATAGAGAAG
>Ga0179593_1810946_pt1 | contig 22230 bp, 25 predicted proteins | sample CZODoug2_1_08_16_FD_185931 | JGI IMG/M metagenome (GOLD analysis project Ga0179593, IMG submission 185931) | Vadose zone soil fungal communities from Angelo Coast Range Reserve, California, USA - CZODoug2_1_08_16fungal (PacBio error correction) | ecosystem: Environmental > Terrestrial > Soil >...
TGAGAGACTACTGAAACGGAAAAAAAGATTGCCTACGCGTGGAGAGATCTCAAAAAGGAGGAGGAAAATAGGGGAAAAGGCACGTGGAATGTCCGTAGGCCGGGGGATAGTCGTATCGCTTTTACGAATCACTTCGACCGGTCAGGGCCATTTCGGTCGCAACGGGAAAGAGGGGGGGGGGGAACGCGGGAAGGAGTGTTCCTTATTACGGGCGATAATGAACAAGCAAGGACTGGGTGCGCCCAAACGGGGGGAGGAGGGCATTTTCTGAAGGGGAAGAGGGGGGAGGGCATCTTGGACAAAGGGGGATCGGGAGAACGCTCCCGAGGGTCACAGCCGGTGGAGATTCCATAAAAAAAATCATGGAAGGATTTTGGTCCGCAGGCATCGAGGCGGAAGCAAAAACATCGAATCGTCAAGCAAAGAGAAGCTATTGCAGACGAAAAAATCGACCTCTGCGGGGGGAGAGACACCGTAAAAGATCCCTGGATGTGAAAAAGGAAAACTCTCGCTATTGAGTCGATAAAGAAAGATCATCCTTGCACCGGATGGGAGAAAGAGACCGAAAAAAGAAAATCTTAGTGCCTTTAGAAGGGAGAGCGAGTGAGCCGAACCAAAAAAAAACCTGTTCTTGTACCGTCGACGTAAGGAAAAAAGGGGGCCCTGAGGCCTCTGCTCTCGGGGAGCGGGGTGATGGTGCGAAGGTCGGACGAGCCGAAGAAAACGAGGCCAAAGGAAGTAGGGGGGGACCTAAAAAGAGTCTCCGTATCGGGGAGCCGAGATCGTCGCTGAGAGGGTTTCCGAATGGTGGGACCTTTTTAAGCAAGAGCTACGGAGCGTTCTTGCAGGGGTCCTCCTCATCTGGAGAAGAAAAAAAAGTTGACCGGGCTGTCCCTTCTCTCCCTTTCATATGGGGGGGAAGTTTAAAGGGGGATATTTCTCAGCTCTAGAAAGATTGTCATCATCTTCGGGGTTAAGCAAAAGGAAAGGGCTACTATATATCTGCAACCAAGGATATCTGGAGGGGCCTCAATAGACTGTCCGTCCCGCACGTCAGGTCGGAGGGGTTGTAGGGAAGAAGGGGGGAACCCTTATCGGAAAAAAACCTTACATGCCTTCGGATTGGAAGGTTCAGTAGGCTCATTAGGGTCTTCTGATGGGAGGTTAACGGACACTGAATCTTTGGACTATACAGGGGGTAAAAGGGGACCGAATTACCTGCAGTCAAGGTCGAAGTCTCCTCCTAGGAGATATACCCTAGGGGGGAAGCGAACCGCGGCTGGACCTTAAGAGGAGCAGATGGCATTGGCTTTACCGGGCACTAGATCCTGTGGACTGGAAAAGAGTCGAGCCGGCGATAAAAGAAAAATGCGAGCGCGGCCGCCCCCTCCAAAGGCCAATGGGAAAACCGGACCGAATAGAAAAAAGGGAAGACGAACAACATCAAGAGACAGGCGTGGGAGGGGGGGGGAGCCGCGGCGGAGATGTTTTCTCTTCTAAGGGTGAGCACAAGGGGAAAAAAAGAAAGCATAGGCCTTACAAAAGAAAGAAGACGTCAAAAAACCTGGTAGATCTTTCTACCTAGGTTCCTTCCATGAGGATCTCCTCGGCCGTCTCCTTGGCCGCAAGAAAAAGGAAAAGGGAAATCCGCAAGGACCTTTCGACAATGCTCTCCATGAAAGAAGCTCTCACGGTAGGGGGAAAACTCAATTTCGTGTAGTATCGAGAAGGCGAGACGTACTATCTTTCTCAGAAAAATCATCATCCGTAGGAAAGGCGCGGTGTCGGTCTCATGAGGCAGGCACAAACTTAAGCCCGATCTCTAATCATCCTGGAGGAGCCGGTAAGAGGGAAATTCAGACAGAAGGTTCATTCAAAAAAGGAGAGAAGGAAAGATCAGGGCCTCTCTCGCGGGTTTGTTCACTAAAGGGACTCTTGGGCCCCTCCTTCTCGAACTGATCAAGGCTTGGAGTGGGTACCAATAGCCAAAAAACTTTCAGGGGGGACGGTTTCTCCAGGGGAAGTTAAAGGCACTTTTCACTTGGGGTGTTCTCGAGCGCAGGGGTCCTGTCAAAGCCCAAAAGTTCCCCCTCGCGGGAGATTGTAGGGGGCGTTCTAAAGGCCGGAGCTTCGGACGAAAAAAAAAGCTCTTCCCCCCTCACCCGGCGCGTCAAGCGCAGGAAAATGCGCCCTCTCGAGAAAGGGGAAGGATTTGAGGGGGCCCCTCAAACTGGGTAATCGGGTTATGGGTTTTGGAAGGTGACTAGGCAGATCGCCACATCCGGGGAGGAAAAGGCCTTCGCGGGGGGGGGGAAGGGACTACCGGGAGGTCTTTGACCGGCGGGATTCGACATGAACGTGTAGAAAGGGAGAACGTCTAGAAAACCAAAGGGGGAGGGACTTCGAGACGTCGAGGGAGGGTCTCATCGAGCCCTGCAAAAAAGTCCGCCTTCTGTGATAGCTGGGGGAAAGGGAGGCGAAAAGGGGGGGCTTTGGCCCCGACAGAGAGCCTTGGCGCGTGAGGTCGCCTTACAGTGGAAAAGAGAGCCATGTGAGTGATCCTATTTCGGGACGAAGATTTTATAGACCACAACAACAAAAGGGAGGGAGTAAAATATATATAAAAAAGATCGGTAGGGGACTACCAATCACCAGGGGGGAGAGGTTCCGATCAATATCCTCCGCGTTAAAAGACCTTATTGTAAAGAAAAAAGATGTTCTTCCCGCGCAAGAGTCTAAGGAAAGAACCTGATCCTCAAATTAGGAAAGCATACATCGTGAGGAGATCACCCTAAGCACTTTCTCTAATATCTGGATCTCCTTCTAGTGCAGGGGGAATAAAGGAAAAGAAGATCATATGCAAGTAAAGACCCCCAAGAGGTCTATGGGATAGTCCAAGATAGGAACCCTTCCGGAACCCTACATGACCGAAAAAAAATGGAGACAGATCGGAAAAAAAGGTGAGCCGAAAACATAAAAAAGATAGCCGGACCAAGATTCAAAAGGGGTCACCCTCCAAAAAGGGCGTCCACTTAAAAAAAGCGAGGAGGGGGGGGGGGTTCGTGCGAACTACTAAAAGAAGCGCGTCGGGAAGAAATCCTGCACTAGGAGACGGAAAAAAAGAAACCGACGCGGGAAGGGGAAAAGAAGGAAATCTTGCATCACACCAAAAACACCTTTCCCCGTAGCGGAGAGATTAGGACGGGAGGGAAGAAAGTTGTGTCCGCAGAGAAAAAAATAAAGGAAGGGGCTAGAAGTAGGAAAAAAGGGGGGAGACCCTGGATTACAGAGGTAGCAAGCGCTGGGAAACTTCCTTCTGTGAAGGGTGAAGGTAAGCGATTGCTAGAAACCGATGCCAAAGGCGAGGGGGGGCGAGAGGCAGCAAAGGGCGCAGGAAGGTTGCCGAGGGGGAGCACAGAACCGCGCGAAACACATTGAGATGATGGGCTCTCTCCGGGAGGGGGTTCATCGCCTTGTCTAAATATTGATCTCGGGCTAAAAGACATTGGGTGGGGGGTCCACAAGGTCGAAAAAGATCCAGGGAATTTTTCTCGGAGCAATGGAGGGAGATGCTCCAACGGAAAAAAGGGAAAAGGATGCCTGCAGGGGAGGGGAGGAGGGAGCAGGGTTGTCCACAGAAGAAATTCCAGGCTGGAGGAACCTCCTCGGAACCAATTAGGGAAAGTTCCGTAAGAAATCTAGAAAAAAGAAGGAGTCATTGTAGGGTGGCCTCGGGAAAGGGAGCCATCCGGAGAGTAAAAAAAAAAAAAAAAGGTGCCTGTCTCGCAATGACAGGACGTTGGTTTCCTTGGGGATGGAAAAAGAGGACATTTTTAGGTCATTAAGTAGGGAAAGAAAGCTTCTACGAGGGGCGGGAACAAGGACTTTATCTGGGGGACTGGAGTCCTTCAATGACATAAATTGATATAGAGAAAATTTTACCAGAAGGCGAAACATCATAAGAAGAGAGGCTAGAGCGACCTTTCAAAGGGAATATTTCCTGCCTGTAAGCGAGGTCACAAGGTAGTAGGGAGCTTGACTGGGGGGGAGCCATCCTGACAGCGCTAACTTGTAAGGTTTCGGAGATGACCTTCGACTAGATGCAATAAAAGGGCAGACTCGGCTTCTATAGGACTCATTTGGTTCGGGGAGGGGGGTAGACCTCGGAATCCTAACGTCCCTTGAGCTAACCAGGGTTCTTTACTGGGTCTTCAGGGCGGAGATCTTCTCGGGGGGAGAAAAAAAATAGGAATTCGGGGGAGGAGAATTCACACCGTCGGGATGAAGGAAAAATCGAAGAATCTTTCTCCCATATCTAACTTCTCGATGTAGACCAGCACCAACATCGAACAAAAGGACGAAAGGAGTTCCACTTCCGGGTTGGATGCGCATCTATTAGTAAAATCCTCAAGGCCCCCGGCCATAAGAGGACGACGGTATGAACGACACTTACAAAAGGGGAAAAACCTGAGGAAGGGGAAAGTCCTCTCTCTTTACGAATGATTAAGAGACTCGGGGCCGTGAACCTAGGACTGAGCTTTGCGGATTCTTTTGGTCGAAAAGGGAAGGCCTCGGATGCCTGGGAGGACTGGAGACCTTCTCCAGAGCAACCCCAGCAGACCGATGGTTGAAGAGGAGGTACCCCATTGAGACGTTCTTATAGAGAAAGGGCCCTTAAACCCTAAGAGGAATCCAAGGAGCACTTCAGAGGCGGATTATACATTCACAGCCTTTTAAAGGGGGACCGTGCGGAAGACTGGCTGAAACTTGAAAATTCCAGGCGAAAGAACTCCCTTGAGAGGAACCGCGAAAAATAGGTCTATTTTTGTGGGGGGTTTGAAAAAGAAATTCTCGAGGACTTCTGTCGAGATGAACTTCCGGGACCAAAAAGGCCATGGGAGGGGGAGTTCACGAAGGGGGGGCTCCCGGCGCTTGAATCAGGGCTCTGTGGCGCACTTCCGCTGGGGAAGCCCTTCCGGGGGGGCAAAAAATGTTTTGGGGGATGTTGCGAAGTAAAACCGCTGGGGGGACGCAGAGAAAAAAGGGGCGCTTGTCCGTAAGAGAAGGAAGAACAACAGGAGCAGCCAATGCAACGAGAAGTGTGGCTCACGTGGCTAAAAAAATCGAGCGGACAGGGCCGCGTCCATTCAGAAGGGAAACGTATTTCCCTCGGGGAAGAAGACGAGGGGCCTACATGTAGTAAAAGAAACAGGGGGTCGGCGACCCGAGACAAAAAAAAAAAAGATCGGAAATTGTCAGAAGGGGAAAAAGCACACGGGGAAGCGCTGAAAACGGGATGAGGAAAGAGGGAAAAGAAAGGAAAAAAAAATCCCCTTTTATTCTCCCTTAGATGGGGGACTCAGAAAAGGGTCGGCGGGCCGAAGAACACGGGGGAGGAACAGGGAGCAACGCAGGGGGTGAGCGTGTAAATCAATTTCCTTGGAGGGAAGGGGGAAAGCGCTCCTGCAGAAAAGGTTTAGGAAAAAGTGCTCAAATTTTGGGGCAGTGGGGGACGATTGCGAGAAAAAGGGGGGGGGGGGGACATCTTACTTACAATCCTCCCAAAAGGGGACTAAGTGCGGCCCAACGACAAAGCCGGGGAGGAGAACATCCACAACATATAGTTGAAGACCGACAAGGAGTCCGAAATCTGGAAAGAAGTCGGGGCAACATCCTGAGAGGGCCCTCCTACAAGGAAATTCAAGCCCCCTCAGAGGGGAGAACGGGGTTCCAGGGAAGAGCTCGACAAGAACGGCGGCGAGATCCTGAACCAAACGACATGGCGAGGGGGGTAAGACGGAAGAAAATAATTAGACAGTCAAGGGGATAGTGGACCTTCTGGAGAGACGGGGTACAGGGGGTCTGGAGTGTCCTTTATAAAAAGAGTGCGTGCAGACGTGGGCCGAAAAAATGAGGGGTCGAGGAATATCGGGGGGAACTTAAGAGGATGTTTTCAAGCTTAGCGGTCCAAGGTGAGTCTGAGGGACCCTCCTGTGCTGCTCCTTGACTTTCTCGAGGTGCTTCCTCGGGCTAGGAGCTCTGAAAGGAGATGGGAGTTCCCCCCCCTCCTTCCGCTAAGAGAGAAAGGAAGGGGTTCAGTCGTGGCGGGGTTCCGTAGACCGAGGCCCTCGACGGGGAAGGGGCCTTCCTCGAGAGGGAAGATTCCTATTTCGCAGGTGGGGAAGAGGGTCTTACTGGATCCTGGAAAAAGGAGACTTATCTAAGAAGGATCTTATTTGGCGGTTCGCCCTCAGCGGGAGGAGTACACCACCTCGGCAAGGGAGATTCCGGAGGGAGATCTCTATGGGTTTTCTGGTCTGAAGGTTATGCCATTTTCATAGAAGACAGAGGAGGGAGAGCCCAGGGGGGGGACAGCAACAATGGGGGGTTAATATACATACTGAGATATGAGACCCAACGCCCGTCTTTCTTCAGTCAGATCTCAAGGGAAGTCCCTCCCAAAGTAGTTCTTTGAGGATGTAAGGGGTCTTCTCCGATAGAGAAAGGCGGGATACTAAGAGGAAGTACATTCTTCTGGATTGGGGGGGGGCAGTAGCACGCCTGGAGCATCTCGCGAGAAGGGAGGGTTTCCCTGCAAATAAGGGGGGGGGGGCAGGGTTTGACGGGACTCCTTACCGGAAAATAAGCCAACGGTTCCAAGAGATAGCCGTGAAAGGGAAGGAGAGTTCTCTACCCATCTGCTTTAAAAAAGTCGTCTTTAGACCAAAATGGTCCATTCCTCTTCTGTGACCCCCGGGGAGGTCAAAGGGTCTTTTTTTTCCTGTGGTAGTCCCGGTCACCTTTCTGGGTCCACTCCAAAGCAGAACCCACAAGGCCCCCCACCCAAAGTGTTTCCACATGGCCCCCCCCAGGGTGGGCGTCCTCGGGGGAAGACCAAGGAACGGCACGCCGGACAATTGGAAGGAGCAAACAAAAACACCAAAAAAACGGCTGCTGGAAAAAGAGATCTATTCAACACAAAGACAATGATTTTGGAATATGTATCTAAGAGGGGCACTTAAAAAGACGTTTGAATTTTAAACTCATGGGGGTCCGATCAGAATCTGGCATGCTCCAGGCCGGGGTCTCAGCCGCGTTTCCTGGACTCAGATCTCTCTCCTATGAAGGAGAACTATCGCGTTCCAGAAGCGCATCAATACCTGGGGTGGGGAGACCAGCTCTACTCAATGCCGACTTTAGAAGGGGCTGGTAAAGACACCACATTTCTGAGGAAGCGCTCAAGCCATCGCTTCAGGATCTTAGTCAACATCAATCCGTGACTGGCTTTGTTAGGTCGCAAGGGGCTCAGAAGAACCTGAGGAGAGTCTCTAAGCAAGTACGCTCGAGAAAAATTGCGGGAGGATCTTTCAGGAAGAACAGCGTAATTCAAGATAAACCACCTTCACTACGAGGCCTAGGACACTATGGGGGGGGGGGAGAAAAGTTTCTGGGGGAGACCACGAATGGGAAATCTTTGGTCGGGGAGCCACCCCAGTTAGGGAAAAGAAACGCCTTACGACTACTTTTTCAAGGGATGCGGAGTTGTGAGCTCCTGTTCAGAGGAAAAAACCTTTCCTTCCAGAGTCGGGGGGAGGGGGAGTTTTCTTCTCCGAAGAGATTATTACTCTCAAAAAGGACGCCCTCGCTCATATAGACTGGGAGGCCAGGAATTCTTTTATAGGAGGTCCGCGGGGTTATCCCATCAAACATTTATGGTGTGGGAGATTGAGATTGAAGTCTTTCGGAAATCTTCCTATATGGTCAAAATTACTAGATGGGGCGGGCTTGGTTAGGGAAACCGATACCAAGGAGGGGAAATTGGGGGTCTGATCGCTTCTACATTATCAGAGACAAAAATTTAGAAAAAAATACGATCGGGGGGGCAGGTCTATACGGCTTTCGCATAGACCCGATTAACTATCCGAAGGGAGAAGTCTTTTGCTTCAGGAGGGAGAGTGGGGGCCCGAAAGAGACGCCACTCCTTCTGGGTCAGCCGGACCGCTTTCTGAAAAAAAAAGTTGAGGGATGCCGGAGGGTCTTTCCGAATTTTGCAAGCCAAAAAACGGGGGGAAAAAGATATACTCCCAGGGGAGAAAAGAAATCCGTGCATAAAGGAAAATTGGAGGAGGGGGGAAAAGGCAAGCGTTGGACTCAAAAAAAAAAAGGAAACGTATTTTAGGGACTTTCGGGGAAACACTGCTCTCCGGAAGTGCATTCAACAGGGAAAAATCCCACAATTGTTTCTCATCATCATGGGGGGCGAAAGCGCGACAGGGGAGGCAGTATAGAATGCGGTAACGTCGCTTAAGAAAAAAACAATGAAGGGGTTGCCGAAATGGGGATAGCCGAATCCCAGAGTCAGAGGTAGAGTCCATAAAGGAAAAAGGCCTCAAGGCCCCCGACAGAGTTCCTGGAACTTAAGTAAGGCCGCGTTATGGCCTCAATTCCTTACAAGTCCTAAGGAAGAGACTCCCTTTTGAGGGGAGACCCCTCTCAGCGTCCACTTCATTCACATATAAAGGACGCGGTTATATTGCTGCCCAAGAAAAAGTCAGGGGGCCGAGAGAGCGTCTTTATCTTCAAAGAGAAAGATAAAAACTCAACCCCGACCCTAACCCGCACTCTTATGGGGTTAACAGAGTCTCAAAAAGAAAAAGCCTCCACCAGAAAATGAGAAACGCATGATAGGATCTTCGAAGGGGTGTCCGCAATTGAAGAGGGAGAGGGAAACCTATACCGGAACACGCAGAACGAGAGGGCCACTTTCTTGCCGGGGTTATATTCTTTGGGTAACACGATGGTAAACTTCGCGAAAGTCTCTTGGAAAAGATCTTAAAGCCTGAAATTCTTGCGTGTCCCTCTTCGAGTTTCCTTCTTCTCAGATGAGCTCGGGAGGCTCCCACGTCTCGGGAACACTCCCGGTGGACCTTCTTTATCTGGGTTTAGGGGCAGAACTCTTCACGGGCCGGGGGGGGATGGGGGCCGGGGGCGAAAATCCCTTGGGTTTACAGAAGGGAACCTGGAAAGACCCTTCCTCTTCAGGGGACTGAGAAACGTGGTGCCAGACTATGGTTCCTAGAAACCCCCTCATTCTTCGAAGGTCCTAGGAGGAGTAAGATGGGCTTCAAAAGGGAGTTCTCGTCCAGAGAATAAGGGAAAAAAGGGCAATGTTCTCTTCAAGAAAAGTAAAAGCCTCGGCCAAAAATTCGGTTAAGGTGCCAAAAAGGCTGTCTCCTCCATAAGGGATGCGTCATTGTTAGGGGGGGGGGGGTTGCCAAAGATCCAATTGCTGAATAATTGAGAAGTTCCCGGGCTAATTAACCAAGGTTGGCAAGAGGGAAATGTTTGCTTTCCCCCAGGGGGGGGGGGGTCGTTCAAAGCACTTCTTGGAGAGGAAAGCGAAGCGATCCAGGTAAAAGACTCGTGTAGTGGGGGTGGGGACCTGGAAAAGAAAAAAAGAAAAATGACATTAATTTTTCGAAGAAAAAGTGAAGGGGAATCTAACATGCAGACAGTAGGGAGTAGCTGCGACCGATCCGGGCGTAGGCAACCTGCCGGTCCGGAGAAAAAAGTCCCGAAAAGTCTTGCGCAACCTCGCCATCCTTCCATTTAATGTATTGAAGGGTTTTCCGAAAAAGAATAAGCACCAGGGGAGGACTTTTCTGCGGGAGGGAATCCTTTTGAAAAAGGGCGGGGCTCCGACCTAAAAGCCGAAGATATAAAAAAACCTTTTTTGGGGGGAAGGGAAGGGGGAGGGCTTGGAGCAGCCGACCGGAAAAATCAGGGGTCTCCGGAGGGGACTTCTCCTTCACAGGAGGGAGAAAGATTCAATCGGGTCATATCGGAGCAATGAAATTTCTTGCAAAAGAGATTTCCGCGGAAAAAAAAAAAGCCGCCGCGGAACAAACGCACCTATCAGGGCGTGAAAAAAAAGCTCGACGAAACCTCGGCCAGACAGACCGGAAAATCACTCTTCCCCAGAAGAATTCCCCATCGAAGAGAAATTCGGCATATTCCTCTGGAGACATAGGCGTTACTTCGAGAGCGGTGCCTTTCTCTGTTAGAGAAAAATATCTGTGAAAGGGTGGTGACTCCTCATTCCGGGATCGGGAAGCGGCCTTTAAAGAATCAACCCAGAGCCCTTCTCGATGCTTGACGTACGCCAGAAAAAAACGGAAAGGGAGAATTGAATATCTAATTCGAATGAAAAACCAGAGTCTCGTCTCAAGGGCAATCGCAAATTTAGGAAAAGAGTTTATGGCAGGGGAAAAGTTCTTGAAGAAAGGCGGAACTTAGGGGTACGGCAAGGCAAGGCTGACGATTCCTCCCTTTCTCAAAGGAACAATCGGAAGTGTCCGCTTTTGGGAAAAGCCAGTCGCGAGAAGAGGTGACGGCTGGGGGAAGGGCCGGAGCAAGCCGAGTGGGTAAGGGGAATACAGAGGGAATCCGGGAGGGACGATGGAGGGAATGTGGGCTTAAACAGACCCGCCTGGGGAAAGACTCTGGCCGGACCTTTCCAATGTTTGGGGGGGGGGGGAATTGCTAAGACAGGATGGGGGGTCGGGGGGGGGGGGGGAGAGGGCCCCTCCTTTGGGACAAGTGTCCTTAAAGGGCCACCCAGATCTCCTGTAGAAAAGAAACTGGGGAGGACCCCAAGGCTCCACCCCAAAGTTTTGAGTAAACTGCATTACTAGCAAGAACGGTTATTGAAAAAACAGGGACTCTGACACGCCATCTCGTTGAGAAAGACATGGAACTAGAAAATAGCTACACTACTAACTCAATTGAAGGTAGCAGTCCATGGGCTCTCAAAAAAAAGAAGTATTACACTAAGGCCAGGTGCTCACAGACTGAAAGATCTAGAGGAAGTCGCTTTCTCCGATAACAGGGGAATTTCCAGGGGTCGTCAACGGAGGGGGCGGGAATAAGTTCGCAGGCGACGAGCTACGGTGTGTCCCTAATAGGTGGAGAACAACTTTTCTCAAACGGGGGATGGCGGCGCTCATGGGTAGCAGCCTTACTAAAAATAAAGATGAGAAAAACCTCTCAAAGGGCAAAGCCGGGAAGCCCCCGGTCATGAATACAAAAGAGGGGGAGGGATGGCAGCACCATGTTTCCTCAAGCAGGCAGAAGAAAGCCATAGCGGTTCATGCCCTAAGGGATGAGAGGAACATAAAGAGGAGGATGTCTTTTCCTTCCGGACGCGACAGTCCGTAAAAGCAGGAGAGAGCCGGAAAAAAGAGGAAAAAAACTCCTCCTATGGGGAGTCGATAATAGGAAACATGTGCACCGAATTCCGAAAAGGGGAGACCGCACGTTTGAAAGTGCCTGAGCCTCTTGATAAGAGGAGCCAGGTCGGGAAGGCATAGGAGAAAACGCGGAGGGGGGGTTCCGGCGTGCACCGGAGGGGGCGAGGTGAATTTCTCATTAAAGATCCGCAGCGCGGCCGGCGCGTCACCGGAAATCATCAACCTTCAGGGGAGTCTGAAACCTCTTCGAAGGAGGGGGACTGCGAGATTTAGGGAGGACGGGAGTTACTTGACTTTCTCTCCTTGGAGTTAATAAGTGATTCGTATTGGAGTAGTGACAAATCATAGAAAAGATCCATCACAGTGTAACCTAGCGGTACCTTTTTTTTGCGGATCAGCATCCATGGGAGAGGCGGCATCTCTATTCCCGAAGAATGAATTTTAGGGATCACTAATTCTACGGAACGCGTCCACACGAGGAAGAGGTCCGAAAAGTCAGTCCTTCCCGCAGAAAAAAAAGAGAAGCATTTCGGGTCTAGGTCGGAAGACGGACCCACCATTTTGGAAGATATGGTTCCTTCGTGGGGGGGAATAGTCATTAAATAAAGAAAAGAAAAAGCATATGAAGTTGCCCTGAACGACTCGCGAAAAGAGAATGTGTGTTAACCGAGTCATTAAAGAACACTTCGGGAGAAATCGCTCTGCATGGACTATCTAAATTCGGAAAGGGCCCAGGACCATTTTTAAAAGGGATCGACCAAAAAATGTCAGGGCCCGGCTTTACCTGGAGACAAAAAAACGTCGGGGGACGGCGAAACGGGAGGAGCGGCAAACCGTGTCCCAAACCAACAGCTACGCGGTGGGCCCCAAACCAACGGCCCGCCGTGGGGGGACATGGTCATTAACAAAGGGGTCCTCCAGACAGGCGGGGAGGGGGAAGCCCTTTTCCTCCGAAAAAAAAAAAAAACAAGGACGACTGCAGCGAGGTTCTTGCGAGACCGGGCTTCCCCTCCCCTCCTGGGGGGGTCTCTTAGGGTAAATCCTCTGGACGCACATCGATTGAACCTGAAAACTTTGAGACTATCTTTGCAGGTGTAAGGGGCCTCGGGAACTCTCCTTTCGGAAGAGATTCTTTGCGCAGCGAGATCAATTGGGTGCAACAAGGACCCTGCCTCCTGGAGGAAGAAAAAAAAGTTGCGGTCCAACCACCAAGGCGAACGAAAGAAAAGTCAGAACCAGTCGCGCCGAAGGAGAGCGCATCAAAAGCGGAAAAAATGTCGATCTTTGATGTGAAGAGAGTCTGAGAACTGCCACTCGGGGGAGAAAAGAGGGGCGGCCCTATCTCTAAGAAAGAAACGCTGAGAATATCAGGGGGGGCGGGGGGTCCGGAGGAAAAGGGGTGTTCATGTCACATAAATCTCAAAGGCACTCATCAGTAAGTTGGCGCGTGTCTCTATCGAAAGTGGGTCTCTTTAAGTAGGCCCCTTATCAAGATAGAACAGGGGGGCTTCGACGCCTACCACGATCCTTCTGCGCTATGTAAAGGGGGGGGACTGGGCTTGAGGAAAGAATTTCCAAGAAACCTTTGGAAAAAGTTTCTTGTGGAGGGGCGTCCGAAACCGGAGCTTCTGACGCAGGGACGAAGGCTAAAGGAATCATGGGGAGACCTCTCCCAAAAAAAGAAGGTGAATTTGGTATAGGTGGAAGCGCAAAAGGATTGGTCTGGGGAAGGTCGGGTTCAAAAGTTTCTGAAAAGGAAAGAAACAGGGTTTCCAGGGGACGCTAATTTCGGGGAAGGAAAAGGTCTTGGGAAGGGTCGGACCGGCCGGAAGCTTTTCTGCTGGATGATCGGAATGAGTCAACAAGAGGAAAAAATTTTAAGAGTACGGGGGGGAATCGAGACCTATGGAGCGTGCGTAAAGGAAAAAAAAGTTCTTACTGGACACCCGGTGGACGGCGGCGTGAGGTGATAAGCGCCGACGGGAAGGTTCGTGCCCGAAGAAGGGGAGAAAAAAAGCCGAGCCGGAGGAGGAATGGAGCTTACCTACGCAATGATTGGAAAGGGCAGAGGGAATAGTGGGGAAGATCACAAAAGGGATGGGAAAGTCGAAAGACGAAAGGGGGGCTGCAGACACAGAGTATGGGGAGCCTCGGAGGGGGAATTCCTTCCCCTTAGAAGGATCGAGACCCGACCTGAAAAGCTCCCGTATGTTAAAAGGGGTAGGTCTTAAAAGGTGTTTATCCTCTCAGAACGAAAGAAGGAAAAAAACGAAGGAGTAGGGGGGAAAGGCGCAGCCTACTCAAGTCTAGCCTTCTAGGTGCAGGGAAAAAGTTCTCATTAGGAGACAGACAAAAACTTCGCGGGGGGGCAGTGTAAACTTAAGAAACCCTTCCCCTCCAAAAAAGGAATTGGAAAATATCTTCAAACCAGGGGGGGATAAGACCTCAGGAAATCCGGACCGCTGGAACAGTGTGCGGGACCCGGGTCACAAATGTGCAGGCAGTCATCTTCACCGGCGCGGGCACTCCTTCGTCGAGGGTGGAGGGGCCTCGAAGCGTCTGAGAGGGACCAAGAGGACCCCCTCCAAAAGAAAAGATGAAAGCTTTTAAAGTTTAAGAGAACTCATCCGCAGCCAACCAAAAAATAGCGTCATAGGGAAAAGGTTTAGGGTGTCAAAGCGCCTACCAGCTGGGGATGCGCGTGGCTCCCGATGGAGGGGAAAAAAGTTGCAGAGGGCCACTTACAAATTCTCGTGGAAGGGGGGGTTATAGCTGTGTGAAGGGCGACAAGGGGATCCACTTACGTCGAGGTAGAGCTGACTTCTTCTATAGAGAAATTAGACTGTGCCAGGAGAGTTCGGCAAACGGGGAAAAACATCATTTGGGGGGGGATTTTGCGCGCAATAAATCTAATGGTATTCCTCTGGAAAGAGAGGGAGCCCTTGGTGGGGCACAATTTGGGTGCTCGGATCTCTCCCGGATTGCAAGTTTTTCAGGGTTTTCCAAAGCCTATTCGCCCCGCCGAATCGGCTCGGCAATAAACGGAGACTAAGGAGGGGGGAGTCCCGAAAAGGGGGACATAGGCTTAGGGGTTTTACATAATCAGGAGTCCATGATGGAAATAACTTCCTCCTCTCCAAAAGGTGAAGGTTCCATATCCATAATCCCAAGCCTTTTGTCTACGGGGGTTGGAAGAGCTTTAGAAAGACGCGTTAGGTGGGACTTCCTTTCTGCGAATTCCGGGTACACACGGGGGTAGTGAAGGGGAAAGTCAGGTCACCATCTTCCTAGTCAGGATTCAGAAATTTCTGTCATCGGGCGCATACCGTGCGAGGGAAAGTAAACAAGTCCCGGAAGACTGAATTTCCCTGAAAGGGAGGGAATTGGGAGGGGGAAAAATTTGAAAAACGCGTGAGGAGAAGAAGGAAGGGAGGCCAAGGCAGGAGAGTCTGGTTCTCGACTGTTGAATGACGGTACGGAGGATTTGAAAAGGGACACTTCTTTCTGGGAAAATCCATGGGGGTACCTGTGCGGAGGTACTGACTATCTCCGAGCTTTCCGGGAAGAAACTATCCTTTTAACAAGAGTGGGAGGCTCCGAAAGGGGGAACACCTACTGAACTCTGGACAGGTGTGGAAAAAGACTTTGCGGGAAGACGACCGAGATCTTCGGGGGCCGAAAAAATCCTTGACGTGAGAAGTAATTCACCTTCGAGGAAATGCCGGGCAATCAGGGGAAGAAGTGAGACATCCTCGACCGGAAGCTCGATTTACCAGAAACCGGAGCGCCGGCAGGAATAAAGTCCTGGTGGGGGGTTAGAAGTGAGAGTCCGGCCGAAAAGGTCCCTCTCCTCCGGGGGAAAAGAAAGAGGGTTCCCACGGAGAGCCCGGGAAAAATAGTCAAATAGCATCGGGAAGAAGATATCGTCCCTCTTACTGAAGAGGTGCCGTTCACCAAGAAAGGCAAATTGTTTTGTAAGAGGGGGAGCAGGGAGGCCTGAGCTTCCGCCAAAGATCCCCAGCTAAAAAAAAGAGCTATTCTGGGTGCGACCTCCTTAACCCCTTAAAAGGATTCTGAAAAGGGGGGAGGAGCCTTGAACCAAAGTGTAAGCCCGTCTCGTAAATTCTCAGGTCCCAGAAAGAAGTAAATTATTGAAAAAAAGAAGGGTCCGAGGGCGTAAAACTAGATCAAACCTTACAAGGAGGTAGAATGCCCTTGATAGTACCCAAAAGACATCTTCTTAGGGGAACTTTTGGGCTCGCGCGAACGGGACTTAGTGTCGGCTGGGTCGAAAAGATGCGAAGGGAGGGGGGGTGTCTGGAAAGGATTCGAGAGTCGCGGGGTATGCCTGGGGGGAGTTCCGCCTTCGGAAAGTGGGAATGCCGGGCCTCCAGAGTCCAGATGGTTGTGTGAAGGGGAGAAAAAAGGAGGGCCGAGGGGAGGAGGGGGGGAAGCAGGAGCCCCGCCATTGGGAGAGAGAAAGCGCTAAGCAGCCAATGCAACAAACTTCGAGGGGAGACCGCAAGGAAAGTCTAGAGAGGAAGGAAGGACCATTAACCCTACCCGGGAAAAGATGACAAAGAAGACATGTAAAGGTCGACCTGGGAAGTGGGGGTCGGGCAGACATCCATGTAATACGGGGTGGATATTGCCGAGGGGAAGAAAAGTGGATCTCTCGAAAAAAGAAGGAGGCGGAAAAGTGGATGCTCCAGAGGAGGGGAGGAAGAGAGTTTCGAGAGGGTCAAAAAAGATCACCGGTAGGAGACCAGGGAAATTTTCGTTCCGGGAAAAAGGGGAGAGGACGCAGGGAGCCTGAATGACGCGCTAAAAGATGAAAAAGAAGAATTGGGGGAGAAAAAGAGTTTTGGAAAGGGTGGGGAGAGAATTTTCTCTCTGGGTGGAGGCGTACCCCGGGAAAAGCGCCCAACCCGAACTCCATCGGAGGTATTCGCAATTCAAAAAAAAAAGATGGCAGTTCGTGGGACGGGGCCTGTCTGGGAAAAAAAAAGAGGGAAAACATCCTAGAGTATTCTTCAGCTAGCTCAACTAACGAACTTTCGGGTCAACTACAAACTACGCCGTAAAGGCTCTATCTAGGGGGGGAAAATCGAATCCTACGATGTCGCTAATGGTCTTCGGGAATTGGGGGGCCTTTATTCTTAGGGGGGGGAGTCGTGACGGGTTTCAGGAGTCAAAAGAACGCTTCGCTGGCGAAGGGAAAAGAGCAAGGAGGAAATGGGTAGGGGAGAGGTGCATTCAGAGAGAAACGAGGCCATCTCCGTGGGTCCGTCAAGAAAAAGAAAGGGTGCGCAGTGTGTAGAAGGGGGCGGCCTGAGGAGCGGCCTGAAGGGCCAAGTCAAGTTCGTCGTCTCGGGACTGCAGGGCGTGGGGGGACGTAATCTGTCAAGGGGGCCGAAGTGCGATTTGGGGGCGCCTTGGGAATTACGCAATAAAATGTGAGGAGGATGTGCTTCGGGGAACGGGGGAAAGTCGACACCAAATTGACTGTGTAAAGAGGAGAGCAGGGTTCGGTAATCGAGAAGCATCCATTTTAGCGGGGGACCCAAAAAAGCCTATTGCATCAGCGGCTCGAAGGTAAATAAAAGAAGGGGGAGGAAAAAACGTCGCCCACAGCGCCTATAGAGGACTTCCGGGGGGAAGTCCCGCAACAAGAAAGGGAGGGAAGGTCTGTGGACGGGTTAGGTAGTCGAAGAGAAGTGACTTTTAAAGGGATACGCCTATCACCGGGGGGATTGGCTGGAGAGCGCAGGAATCAATCCGCCCAGGATGAAGGATGGAGGGGCAAAGCACGAGAAAGTTTTTGTGCCTTAAAGCCGCAGAAAACCATAAATCTATACCGAACAGAGAGCCTGGGTCATCGAAAGGGTATGGCCTTTGGGAAAAAAAAGATCTAAAGTACTCTGATGAAAGGGGGACCTATGTTCGATTTGAACTTCTGGGGAAAGGGGGGACGTACGAGGGGGTTACTGGATTAGGGGGAGAATACCTTTCGAGGACCTAACGTTAAAAATTACTCTTTGAAAGAGGGGGGGAATCCCTTCCCGCAAGGGGGAATTCGCGGGAAAAACGGCGGCTGCGCATGGTAAGAGGCAAACACATCAATAAAAATTAGAAATGGGTTAAGGGGGATACCGCAGAGGGAACTCAGTTGGCGCGAGGAGGACTTAAGACAGACGCTCAGGGAGTCTTAAATTAATCCACGTTGAGAGGGGTCAAAAGTCCTCTATCTCCTGCTCTCAAACTTTATAGAACTCCCTTCGGGGGGAGAAATAATAAGGGGGCTCGTACATGAGAATGAAAGGAAATAGTAGGGGGTCAAGAAAAAATTTCGGAAAGCTATGGAGGTTCTACCATGAGAGAAGAGCGGGACTAAATGCGGAATCTTTTCTAGCTTTTGGTGTGGGATGGGAGGCAGATCTGTTCTCTGCCTACGGCCCGTAAAGAAGCTAAAAAGACTACAACTCTCCTCTAAAAGAGAACAGTTCTTAATTCATGTGACTTCGACGATATGGTTTCACAATTCAACTAAATTACGTTGGACCAAACGCGAGCAAGAAGTTGTTAATCCAAGGTATTATCACTAAGTCCCAGGGCCACTTACAGAGGGGCCACTGAGGCCTGTCCCGGCCGATCCGGCAGAGAGGGCAGTGGGAAGAGGGGCGGAAATGAGAGAGACTCCGGTGAATAACCCCTTTCCACAGAGGGGCGGGTTATAGGGGGGGGGGGAGGCCGTCTCCCTCGTGCCGGAGCAGAAGATCAGACTCTGAGGAGGCAACGAGGAAGCTCCGAATCTCCCCTCTCTCTTTAGAGGGAAAGAGGGTAGAGGAAGCCGCAAACGGGGTGAAGACTTTCCCTAGGGATGGGGCTTCGGGGAAAACACCTCGGGTTCACTCTATCACTTAGAAGGGCAGGTCCGGTCAAGGGGGGGTAGTGGGCTTCACATGAGAAAGCGGGGTGACCTTCTTATCTGGGGTCAGGAATTCTACTGTAACTTGTAGAGTATAAGTCTATGACGTCACTCAAGATATTTAAGTCTTTCTCAGGAGCCTATTAAAGCCAAAAGTGCAGAAGGAGCGATTTGATTGGAAAAAAGGCTAAAAGGCGAGGGAGGGGATTTTGCGTTCAAAGACGTCTCCAGAAATACCTCCGCGAGGGGACAGAATTGCGATGACCTCCCCAATGTGAGGGGGGAGACCCTCTAAAGAAATTTTATATCGAGACACCACTGAGATAAATCGGAAAAGCATCATCTTTGGAAAAGAAAAAAAGTTGAAGGAGGGACATATCTTTCCGCAGAGGAGGGGAGGGCCTTCCCCTTATGGAAGGAGCTGTAAGAAAGATCTCGTACATTCGAAAAATAAGAAACGATATCCTCCTGTCGGAACAGGGTGGATCATCATATCTCAAGAAAGAGAACCCTAGGGAAAAGCTTCTCGGGGGACTATGCCGTCTAGTACGGAGAGAAGGGAATCCCCATGAAGATCATACGGTCAAGCCCAGTGAGAGGCAATCCCACCAATTACTCCGAAGGAACACCTTGCCGGGAGAAGATCGTGGGAGGTTTGGGGCTATCATGAACAGAAGAAGGAGCTTCACCGGTGGGAGGGGCTTAAAAAGAAGTCCACTTCAAATAAAAGAGAAGGGGGATATTCCGATACTGAGAATGATGTTGAATAGAAGCGGACTGATCGTCATAATCTCCTGAGAAAAAGCACACCGGGAACCTCCTCTGGGAAAGGGGAAACGCGGCATACTCAGAAGCAAAGTCATCCAAAAAAGAAATGCGCCTCATTATCAGGGGGGAGGGGCGGAGGAGGGGTGTCCGCCGCGTCCGAAAAAGGGATCATGCTGGTACTGTCGATTTCTAAAAGGGGGAAAAGGGGAAACCAGAAAGGACTCGTCCACGGAGGACTCTTTACTTAAGGGATATCGGGGGAAAGGGAACACTAGGGCGACGGAACCCTATTCCCAAATCTGAGGGAAAAAAAAAAGCATCAGGAGCGTAGGAATTCGGTCGAGCGGTCTTCGGGGGGGACGGCCTTCTTCGATTCTGCTACCAGGAAACACGCGCTCGAAGTTTCCGGGTTGGGAATGGGGCTAAGAAATAGGGCCAACTGGTAGAAAAGATGGTAGCAGCGAGAGTGTTTTGGAGCACTCCAAGGCGAGATCATGATCTATTGTCGCGAGGGGTTTCCCATACTTAAAGGGACCCCGCGTTTATCTTCAGGGGTCGCGGAAGGGGGGAGGTATATCGCTGAATTCACCATGGAGCCATATGATGAGTTTTCCTCGGGGTTATCGGTGCAAATAGGGGGGGTCCGGAGGAAACCCCGACTATGTGAATTGGTACACGTCCAGGTAAACAGAAATCTTCGCAAGAAAAGGCTTTGGGGGGGGAAATCGTATGGAAAGGGAGGAAAGACTCGTCTACCCGGGGGCGCGCAAGGAATTGGAATCTGTAGGTGCGGGGGGGCGGGGGAGTAGTGGGCCGAGCCTTGTGCGTCCAAAGGCTTTCCTCTACACTGGGAACCAAGTGCTCTCGCGTGCTCTCCCTTGGAATTTCTTACTTTCTTTCCCTATAAACCGTAAGTATGCAAGAAGTTTCCGCTCTCCCGGGAAGACTGTGTAACGTCCTCATTTATTCGGAAAAATTCAGAAATCTCAGACCGAAACCCTCATCTCAGAGAGAAAGGGACTCCACAGGGCTGTATGGTGCTTTTAATCAGAGACAAAAAAAAAGGGGCCTGAAAAGTGCAACCTCGCCATCCTGCACTCGAGGGGAAGGAGCGTGAAAAGACTAACCTAAGTCCCTTTCCAGGAGTTTCCGATCCGGGACCCGAAGGGAAGACCTACCTAGAAAGGAAAGGGGAATGCCGAGGGGTGGAGGAAAAAGGAGCTGTTCCGGCAGTAGGAAAGTAGGATAGGCTTGTTGAAGCGACGATAAGGCGAACTGCGGAGCACCTTTTGAAAGGCTAAGGGGAAGGAGGGCAAATCTCTCTTGCTAAAAGCGAGGGCGCAAAGGCAGAGAGCAACATCAGACCAAGAGACTGCTCTTAAAGTTTTTGTCTAGGGAGAAATCTGCGCCCCGACGCCTAAGAAACGTCGCGGGAGGGGAAAAAGGGCTGAAAAGTCCACACATGGACATCCCCTAGGCGTCAAGAAGCTCTTCAGGCCAATTCACTTCGAGGTTCCTTGGAGCCTACTAACTGAATTAAAAATGGTTAGGCTGCGTTAGAAATCGCCAGGCGGCCCAATGCTCAGCGAAGGAGGGGTGCTGGTTTACGTAATAAAAAAGGGATCATGGGCGTGGCTTATATCGAAAAACAAAATGAAAGACAGTTCCGGAAGGAGGGTCCACTTGGCGAAAGGAGATGAATTAGAAATTCAGGGGGGGGGGGGGGGGGGGAAGGAAGGGGCCTTGAAACCGTACACCCGTCGTCGTAAAGAGAGACAATCTCACGCAAGAAGGAGGAAGTACCCTGCTACAAGAGGGGGGTTGGGAAAAAAAAGAAAGAACATCCATTAGCTCGAACGGGTTCTATGTCTAGGACTCAGAAAATGTCGATTTATTTTGAGGAAGAGGAAAGGGGGGTCTTTACGAGGTAAAAGATTTGACGCTGTGTGAAGGACGTTCAATACCAAGGGCCTCCCAAGCTTAAGGGGTTGGAGAATTTGCGAAGGAAACGTTTGCCGATGGGATTGGGAAAGCAGAGCCACCCGCCTGGGGCGTGACTTAACGGGCTCAACCAAGACATCGTCAGCAATCCCAGGGGGGCGTGCAAACGTTTTCAAATCGGAAGGGCGGAGCGGAAGGGACTTCATTGTAACACTTAAAGAACACCCGGTGACACCTCCATCGAGGGGGAGGGGATGTAAAGGAAAGAACCCTTTATGCACCCTACTGAAATAAATGAAAAGCTACGGGAGCACCACTTTTGAAAAAAAAACAACTATGATCCCTTGAGCTGGCAAGCACACAGTGAAAGATGCGCGGTTCGCCGCATCACCGGCGGCGACTTTCCATGAGGGTCGGGGGAGAAAGGAAAATAAGGTCCGTGTTCAAGGAAGGCTCTAAATGAGGAGACTGGAAATAGAAAAGTCGCAAACAGGGCAGGGCTGGGGGTAGCGGCGGTGGGTCTTACGGGAAAAGCAAACGAGGAGCATTCGGCACATCGGAAAGCAAAGGACTTCGCATTAAGAACATAGGGATTTGGAGGCCCGGCAACAAGCGGAGAGAAGGGAACAACATAGAAGCGAAAAGATGCGCCGAATTGCACGCAAAATCACGAGGGGGTCATTGCCGGAAAGAGCAAGCCCTTAAACCTTCGGATGAAGGGATGGCTTCCCACAGAAAAAAGACGAAGGACGGGTCGGACGAATCTATCAGCAGTCAGTCGGGGTCTATCCCTTCTTGAAGGCAGGTTCAAAGGGCAAAGGAGGAAAGACTTGAGGGCCTCTTCGGGAGGGAAAACCCCCGAGGAAGAACATGGTGGGGGGGAATGAAGATATCAGAAAGCTTCAATCAGGTTTAATGAGGGAAGGAAGCAATAGGCGACTGGTCGATGTTTGAGATTGCTGCCCGCCTCTTCAAGAGGGGTCCCCCTCAGTCAAAAAAAGGTACTTCGGCGGTCGATTCACAGCTTCTCCTCCATGAAAAAAAGGGGTATCTCTTCTTGGGATTCCTCAGAGGTTCCGAAGGGACTTCTCGGTTGGAGCCTCTACTTGAATGGAATGCTCTTTTGGAGGAGAGACTCTCGGTGCGTCTCCATCCTAATTCCTTCGCTCCTTGAACGTTGGTGTCTTTAATTGGGGGGGGGGGGGGGGGGGGGGGGGGGGGGGTGGGGGCGAGACGGGGGGGCATCATGTTCTATAAAGAACTATTGGGAAAAAGGACGAAGTTTAATTCTCGCCTAGAAAAGAGCGACTATATCTGAGGCCGCCAAAAATCGGTCCGAGAGCA